>Ga0187833_10001581_pt1 | contig 25808 bp, 27 predicted proteins | sample ETNtaG_37_FD_167968 | JGI IMG/M metagenome (GOLD analysis project Ga0187833, IMG submission 167968) | Marine microbial and viral communities from oxygen minimum zone, Eastern Pacific Ocean - ETNP2014_SV_400_PacBio MetaG (Illumina Assembly) | ecosystem: Environmental > Aquatic > Marine > Hypoxic...
GGCGGCGTAACATGCAGTTTCCGGTGTGCCCCGAGTTCTTTGAACGAATAACTTCGCACCGATTTCAAACCACCCCAATTTACTTATCAAGCGGGGTCAGACTGTTCAAATGAACCGAGCCACTTCTTTCTTCCGTCAAGAAAAGGGTACGATAAGTTGTCATTGTTGTCGTTCTCACTTTTTTGCCCAACAGAATAAGGTGGGTTTCCAAAAATAACCCGAATATCCAATTTTTTCTGGCGCTTTCGGCGGCCACTGTTATCCACCAGTAATTCACCAACAAGATCATCGCGCTCATACATTTGAAAGGTGTCTGTCAAGCAGATTCCCTCAAAAGGTTGGTAGTTACCACCCATTAGACTGTAATAAACAGACTCAATATTGATGGCTGCTATGTAGTACGCAAGAAGAACAATTTCATTAGCATGGATTTCACGCTTGAATTTGTACTCCAGCTCTTCAGGCTTGATTAGTCCACTTTGCAGCAAACGTGTGATGAATGTGCCAGTTCCAGTAAACGGGTCGATGATGTGAACCCCTTTACTACCTAAGGACTGCCCAAATTCATCTTTAAGAACAGCGTTAATACTGTGAATAATGAAATCAACCACTTCTACTGGTGTATAAACAATTCCAAGCCTTTCTTTAAGCTTGGGAAAAGCTTTTTGGAAAAAGTTGTTGTACAACTCAAGTACAACCTTTTGCTTTCCAGCGGCGTTATCTATACCTTGCGCCCTCATTTTCACGCTTTCATAAAAGCGTTCAAGCGTTGAAGCCTCCTTTTCTAAATGATGCTCCTGAAGAACATCAACCACATTTTGCATCGCCTTAGAAATAGGATTTTCAACAGCGAAGCTATATCCTTCGAAAAGAGCCTCAAAAACAGGTTTAGTAACCATGTGTTGGGCTAACATCTCCACCACTTCAGATTCAGAAATACTGTCGTTGAGATCATCTCGAAGCTCTTCCACAAATTTATGAAAAGCCTCAATTTCGCGGGTATTTGATTCCTTTTCAAGAATCGCCTGGATACGGTCAATATGAGTGCGTGCAATTTGGGCTATATCGTTTGCCCAGGTTTCCCAATACCCTCGCGTGCCAACCTTTTGTACCAACTTGGCATAAATTGCTCGCTCAATTTCACCTATTTCATATTCCATTTCCACCTGTTCTTGAGGTGCTGGGCCAGCACCAATAGAACCTAATATATGCGAGTCTTTTCCCGACAAGCCTTTTTTCTTACCTTTTGCAGCTACTTCACCTTTTTTAGAACTTGGCTTTACTGGAACTTTGTCAGAAATTGAAATGACCTCAATTTTTGAGCCCGCCCCACCATTGAATTCAATCTTATTAATGTCGGCATTGAACTTGTCATCATGGGAGCGCAGTGCCTGCAAAACCTGCCACACAACTTTGTAGGTCTCGTTATCACCCAAGGCCACATGCGGCTCAACACCAGCGGGGATAACGACTGGAAGAATGACATACCCGCGCTTTTTGCTACCGTCTGGCGTGGTCCGCATAACCCGTCCGACCGACTGCACCACATCAACCTGGGAATTTCGAGGAGTCAAAAATAGGACAGCATCAAGGGATGGAACATCCACACCTTCAGACAAACATCGGACGTTGCTTAAGATTCGACAAGTATTTTCAGGAGACTGAGCTTTTAACCAGGCCAGTTTTGCCTCTTTGGTGCTGGCATTCATAGAACCATCTACGTGGTCTACCTCGCAGCGCAATTGTATTGCCTGCTCAAATTCCTCTTCCTGATAAGCCTCGACCACGGCCTGGAACATGCTGGCAATTTGCTTGGAACTAACCTTGTGTTTGCCTTTGCCATTCGTCATTTCAATGACCTGGCAAAAGGCAACAGCTCTTTTCATTGCCGAAAAATCATCGGTCAGGTCAGCTGATAGCCCTTGTTTTGAGAGTGCTTTCCAGCAACCAATAATCTTTGCAGCGTCATCCACTCGCAATTGGTTGTTAGGGTCTTTCAATAGATCTTGAATTCGGCGGTTAACGTGGCTTTCTTCAATCGCCAAAACGATGACTTTGTAATCGACCAGAAGACCTCGACGAACCGCCTCAGAGAAAGTGATGACATACAATTCGTCACCATAAAAACTTTTGTTGTCCATGGAATAGAGAACAACGTTCTCTTTATCGGCCTGCAATTTCGCGCTGTCACCATAAATTCGCGGTGTGGCCGTCATGTACAGGCGGCGTTTGGCGTGAATAAAAGTGGCATCGTGCACACGAACAAATGCACTTTCATCCTCGCCTTCAAAAGAAGCCCCAGTGGTCCTATGCGCCTCATCACAAATGATGAGGTCAAACTCAGCCATACCGTGTTCCAATTGCGCCTTACTGATGACTTCAATCGAATGGTAGGTGCTGTAAACCACAGTCATATACTCATTTGATTGGGCACGACTGACCTCCAAAGCAAGCTTCTTGGAATCCGTTGTCGCTGGATACCTCAACTCATGCAAAAAGGTAGTAACCACTTCATCGTCAATCTTTCTTTTCTTACCCACATCACTGTCAGAGCACACCGCAAAGTTGTGCAGTGGTACTTCACTCTCTTGGGTCCACTCTGTGAGGGTTTGAGAAAGCAGCGACAAACTGGGAACCAGGAAAAGGACTCGACCGCCCTTCCCCACCAAGTCTTCAGCAATTCGCAGACTGGTGAACGTTTTGCCTGTGCCACAGGCCATGATGAGTTTGCCGCGCTCGGCATCCTTGAGCCCCTGCTGAACCGCTCTGAGTGCGTTGACCTGATGTTCGCGGAGCGTTTTCTTGGGCTTTACGACAATCTCAGTTTTTTCCTGGTATTGAGACCAGTCAATGACGCTGGACTCAAGGGCCAGCAGATCAATCTTGGTTACGGGAGGCTGCTGGTCAATCAACGCGTCTTCGGCGTTAGAGCTCCAGTTGTTGGTAGTCGCCACGATGATGCGATTTGAAAAGGATCGCTTGCCTGACGCAGTAAAAAAACTATCAATATCGGACTTCTGGACTCGGTAGTCTTCCGCATAGAACTTGCACTGAATTGCATGGTGTTCACCTGTGAACGTAGTGGCAACCAAATCAATACCTGCATCGTTCTTATCTAAGCCTTGAGAAGCAGCCCATTGGCCAAACGTTTGCACTTGGCTATATAGCCCCTTGTAGATAGGCTCATTGCGAAAATAATTGACGCACAACTCTTCAAAATAAGTGCCTTTCTCTCTTTCTGACTTAGAACCTTGACGTAAGGCTTCCAGAAGACTTTGTAGCGCAGACATACACATCCTTTTATACTTTATAAATCGTATATACGATATTTATTATTTATTCTGTTCTTTCAATATCACTCAAGGTTTGACCGCTTAAGGTCTTCCAATCAATCCATCCGTTGGATGGAGCAGCAACTAAAGCAAAAGAAGCAGCACTAGGGGACTTGAACAAGTGGTCTTTAAGCACTACGGTTTTTTCGCCCTCAACACCAAATACACCATCATTAATAAGACGGTCACGAACGCGAATAAAAGACTCACGAATTTTGCCGTTCGGTGGAACAAAACGCCCCTCAGAACCTTTTAGAACAACAAGACCCTCATTCGTGTAAAACCCCTCACCCTTAACACCAGAACGGGTACAAAAAAGCTTTTCGGTATCACTGCGCTTTTCGTCAGCAATCAGCGGCTCGAAAATTGGATATCCCAAAGTGGTCAGCAACAACGCAGCGGTTTCGTGAATATCTTCGCAGTCCGCCTGAAGGGGCTTAGGAGTGTATGGTAACGAGCCTGAATTTCCGTTTATCAGTTTATATCGTTCATACCGTTTAGCCTTTTCTATACTGACTGATTCTAGATACAAAACGTGGGTTTGAGTAAGATTTTGGGTCAATGAAACAACCACTAAAGCGCGGTCCCATTCTTTACTAGAATCTTTATTGTGCTGTCCAAGACGATGGCCAACGCTGCCAGATTGACCTATATAAAGCTCTGAGAGATCTTCTCCACCCACCAGAAAGTACAACCCTACTTGTGAAGACTCAGGCATCGCCAAAAACTCCGAAACCTGATTTCTGGGGACCTCGAAGACCCGCACAATAGAAGTAGTGAGCTCCGCCTGGCGAATCCCAGAAGGATCGCCTGAGGGCAAATAAATTTGAATGGTTCGGGGTCGGCGACTCAACACAACACTCATAGGCCCAGCTCCAAGGCCAAGGATGTAATTTCTTGTGCAGCTTTGGAGCGAGGTTCCGATTCCACAACACCTGCACCAATGGGGTCACAATCAACGTAGGCTTTTCGGTTATAAACCACAGTCTCTAAAATTTTGAAGGCCTCCAAACCACCAATCAATTCGCGCGTCTCCTCGACCAATTTGATAGCAGGATGAGAGGGGGCATTTGTAATCAATATATACGGTTTTAACTGTTCATTCAGTTCCATGGCACGCTCAACCAGGTCACTTACAAACACCAAGGTCTCAGCATCTTTTTGAGAAGGTCGAATTGGAGTGATAAGAACATCAGCTGCGGCAAGAGCAGTTCGGAACTCTTTTGAATCCTGCCCACCTGTATCAACAATGATGTTTTGATAACGCTCACTGAGATCTTGAAGAGCCTTGTGAATATTCCCTGACTTTTCCACACAATGCACAGAAGGCAAATCAGACTCTTCACGGCGAGCAACCCAATTAGAAGCACTCCCTTGAGCAGCGTTGCCATCGACAAGCAAGACATCTTTACCTTGCTTCACCAGGTAAGCAGCCAAGTTAGTGGCAACCGTTGTTTTCCCTGTCCCACCTTTCTGACCACCAATTAGGTATATCATATATTTCCTTTTAACCGTATATACTGTTTTTACCGTGTGAACTTTTATATAATAAAGAAAACCAAGTAAATCTCAACCCTTTGAAAGATCGGACTGGGACTTTTTACGAAGCAACGCCAATGAAGCGTCCAAACTAGCCCTTGCTGACGTTCGAGCTAAATCACGCTGAGCCTCAGTAAACGGAAGGTCCTCTTCAGGAGGAAGGTCCACTTTAAGCCGTCGAGCAATATTCAAGGGATAGGGGCGCTGAGCACCTAAAGCATCAATAGCCTGAGAAAGCCGAGCATCCGAAAACCTAGCCTTCAACCAAAGCCACTCTCGCTCAGCCCGAATATTAGTTAACAAAGGGCAGGGTGGCTGAGGCCCCCCCACACCAGGGTCAGCTCCTGAGGGAGCTTCCCCACCTCCCCCTGAGGGGGTCGGTTCTCTCATAGATAAATCCTATCAAAAGCAATACTAAAGACTGGCTCCGCCTGACTATTCAAGGCCACGGACCTTAGAATTTTTTAACCAGTGGTAGACCGTGGCTAAAGGCACGTTAAGCGCCTCGGAAATCGCTTTGGCTTTCAATCCCTTTGAGCGTAATACCATCACCTGATTCTTTCGCCCATCGTTTCGGCCGAGAAATTCTTCTCGACTTACTAGGGTCTCTCCAATGGCCTGTTTACGGGCCTTCTCACGCTCAGCACGCCGCTCCTTACGCAATGAGTCAGGAACGATGGCCCTAAGCTTGTCCCAAAGCGATTCAGGGACCAAATCGCGCTGGTCGAACTCTTTCCAAAGTGTTTCACGTTTGTATTTATAGCGGCTATTACGAGAATCATGATCGGTAGTTCCCTTAATCCCATTCTCAGCGTCGTACTGAGCTCTTTTCAGCACGCACGAAACATAGACCTTGGCTTGTTCTGGGGGTAGAGAAGGGCAAATAGTGCGTGCAAGCACTTCCAACTCATATTCCAGGGACTCAATCGAGGTAAACCAGGAGGCTGCATTTGCAAGATGGAAAAGGAAAAAGTCCCTGAGCCCTTCAGATGCTTCTTTGCGCCCGAAATGGTGCTCCGCAATCGTCCAAAGGTCCTTGTAAACCAGATACCAGCGCTCATAAATGGAGCCTTTGTACACGGGCTGGATACCTTTTTCCGCTCGCTTCTTGTGCAGATCTCGAACTACAGCCTTTTCCCGTTTGAGCTGCTCGTACTCAGACTGCTTCTTTTTGAAAGCCTCGTTCGCTGCTTGACGGTCCCTGACAATTTCCAAGTAGAGGTACTCAAAATCGTAGCGAGTCTGTGCAATCCATTGGGCAGTGACCTTCTTATCCACCCCAGAGTGGACGGAACCCACCAAGCGCAAAACACGCGCTGCGTCTTTGGCATTTGGGTCCGCTCCAACAATCTCAACAAGGCGATTTTGCAGTGCCTGCCAACGGGGCAGGGCTTTGAAATGAACCTTGGTTTCGAACAACCAATACAGGTGAATCCCTCGACCACTGTAGACAACCACATTAGGGTAGGGGATTCCAGCTTCATCAAGCTGGTGACAAGCACGATTGACCCTGTACGCAGGGTCTGCCATCAGCCCAGTCTCGTTTCGAATATCGATGTCAGCAAAACAGCAATTCAGAGCCTTGCCGTGGTTAAGAATGCGTTTACCAATGAATTCATTAGGGGTGATGAAAATATCTGAATTGCCCTCGAACTGGGCAATACCCTGGTTTACTTGGTTGAAATCACCACCAAAAGACTTCCAGTGAGCAGTTCGCTGCTTGGTCTCGGACCAATACCCGCTTTTGACCCACACAATAGTTTTGGCGCTCTGCTTTCCGTTGACGAGGAAACCATGATGGTCCGCTGGACTTTCCAACGGAAGAAGGAGCTGCCGTGGTGAATTTGATTCACCAAGCACCTCCCCTGAATGTTCTTGTTGCTCGTTTTCTACGAGCATGGATATAATATGTCTCATTGGTACAGTTATTTAGTCGTGCTGGACCGTGAGGTTCCAGGGTTGCCGCCCGTAAGAACCTCAACTTATTCCTAAAAGCCTTGGATTGCCGTCCAAGGCTTTTTTCATTTACACAGGTTGAAAATCCACCTGTATAGGTAACTTCATTTATTCATGTTACCGAAAAAAAAATTTAGTTTTCAAAAAAAAGCCCTTTCAACTGGACTATTTCTTCCCCACAGCAGGCCAAAGCATTCTGCTGTGAACCATCGCAACAATTAGTACCTGGTCTATTTCCTTCGACCATTCATACACAACGATATAGTTTTCATGCACGACAAGTTCTCTGGTGCCTGTAACTCGGCCTTGCTTACCAAGGGCAGGAAATTGCTCAAGTCGTTGAACAGCCTCAATAAACCCATCATCTAGCGTAATTGCAGCGCTGGGGCTGTGCTCCGCAACGTATTCAAAAATTCGTTCACGGTCATCAGCAGCTTCCAGCGTCCAGACAACGACCGTCAATCTTGCCTACTTGCCAATAACTCGCGTTTTGCTTGCATGCGCGAATTCACGTCTTCGTTGGTCAAAAACAAGCCTTTACGGAATGACGCACGTGCCAACTCCACCTTCTGGTGTAAGAACTCCTCATACTCAAGCTCTTCACGCTGTTTTGCGATGAAATCCCTCATGAGCTCCCTCAAAACCTGACTGGCAGGTCGATGGACAGACTCAGCAGCCGCCATGAATTCAGCACGCAGCTCGGGTTCTAGCTTCATCGTAAACATAGCTTCTTTCGCCATGGAGCACCTCTCACCAAAAAATACACATTAAGTATATACCTTTTAGTTATCAGGTGTCACCAAGCTCAAGCTACCATTAACACCTGGTAGGGCACCACAACCAGATTCAGAAGGCGATACCGACAGTCAGGTGGTTATGTCCACACCACTGTGCTGGATTGGCCATTCAAACTGGCAAATCAATAGTCCTTAAAAGAGAAATCATGGCTGAACCCGTAACACTGATTGGACCGTTTTTCACACTCCTCAAATCAGGCCTCACATGGCTTTGGAATTTACTTCGGCTCAATCGACCAAAACTTGGTGTGATGAAGCAGTACAGCAACAGTCCAGATGGTGGAATGTTCTTTTCAAGCATCACTCTGGAAAATCAAGGTCCTTTCCCAGTGTGGATAACTGGTGTTTTTGCACAAGAAGAAAATCTGGTGATAGAACTATGGAACAGTCCACCCCACCGACTAGGACCACACGAAGTGTACAAATGGGAAGTACAGCCACCTTCGGTGATTGATGAGAAAACCCACCAAAGCATTTACGATTTTTCTGCGCTCAGCCACATGGGAATTTATGTAAGAACCCAATCAAAATTGGTTAAATGCACGGAAATCATCACTTACAACCCCTCTAGCCATGAGGACCCTGAGGTCCTAAAAGCAAGCATCATTAGAAAAAGCTACCAGGGGATTCCGTATGGTGATTTTGACCTTTATGGAGTCACGTTCCTTTTCAACGGCGAGCTGGTTAGCGTGGTGATAGACAAAGCAGGGATACCCAACAAATACACCCAGTCCTATGCAATTAGGCTACGACCTGAACAACTAAGTTCGGTTGAGACGGTTGAGCAGTATTTTTTGAATGAATTCAGGTCAGGAGCTTCGGTCTGTCGCCTGCGGTGAAAAATAAATGGTGTGAGCGATGTGTGTTATCGCCCAAGCCCATGCGGCTTGGGCGCGTTTTTTATCGGACCTTGCTGGGTCTAATCACCCTCAGGCTCATCAATATAATTCCAGGTCGCCTGCACACATTCACAAAACTGGTGGGAAATCTCGCAACACGTCAAAACAGGGGACAGGGCCGAAGTCCAGAACCCCATACCCTCTAGTTCATGAGCAACAAAAACCTCCAAAAAATATTGTGTAGCAGCATCCTGGTTCTTATCGTCACCATCCTTTAGCACTTCAAAAAGTGCTCTGGAAACCCAAAATTTTTGTTGTTGAAAACCTGCCGCTTCAAGATGCTGCGGGTTTTCAAAGTCAAATAATGTTGGCATGAATGCCCCCTTCGGTGTTTTTAGTCCAGTGGACCGACCAGAACCACCTGGCCCTGGTCGGGCTTATGCAGTTTTATTGGCCTTGTTGACCCGCCTTCATAATTTTGTCGGCGCAAGCGAAAATCTTGCGAATGGACTGGTCTGTAATGGGCTCAGAACCAAGCCAGCCTTGGATATAAGCCCTAGACGACTCTTGGCCAGGTGTGCCCAGAATGGAAGTCACGATGTATGCAACGGATTCGGCTTCAACTTCGGCAATATTGCGGGGGGTTAACTCACTGTCGGCGCAATCGAATTCGGTGGTGTGGCCCAAAAGAACGTGTGCCATCTCATGAATGGCAGTTTTCAAAGGAAATGCAGCAACTGGATTCACTGCAATTTTTCGGGCTGTAGCGTAGCCCTGGCAATTGCCGTTCATCATTTCAAAATCAACTTTTTCCACATCTAGACCTTCAAGGGCACGGCTCAAGTTCCAAGCGGGCAGGGCGGGGAATTCCACCTCATTACCTTCGGTCTGGCTCAACACGAACCAATGAGGCTTCAAGGCAAAGAAAGTGCGGCTCCTTTCCTCGGTTTGGCCTTGCTCATTTTCAGCTTCAATTTTTTTGGTCAAAGGCATGAAAAGGCTGATTGCTTTCTGGCCTTTTTGAACCATCCGTCCTTTTTCTTTCCATGCATTGAAGCTAGCAAGGGGGGAAACCTGCAAACCACGCTCCAAACACTGCTTAAACGCGAGCGCTTGGTTCAGGATTGAAAAGTTATGAAACGCCTTGTAAGCAGTGCTCAGTTGCCCTGGCTGGGTGAGTGCCTGCGTCAGTAGGGCTTGAAAATCTATAGTGTCTTTTTTGATTGCTCTTTGGTGAGCCTCGGGGGGCATGGGGGGAACGCCCGATTGGGTTTTGGCTTTTTGAGTTGTAGTGGTGCTTGCGTTCATCATATTTTTCCTCACTTTGTCGTACAAATTTGCTCTTCGGAGCCGCCTCACCGATGAACAAAAGTGAGGCTTGAAACGACATCAAGGTCATGAGCGCAAGTCGCAGTCTCGCAGAGCGAGAACCGAGTGAGCACATGCCTGGGGAAACCTTGAGGGAGAGGAGGGCAGAACGATGAATCGGGAAAAAGGGGCGGGTTAGAGGAGCAAATGTACGAGAGGAAAACTGATGTAACTCAGCCTTAGGAACGAATAAAGGGGTTAACTCATTGTGGAGTTCGAACACTGAGGAAGAATAGCCCTGCACCACAATGAAAAATAAAGCCTACTATGAAACTGGAGAGCCCAGAGCCAGGTACAACTTCCTGGTCAACGGCAGTACAAAATTGAAATAGTCATCAAAGTCCAGCATCTCTGAGTCTGTCTTCAACGTGGCGTACAGCGCTTGCTCATCCTCTTTGTGAAGGGAACGATACTTTTCAAGGATATTCAAGATACTCAATGGGACATGCTTGACAGCAAACATCTGACGGACAATCTCTAAGGATGCAGAGGAAAACAAATCCACCTGTAACTTCTTCACAATGTAGTAAATGTCATAGAAGTCACGTGGTCTCGGCTTGGGTTTCTGCCGATTAATAACGACTCCATACTCGTCGGTTTGCTGGCAGATCGCCCGCATCTTTTCGCAAACGATCATCAAGGGGCTGTAGACGTGCACCGTATAGTCATTGAACTGCACAGCGCTTTTCGTCGCTACGAACTCAAATGGACTGAATTCAATCTCGAACTTTTGCTTGCCTGCGGCACGGATTGCATACTTCCTAAGCTCCTGAATATTTTGCTCATTTTCACCATATTTTTCTACCTCAATCAGCTTGTACTCGAGTCTGTAACCACCCCAGAAAGACTTTAGCTCATCAGGTAGTTCTTCTGGCTTTTTCATAAAAACAACATCAAAAACCTTCAGATGAAGGGTCGAAAAGCTTTTATCAAGAACCCGTTGAAACGTTCTTTGGAGTTTATCCATCTGACCATCAAAAAAATCTTTTTCCATGGAAAAATCAAGATCCATGGAATTTCGGGTACTGAGTTTGTGGACTAAGTTCAGCGCGTTTCCACCCTTCAATACCAAAATATCCATCAGCTCGTCATCAGAGACCATTGCCACCAGGGCAGCTCCTTTGATTTTTTCTAGTAGCTCACTTCCGCTTTCGACTTCTGTTGTTCTTGGCTTCTTCATAGATCAGGCGAATACAATAAGAAATTGTTAGAAAAATTGTGGGTAAAAAACCTTCCATGTCGAATCAAAAGCCCTTTCTTCCATACCCTTTCTTAAATAAAAGTTGAACTGAATGGGGAAGGCTCGAATAAGATCCAACTGTCTTGGGCTGTAGCCTGCACGCTCCATGTAAAAGCCAATCGCCTGATGATAGGGATATAAAAATCCCAGTCTCTTAAGTTGTGCGCAAAGTGTATTGACGGAAACAACCTCGCGCGCCAATTCGAAGGCTTTGAGAATCTCACCGACTCCACCACAGTAATGGGGTCTGACCACAGCATCAATCAAGGTCCGTTCTACTCCAGAGACCTTAAGTTGATGAGAGCCAAGACCATCTTCGTTTGTAACCGAAATCGTCTCTACGCCCTCCTGTCCTGTTGCCATACCGCTGACAAGAACAATAGTTCGCCCATCTACAACAATTTGATTGCTGGTTAGAGTGGCGGATTTTTCAAAGGCGTGATCGATATCCACTTGGGTAAGTTCACCAGCGGCATTCGGCCTCGACGTTCGTTCTGCTGTGACATAGATCGTATTTGGGGTCTGCTCAGTCAAAGAATGAAATGACATCGCAGAATAGTGGCTCAAGTAGCTATTGGGTCGGATGCACTGTGTGAGCTCGGGAAGCGTAGCATTTCCCCAGACGTACAAGGTTTCAGTTCGCGTTGGAAAAGGAAACTTGACGACTCGAAGCCGACCAGATTGGGTTAGGAAATCAACAAATTGATGAATCCGCATATTTTTTGCTAATCGCCAGCCATCGCGGTTCTCATCCACCATCCGCTCGATCTGCCTAAGACGCAAGATTTTTGGACCACTGTCTAATAAAGCAAAAATGTCCTTACGTGCAATCTGTAATCGAGTTTTTTGAGCCATCTAAATAATATTGTGCTATGCATCGTTAACGATGCATAGCATAACATAAACAAAATGTTAAATCAAAAGAAGATAAAAAACTTTTTGATCTAAGACTGTAAATTTATACAAGAGGCCTTATAAAAAAGGCTTACAAAGAATCCAACAAGGATTGAAATACTAACTGTGCTGTTTGAATTGATGACAATTTAACATTTTTATGCTATGCTCTATGCCATGCATCGTTTACGATGCATGGCATGTCAAAGTTAACACGAAGCGCACCAAATCAAAACTGCTTAGCTGGTGTATCACCAAGAGCCGCTAAAGCGGGACAAGCAATTTTCAGCTCCAAGTGCAAAGCACTAGGCTGAAAAGTCTTGCGAAGTCCCCTGAGCAGCGTCCACCCCAGTGGATCCAGCGAAGGGCAGGGGGGAGCCAAAAACAATTTTTGCGCCCACGCAAAAAAGGGTCCCCAGACCCGTTTGGTTTTGGGGGGCTTGCCCCGCCCGTGTGCGCCTTGCGGCGCATCACCCCCCGTTGCTGGGGGAGACAAAGACCACGGTCGGGCAAGCAAAGCGAGCCTGGACGACTGGTCGTCTTGTCGAATCCGCCGCGTAAGCAAGGACGAGCAAATGCGGACCCCGTTCACGGGTCCTCGCATGCTGCGAAGCCCACGGAACGGGGGGTGATGCGCCGCAAGGCGCACACGGGCCAATGTTTGGTGAGCGAACAGCCCCTAGGCTGAAGTGCAGACTTGCCCTGCCGTCCAGGCTGGGTGGGGCTTCCAAGCCACATCTGCGCGACGCGAATGGAAGCCTTCGGGCTTCCTGCACACCATCTCTCGATGACAAGCGTGGAGGACAGACCAACCTCCAAAGCAACTATCGAAGAATGGTGTCCTGTAATGTATTACTGCATATTTTATTAATTATTTCTTGATTAGAGTTACTGGTTAGCTATACAGTATATAAAACGCAAGTCATTGGAGACAAAGAGAAATGTTTAACAAAGAAAGACAATCACAAACTTTCAAATTCAAAAAATCAGTAGTGGACAGACTAGAAAAGGCCCTGGAATTTCTCAACGGCAAAGGACATGAGCTAAGCAAAACTTCGCTCTTAGAACAGGCAATTGAAGACTTGCCCCTGAGCGACGAACAACTGGAATCTCGAAAGAGCAAAGACAAGCCAACTGTCCCACCCCTGAATAAAATTTACTCGGCGCTACAGGAGCGACGACCCATGTCGCGCATGGACCTAGAGTTCATGGCGGAAGAAGCGAGAGAAGCACTCAAGCTACGTCATGGAGAATTGACCTACCAACCATTACTTGTAGCAATGCACGATGCATTCACCACTGTGTGGCACCACGGTGGCGTAAAAATGGCACCGCAACGAGATGGCTTGGACAGCTACTACAAAGGGAATCTTGTTCGACAGTTAGGCACGCTGGAGGAATCAATCAAGGCCAGCAGGGAATTATTCAATGACCCTGCTTTTAGAGGCTCTCCAGAGTTCCCCTCACGAAATCTAGGTGTTGCTGCACGCAAGGAGCCGTTCATTGAGCTGGATAGGATAAATGCCGAGCTTCATCCAATCTTGAAAATCGTCCTTCAAGGCGCAATCAGGAACCACTACGCAAAAAGCCAGCAAACATTCCAGCCTGTTGCACTCGAAGAACCCGATTCGGCGGAATACTTCGAGAAACATTCAAAGACTGAATCACTGGTATCTGGAATTTTCCGACTCGACGTGCTGTGGGACCATAGCACAGCAGGGGGGGAATTGACACTGAACACAGGGGCTCACACTCCCATTGTTCGGTGTGGAAATTTTGTCGTTTTGATGGATTTGTTGATTCTCCTGGACAACATTTCACGAGGTGGTCCAGGTGGAACGAGAGGACCTTTCACACTCGAAGTGATGTCGCAATGGTCCACCTCAAACGGCGCGGCATTTCAATTCAGAACGCAAGGTGCACATCTTAGATTCATGCTCTCCGATTCTGACCTGGAAGCGCTTGCTGACATCAGCAAACGCTTCTGGAATCCTCCAGGCGTATTTCAAAAGATGGAACACCTTACCTGGCTGTATGGGATGGGGTGAGATTCAGTGCCATGTTTCGCCTCTTCGCTTTCCTAGTTCTGACCATAGGTTTTTTCGCCATGCTTGAACCCATGATGACCAACATTGCCAACCGTGCTTTTCAGGGTTCTGAATGGCTGATTTCAAATACCATTAACATCTTTCATCCCGTGGTCTGGGCGGGACTGGCAATGCTGATTGTCACGATGATACTCAGCCACAACCGTCTTAGTGAGTTTGAAAAGCCGACCTGGCCAAAGGTCTCAAATCTGGTTCGGATTTTTGCAACGTCGATTTACCCTATTTTCTGGCTCAGTGGATTCGTCGTCCTCGCCACCACGGGGCTTGCCATTGCAGGCTATGTTCTGGCCTTTGGAATTCACCCACATCCAACATTTGGAGGACTCTCCGCACACACACTGTTTTGGAAAGCGATTGATGCTTACTGGGCAGCCACATCCAGTACGCATGCGGCACAAGCCGTAGGCATGATTTTAGGAATTTTTTGCAGCCTGGCAATCACTGTTTTCCTGATACCCAGCGTGGTGAGACACGGATTGGGGCCAAAAACGCAATCTCTACTGGATGCGCTTAAAAAATCACCGCAGTTTGACCCCAATCAATTCATCAATACGGCAAAAGGCCTTTTCGTCGGGGTCGATATAAACCGCCTTCCGATTTATGTCCCATGGCGAAAAGTCAACGAGACCCACATGCAAATTATGGGCAGCACTGGGGCAGGCAAAGGGGTGTCTCTGTCTTTGATGGGCAAACAGTTCATCAAAATGAAGAAAACAGTCATCGTCTTTGACCCCAAAGGTGATTCCCACGCGAAATCCATACTGCTGGAAGAAGCAAAGGCCAGCGGCCGAGAATTCGTTTACCTCAATCTCAACAAGCCTTCCCCACAAGTAAATCCATTTGCTAAAACGAACCCAGATGAATTTGCAGACCTCTTGATTGCAGCCTTCGACCTTCGCGCACGTGGAAGTGACAGTGATTACCACAAAGGCAAAGAAGAAGACTGTGCCTATGTCCTGGCAGACCAAGGTATCAACTCACTGCCAAACATTATTGAAAAGGCACATACAGACCCAGTTGTTTCCGAGGAAGAAAATTTCCTGCGTAAGTTGCGAAAATTAGAACGCTCAAAAGTCTTTATGACCAGCGAAGGGCCAGACCTCGAAGAAAAAATTCAGGCAGGTGCGGTCATTTACATTGAGTGTAGTGCTGGCAGCGAAGCAGTTTCGATGGCGCAAAAACTGCTCTTGCTAAGAATCATGCAAATCATCAAAGAACGCGAAAAAAAGGACCGTTCTGTCGCCGTAATTCTTGATGAATTCAAGTACATGCTGTCCCCTGCGGCGCTGATGGCACTTGGGTTAATGCGCAGCTCAAACTGTCACTGCCTCTTAGCTTTTCAAGCCCTGGGTGACCTGGCAGACAACCCCACACTGAATGAGGAATCGGCAAAAAGCGCCGTTTTGACCAACACAGCCATCAAATTGATTTTCCGAATTCCTGAAGTCGGGTATGCAGATGAATTGTCTCGGATGACCGTTCAAGAAAAGCGCTTTGATGAAATCACAGGCAAGCAGCCAAACGAACTCACCAACCAAGGCACAGGAAGTTGGCGCGAGGTCTACGAGCCCACAATTCCAGCCAACGTCCTAACCAATTTACCCATGCCAACTGACTATACAGATGGGAAAACCGTGTCTTGTGGCGTTCTTTTCATTGGCGCTGAGGCAAAGGCTTTCAGCACATCACCTGTGCCACACAAAAATAGCAAACCAAACATTTCCCAGGCAACTCCACATGTAGTTGCAATTGAAAAAGCGGAGGACCTGATTTGATGACCCAACAACAAAACCTAATTGCATCACCCAGCGAACGCATGGCTCGAAAAGAAGAAAAGGAACATCAAATTCTGCGCTTCTTACGCGACCAAATTTGGAGTACCCCAGAAATCCTCGGGGAAGTTGCTAACGTGAAGGCCAGGCAGACCATCCACCAAACGTTGTCCAGGATGGAAAAGCAGGACCTTATTACAAGGCATCACCTGGAAAGCCTGGGCGGAAAAAAAACAGTATGGGGAATCACAAACCACGGTCAGATTTGTGCTTTTGACCCAGATGCGGATGAGGCACCCAACCAAAACTACTTTGACCCATCACGCGTTGCCGAGACTACAGCTCACCATCACATTGGTATCCAGAAAATTCGCCTGGTAGCAGAAAAAAGCGGTTGGTCTAATTGGATTGACGGGAATACTCTCAAAGCCTCGACCAAAGACGGCAAAAGACCAGATGCGTTGTTTACATCACCTAGTGGCATTAGGTGCGCCATCGAATTTGAGCGAAGTTTCAAAACCATCAAGCGATACGAAGCCATTCTTTCTACCTACCTGCAAACACTGAAGCAAGGAGATGTGGATGGTGTTGTCTGGATTTGTCCAGACCTCAAGTTCAAAAAGCGGCTTGAAAAAATCATGCTAGGCATCAAAAAAGTGAACGTTCGAGGCCAAAGTGTTTTGATTGAACCTTCTCGCCATCATTGCAAATTAGTGTTTGTAACAATCAATGAATGGCCTGCTCAAGACTGCTTGCCAAACAACTTTTCGTGACCGTTCAAAAAATAATGATTAGGACCATAAGGTACCAAAACGTCTTTCTCCCTGGTGACATTGACCATCAGGCCACAGTTAATAAGCAACGCGATTGCCTTTCGAATGTCACGCTCGATGATTGCGGTCCTTGCGTAAATAGTCTCGTAACTAGCAAGAGAAAATGCTGTGGAATTGTCTCGAACGGAGGCCAAATACAAATGCAATTTCAATGCATGCAGCTCATGTTTGGACCTGGGGTTTGGGGAGCAATGGAACCAAAAACCAACGTAAGCTCTGAATCCCACCGTAAAGGGGCTTTCCGATCTCCAGCTCACCCGCCAGGCATTACTCTCTGATCAGTGCCTCGATGATCGGGCAGATCGTTCCGCCGTCTCCCGCATCACATTGCTGCACCAGTTCGCCTAACAGTTGCTGCATGACGACCAAGTCGGCCATCTTCTGCTCGATCAACGCGAGCTTGCGTGCAGCCCGTGCTCGCGTTTCGGCACAGGCGCACGACTCATCCAGCGTCAGCAGTCCACCGACTTCCGAGAGCGTGAAACCCAGCGCCTGAGCCCGCTTGATGAAACGCAGTCGCTTCACCATGTCCACCGGATAGCGCCGATGGCCACCCAAGGGTTTGGCTGGTTCATCCAGCAGCCCGCGTCGCTGGTAGTAGCGGATCGTCTCGACGTTCACCCCGGCGGCGTCTGCCAGCTTGCCAATGGTCAGCTCTGTGGCCATCACTTTCTCCTTGATTCCGTACTTTGGTACGGAGTTTAGAATAGCACCTTTATCGAAATAGTGCACTCATCGCTCTCCACGGCGATCCCTTCATCGCGAATTGCACCGCCCAAGACGATCTGCACTGAAATCAATACTTTCTGATGCCTCTTGATTAGAGATGCCAGCCATAATCATCTCATCGCCAACGCATACGGCGTTCGGCAGCCAACACACTCTCACTCACTACTGGAAGCTCAGACATGAAAACCATAGGCATTGAAAACTCGAAGTCCAGCGTACAGGCCCACTTAACGCTTGGAACCAAAACTATGGGGCTAGGTATCTATGGCGCGTACTTGGCTCTCGCTATTATTTACTTCTGGTTCGGCGGCATGAAATTTACCCACTACGAGGCCGAGGGCCTGGTTCCACTGGTGAGCAACAGCCCGCTTTTGGGATGGGTGTATAGCATTTTTTCGGTCGACATGTTCTCCAGCCTGCTCGGCATACTAGAGATTTCGATCGGCACTCTGATCGCAGGCCGCATGCTGTCGCCCAAACTATCCGTGGTAGGAGGCGCTCTGTCTGCAGGCCTGTTCTTCACAACCCTTAGCTTTATGTTTTCCACTCCGGGCGTCATTGAGCCTAGTTTAGGGTTTCCGGCGATTTCCGTTGCGCCAGGTCAGTTTCTGCTTAAAGACTTAGGGTTGCTTGCTGTTTCGATATTTGTGGCAGGCCATTCGCTGGTTGAACTGGAAAAACGTAAAATTAATGCATAATTTTTTCAATGGCTTAAGGCAGTAATGCCTTAGGCCTTTTTGCCATCATTTTCCCCCGCCAGATCTTTCAACCAGTCACGAGGGCTCAACCCCGTCTTGCGTCTAAATGCGCGAGACAGCGCCGAAGGACTTTCGTAGCCGACTTGAGCTGCAATCAGCGTAATCGAGCGCCCTTCTCGCATCAGCTTCTGAGCCAGGCTAACTCGCCAACTCAACAAATAATCAGCAGGCGTCTGTCCGATGACACTCTTGAAATGCACGGCATACGCAGCGCGTGACATATTTGACTCACTGGCCAGCTCTGCTATTGACCAGGCATGTTCCGGGGAGTTGTGCATCTGTAAAAGCGATCGGGCAAGCCGCATGTCGGCCAGTCCAGCCATCATTCCGGTGCGCAACTGGTGATGATCGAGCAGGTAACGGAGCAACAGAATGATTAGGAGCTCAAATAAGCGCTCAAGCGCGGCTTCCCTTCCACAATGCACATTTGCCGCCTCGGCAAACATCCACTCCAACGTGTCTGCCAGCATGGGCAGATCATCGAGTGCGAGCACCAAACAGTCCGGTAATGAAGCCGACAAAGGATTATCAATTCCGCCCTCAAACTCCATGGAAGCACACAACAACTTTGCGCCATCGGACTCACCCGCAAACAATTGATGCTTGGCGGGGCGTGGCATAAAAATCAAGCTAGGGCGAGTGAGCTGCAAATCCTTGCGATCGGGACCAAGCAACGTCACGCTGCCGGCCTGAAGCAGATGGATATAACCTCGCCGCTCGGCGCCATCGTAAGATGCAGAGCCGCATAGGTCGCCGTCATAGAACAGATTGGCCCGCACGCCGAACCGCGAGAGCAAATTAGACAAACGATCCATTGGCCGATCCTTGACGAGTCAGAACGCACAGACCATACCATCTGCGTTGTCGTTCAGTGCCTGTAGCGAACATGCCGGCGTAAATCAGCCAACGGATAAAGTGATCACTGAGCAGCTCAGCCTCCCTTTCCAGTTCGGCTGTTAAAAAAACAACACCGTTGTTTGAAAGCACCAGCAAATCAAGTGCTCACTCTTCTATTTTACAGTACCTGGGGTTTGGGGAGCAATGGAACCAAAAACCAACGTAAGCTCTGAATCCCACCGTAAAGGGGCTTTCCGATCTCCAGCTCACCCGCCAGGCATTACTCTCTGATCAGTGCCTCGATGATCGGGCAGATCGTTCCGCCGTCTCCCGCATCACATTGCTGCACCAGTTCGCCTAACAGTTGCTGCATGACGACCAAGTCGGCCATCTTCTGCTCGATCAACGCGAGCTTGCGTGCAGCCCGTGCTCGCGTTTCGGCACAGGCGCACGACTCATCCAGCGTCAGCAGTCCACCGACTTCCGAGAGCGTGAAACCCAGCGCCTGAGCCCGCTTGATGAAACGCAGTCGCTTCACCATGTCCACCGGATAGCGCCGATGGCCACCCAAGGGTTTGGCTGGTTCATCCAGCAGCCCGCGTCGCTGGTAGTAGCGGATCGTCTCGACGTTCACCCCGGCGGCGTCTGCCAGCTTGCCAATGGTCAGCTCTGTGGCCATCACTTTCTCCTTGATTCCGTACTTTGGTACGGAGTTTAGAATAGCACCTAGGCAATCAGGCTCAGGAGATGGGAATGGGGATGCAACTCACCGGGAAAGGCTCGCTGGTCGCGAGTTCGCTGACCGCCATCGGTGCGTCGGTGTGCTGTGTCGGGCCACTGGTGCTGTTGGCACTCGGTGTCGGCGGTACGTGGGTGGGCGCTCTGACCATGATGGAGCCACTACGCCCCCTCTTCATCGGGTTGACTCTACTGTTCCTGGGATTGGCATTCCGCAAGCTCTACCTGGTGCCACAGGTTTGTACGCCAGGTACACCCTGCGCCGATCCGCGCACGCTCGTGCGACAGCGACTCGTGTTCTGGATCGTCAGCGTGCTGCTGCTCGGCCTATTGGCCGTGCCGTGGCTCGCCCCGCTGTTCTACTGAAGGAGATTAACCATGCGCAAACTGCTGATCGCCGTGCTTTTCGCCTTGCCCTTCGTGGCGCTGGCGGCTCCCCCGAAAACCGTCACGCTCGACGTGCAGAACATGACGTGCGGACTCTGTCCGATCACGGTCAAGAAGTCGCTGGAGAAGGTGTCCGGCGTGAGTGACGTCCAGGTCAATTTCGACCAGAAGACGGCGACCGTCACCTACGATCCCGATAAGGCCCAGCCCGAGGCACTGATCAGAGAGTAATGCCTGGCGGGTGAGCTGGAGATCGGAAAGCCCCTTTACGGTGGGATTCAGAGCTTACGTTGGTTTTTGGTTCCATTGCTCCCCAAACCCCGACCTAAGCTGAAAGCTGTTAAAAGGCCGTATCTGACCATTGTTGGCTACGATACTTCTGCAAGGTAGCTTGAACCAACCAGACCCGCCAAAAATCACCTCGTATTCGCGACTGCGGGTTCCACCCTGCATATCAACCAATTTCAGTTCAGCAAGTAGCTTCAAACCGCTGCTTATCAGCTTTCTTGAAATGCCACAGGCCTGCTCAAAATCATCGTACGTCAGTGACTTAATGTATTGCACACCATAAAAGCCTGTTGGCTTTTCTTTGCCATAAGCGAAAACAAGAGCCATGTACAGCATCAATGCAGAGGTCGCTGTGGCCCCCTCCCCTCGTACCCACTTGACTTCGGGCAACAAGGCAATGAGTGGCGCTTGGGGGACTTTATGCCAGTCAAGACGGTGAATCATTTCGGGCCCGTTTTCTTGAGTTTTGCGTCTCTTCCAGACAAGACGTGCACTACATACGTAACGCACAGCAACGCGAGAATTGGCAAGGCAGAATCCAAAAGGCGAATTAAGCCATCAAGATTTGTTGCGAGCCAGTCCATTACATACATGACCAGGGATTCGTATTTTTCAGGCACTTTTGACCTCGTTAAATATTGGCATGCAATCGTTTTAACAAGACTAGCGACTGATATCTAGATACAGGTGACGTTATTTAATTCAATTTTTTTGAAATTTATATTTTTATTCAATGGCTTAAATGCGTTTTTATTAGTTTTTAACGTGTTTTTATTAGTTCACGAAAACGAACTGCCCTACCCCCAAATTCCTTCAAATCGTTTAGCCGAGGTTCTTGTGTAATGAGCAGTGTGTCGGATATCACGATGCCCAAGCCAGTCTTGCAAAAGCCTGGTATCGGTACCTTTGTTGGCTAACGCATGACCACAAGAATGACGGAACATGTGTGGATGAAGTCCAGCGAAACCCGCCCTCTCCCCGACTTGGGAAACAAGGTAGTTCAAAGCCTGTCTGGTGAAAGGACTCCTTCGCATGCTGATAAAAAGCCAAGGCATGTCATCTGAACGGGTCCGTAAGTAGGCTCTTAGTGCCCTAATTTCTTCTCCATCCAGGGGCTGAGAAGTTGATAGGCCATCTTTTTTCCTGCGAACAAAAACACGAGCTTCATCAAGACTCACATCTGAACGACGCATTCCGATGAGTTCAGAAACCCGTAAGCCGTGCCGATACATCAGCAGAAACATACAATGGTCACGGCTCCCAAACTTACCCTTTCTTGAGGCCTTCAAAACTATGTCCATTTCAGCTGCTGTCAGGAAGTCTTTTCCCTGGCGTTCGTGAGCATCTAAAGTGTCTGGCTTTTCATTCTTTACATTTTGCCGCTTGGGGGGCTCCTGGATTTCAAGCTTAAAGTCAGTGGAATCGTTCATCATCACCCCCAATTCTTAACAAAATGGGCCTTTTGTAAAGATTAGGCCCAGGACAGAGACAACACCAATCCATCAGACCTTTGGTCGTCCAGTTTTGACTTTTTCAAGAGCACGGAGTGCTTTCGAAAGTTCTGAGTCGCTCAAGGCATTCAAAACCTGAAGGCCTGCCCGAATGACTTCTGCCTTCGTGACAGCCAACTCATTTTTCAAAGCCCTACTCCGCATGACGGCTATCAAAGAATAGTCATCTTCAGGCATTGAAAAGCTATCCCGAACAACCTTTTTCACAGGCACCTGAACCACTTTCGATTTTGGTGCTGGCTTCTTTACTTCGGTTTCCGCCTGGTTACCAAACGCCTCTATTTCTTCATCGAGCAGCCCTTCCACGGGGCTCCTCTTTTTAACCTGAAGGGTCATTTTTGACTTGGTTGCATTCACACGACATCTCCAACTGTATTAACCATAAATACCATATATACGGTTAACAATCAAACATTGCAAATTTATGCAACGTCCAATTTAGGGAGTGAATCCACTATCCGCATTGTTTCTAGACTGACAGTGATGATCCGCTGAAACAGAAGTGGCTCGGCAAAACTGAACAGTTGAGATAAGTACAAATTGGGGTTTTTAAGGTAGGCTTTCGACAGCCTGTATTGGAGACCATCATGAGTAAATCGTCAGGGCGCCGCACACGGCGTGTGTTCAATGCCGAGTTCAAAGCCAAAGTGGCCTTGGCTGCATTGCGCGAGGACAAAACACTGGCTGATTTGTGCCAGCAATTCGAACTACACCCCACTCAAATCATAGAGTGGAAAAAGCAACTACTGGCCAATGCAAGCGGTGTTTTTGGAACGCCTTCCAAAGCCATTGAGGCGGTGGACTTAAAGCCACTGCACGCCAAAATAGGCCAACAGGCCTTGGAGATTGATTTTTTAGAAAGCGCGCTCAACAAAGCGGGATTGCTGAGCGCAGACAAATGATAGACCGAACCGATCAATTAAGCGTAAGCCGTCAAGCCGAATTGTTGAACATCAGTCGTGGCACTGTGTACTACTTGCCCAAGCCCACCAGCCAAACAGACCTGGCGATGATGAACGCAATCGACAAATTGCATCTGGACTTTCCATTCATGGGTGCACGGCAGTTGTGCCGGGAGCTGCTCAAACAGGGTCACATTGTAGGTCGGCTACACGTGCGATCGCTGATGCTCAAAATGGGCATTTCGGCTTTGGCACCGCAGCCGGGCACCAGCCAGCGCAACCCACAGCACAAGGTGTTTCCCTACCTGTTGCGCAAACTGTTGATTCAGCGCAGTAACCAAGTGTGGGCATTGGACACCACCTACATCCGTATGGCGCGAGGCTTTGTATACCTGACCGCCGTGGTGGATGTTTACAGCCGTCGTATTCTGGCGCACCGAACTGCGATCACGCTGGAGGCCTGCCACGCAGTTGAGGCCCTTGAAGAGGCTTACAGCCGGTTTGGCAAGCCCGAAATCGTTAACACGGATCAAGGCAGTCAGTTCACCGCGCAGAGCTTTGTTGATGCTGTGCTGGATCATGGCGTCAAACTCTCGATGGACGGTCGCGGCGCGTGGCGGGACAACGTGTTTGTCGAACGCGTGTGGCGAACCATCAAGTACGAGCGAGTCTATTTGCAGGCCTACGACAGCGTCAGTGTTGCTCGCCAGGACATTGCGCAATACATCGATTGGTACAACGAGCAGCGAGGGCATTCGAGTCTGGATGACAAAACCCCAGAGCAGTTTTATCTATCTGGATTGCCAGCCATGAAAAAGGCGGCGTAACATGCAGTTTCCGGTGTGCCCCGAGTTCTTTGAACGAATAACTTCGCACCGATTTCAAACCACCCCAATTTACTTATCAAGCGGGGTCAGACTGTTCAAATGAACCGAGCCACTTCTCTTGGCGTATCGGTTCTTCGGTTGCTTTTATTAGCAGCTTTGCGAGCTGAAAAAGGGATTGTTTTGATTTGCTATTGTCTTGCTTAAGTTGATTCGCAAAATTTTGAAGGGTAACTTTGAACTCATCAAATTCGATTGAACCCTCAATAGATATGCTTAGAATGTGTCTGCGAGTTGCTTCATTTAGTTCACCTTTCTCTTCTCCGGCTAATCTCAGTCTCTTGCAGAGCAGGCTAAGTTGTTCCAGGTAAGATTCGTCTGCTTTTTCCAGGGTTTCGACGTGTCGAACTAGCAAAAAGCAGAGAAACAAAGTGTGAATATTTGCTGGTTTGTCAACTTGGTCCTTTTCAGACATTGATGAGTTTGGCTTAAATCCAGATTTTTCCAATAGCGCCAAAAGTAAAAGTTCAGGGGGTCTCAACTCCGCCTTTACCCTTATAAGAGCTCTGGACAGAGTTTCCCCGTGGTAACGCGTTCGCATAGTCTTGCTAAATTGGTACTGATCTAAACACTCGGTCAATGTAATGATGAGTTTGAATAGATTTCCGGCAGTTTCATTTTGCTTTCCGAATGCCGCTAGCTGGTTAAGAATTTGAGGTTGGGCCAGGGTATGTAAAAACCTCAGAAGGTAACCTGAACCGTCATTGCAGGTTTCGGCTTTCGTGACCCGAAGAAGGAGTTGAGAAATTCTTTTTAAGTGAGGATGGTTCTCGCTTGCTTTTTTAAAGTCGCTTATTAGGGTAGGCTTTGTCGCAACAGAAATCCCATACTCTACGGTGCCCGACTGACCGGCGAGGTCGTTCTCTGTGATCGAACCGATACTCATTTTGTTTCCCTATTGAGCTAAATTAAGCTCAATCGAGAATGACCTTAATCCACGTTATTCTTGGTAAAGGAATGGTGTGGCGGGTGCAAAGTGACGTCTTCGAGCAAGCTAGACACCCAGATTTACACAGTTTAGGCAATATTGACAACATTTTTGCGTGCATGCACGCAGAATATTCGGATAGTTCTTCTAAATTTCCTCACAGGTCATTTCTTTGGAAATTTGCCTTTTAGACTCCACCCATCAGTACGCGGCTGTGACAAGCCTGTGACAAATTCTGTGACAAATTTTCTGTCACAGACATTTCGTGAGTATCGACCTATCTTTGACACATGTTCATCTGTCACATAAGAAGAAATTCCACTTGGTGGCAGTGTATAACGACAAGTAATCTCTGCAACAAAGCTTCCGCTAATGGCCGAAGCGGACCGTTCAAGACTCCTATATAGGGTTCGCTGTTAGCAAACAACGGACTTTGCTGACCCTCTTTATTTCAATTCTGCGATCCTCGGTGCACCATGAGTTTTCCTTCAACCAAGTAGGAGAAAGTCATGACAAAAGCGAGTCAGCAACCTTGGAATAAAGGTCGATTGATTGGGCAAAAAACACCGCTTAAGTTAAAACACATCTGGACTATTCGCATTCATCTACAAAACGCCAATGCCACCAGAGACCTTGCATTGTTCAATTTAGCGATCGACAGCAAATTGCGAGGTTGTGATTTGATCAGTCTCCGAGTAGGGGACATTTCGCATGGCAATCAGATTTTGGCGAGGGCCATGGTGATTCAGCGTAAAACTCAAAGACCAGTTCAATTTGAACTTACAGAAGGCACAAGAGCTGCAGTTGCCAAATGGCTGGAAGTATCTCAACTCAAAGGTACAGACTTCCTTTTTACCAGCCGCGTATCAGCATCTGAGCACCTGTCTACAAGGCAATACGCCAGAATTGTCCATGGCTGGGCTGATAAAGCCGGGCTTGACCCGACCGTTTACGGAACCCATTCACTGCGGCGAACAAAGGCAACTTTGATCTATAAGAAGACGAAGAACCTGCGCGCAGTGCAACTCCTTTTAGGTCACTCAAAATTGGAAAGCACGGTTCGATATTTGGGCATTGAAGTTGATGATGCGCTGGAAATTTCAGAACAAACTGAGATCTGATGCAACACGTGTCTTACGCACCGATTTCTCGCAATACTTCCGGGTTA
>Ga0187833_10001582_pt1 | contig 25808 bp, 32 predicted proteins | sample ETNtaG_37_FD_167968 | JGI IMG/M metagenome (GOLD analysis project Ga0187833, IMG submission 167968) | Marine microbial and viral communities from oxygen minimum zone, Eastern Pacific Ocean - ETNP2014_SV_400_PacBio MetaG (Illumina Assembly) | ecosystem: Environmental > Aquatic > Marine > Hypoxic...
CCGATTCAATATCATCTGCTGTAACGGCCATATTCATCAAAGGCCACACTCGATATTTATTTTTCTGTCGTGCATGCACATCTTCAGATATCCTAAACACAGGAAAATCTCTCATGGCTGGATTTTTATCTTTGAGATCTGTCTTAATTCGTCCAACAGCTTCACCCATGGCATATCCATCAAACATCTTTCTCCACCGAGAAAGTTGATCATCCATCTCACGACAAGGACATGCTTTACTCTTATGTAACATTTCCCTAAACTTCTCAGGATCACAGGTGCAAATATACGCATTCCCTAATCCAATTAATCGTTCCATATAATTGTAGTAAATCTCTAATCGATCTGATTGAATTAAAACTTCATTGATTTTATTCCCCGTTAACCATCGAGCATCCTCTTCCAATAACTCATACGCTTGAGGGTAAATATTGGAAGGATTAGTATCAGCAATTCTAAGTATCATCTTACCTTCATATCGTTTAACATATTCCGCATTAAGTCCCATAACATAGGCATGTCCTATATGCATTGATCCAGAAGGTGAAGGCTCAAATCTCATAACAACATTGCCAGGTCTTACACCTTTCAATTCAGGCAATTCTCTTATCTTTGGCCCTTCTTTCTTCTCTAACAATTCAGGAGCTTTTTCCTCTAATTCTTCACGTATTTTTTCTGGAGTTAACTTAGAAATATCCTTGATGACTTCCTGGACTTCTTTTGCTATAGTTTTAATTTTAGATTTTCGAGAACTATCTTCCGCCAACAATTTACCAATAACTGCTCCAGGGTTAGCTTTCCCAAATTTCAAAGCATTTTGTAGAGCATACTTCCTAATCGTTGCTTTCATAAAACTAAAGGTAAAGTTTAGATATTTAAGTCTTGTCTAAAGTGTGTGACGTCTTTGTTAATCGAGCCACCACAACAACAGGTGCCCGAAGGGCACTGTTGTGGTGACTTGAAAATGCTGCAGTCAGTACTACTGCACACTGTGTGTGCCAGTAGTAGTACTGCCATCTCCTTCAAATTCAAAAACCACTTACAGTCGACAAACAATCCCTCTAACAAAACCTTTATAAGTGAGCAATTCATAAAAACAGTATTACTCAAAGACCAAGGGGATTACTTTCTTAATTTGTTGTTTATTTGACAACCATATATTCAGATTTCTCTACTTCATTTAAATACAAACGTTTATAAATACCCAAAAAAAGCTTATTTCTATAGAATTTATATAATTTATACAAATGGGAGATATCACAGATCTATTAGCAGAACAAATAAAAGGTGTAGTTAGAGTTCACTCCCCTATTGAGGATGTTATTACATCAAGAGTAGTGGTAAGAATAAAGAAATCGCCTAATGCAAATGCACATATCGAACCAGGGACATATACTATCGGAGGTTATACATTTGATCATTCTGATTCTACATCACGACCAATCTATTCAGCTACAAAGGATGGCAAACCAGTATTTCTCAAAGGTGCATATGGATCAAATTTAGAACAACTCAGAACAGAAACGAGTACACTCACTAAAAGATTAGGATCTCATGATCACATCTGCAGACCTTGCGATTATATAAGAAATATTGAGGATTCCCCTTTTCAAGGATATGAATTTATGGTGCTACCTCATGGAGGAGAGACTGTAGAAACAGTTGTCTCAACAGGTATAACTACAAATGATGCCCTCACAATATTGGTCCAAGCAGGAAGTGCAATAACTCATGCTCACAGTAAAGATGTTATACATCGAGATATTAAACCAACAAATATTGTAGTTGATAAAAATAGGAAATCCAAAGTGATAGATTTTGGTATAGGAGGTCATATGGAGGACGTATTCTTAGATCAATTTAGAGGATATGGGACTGTTGTATACATTAGTCCAGAACAAGAAAACCACGATGATCCATCAAAATTATCAGATGTCTATAGTTTTTGTGCCACAGCAATCTTTGTGTTAACAGGAAATCAACCCTACGCAACAAAACCTACTTGTATCCAAGACGGTATGGTTCAATATATTACAGATAGAAGATTTAGAAAATTTGTTCCTGCACAAATTAAGGATATGTATGGCAAATTCGGTACACATATTATCAATGGATTGAGTGAAGATCCAGGAGAAAGACCAGAAGTAAACCAGCTGTATACTTCTGCTATGACCATTAAAAGAAAACTCGCAAATAAGTTAAAAACAGCTTATTGATGATTAATATGGGAGAACTAACAGATATAGCAAATCGAACAACTTGGGGATGTCCAGAATTAGAAGATTCAAGTAGTTCAACTATAGAATCACAATTAATTGATCCTGAGTTCAGAGATGTGAGACCGAAAGTAGTCGAACAACCTAAGGACTCGAATAGAAAAGTCTATGAATTAGGAAAATACACATTATTATTTGATAAAAGGGCATCACACAACAGACACTTTACAGATATAGGTAAAACCGATAGGAAGGTATATGCAAAAGGATTGCCTATCGGAGTAAATCCTAAGTGTTTAGAAAGAGAATTTAAGATTATGAATGAACTTGGAGATCATCCCAATCTGTATCAACCGTTACATATTCTTCCAGAATTACCAGAGATGGGTGTATCAGCATTAATGATTATGTCCCATATGGGAGACGCCCTCAATCAATTATTTAATCCATCATATCCGCTTCCTATGCTTGATGTGGAAATCGTGGCTTCAATTGTCCAGACAGCTCAAGCACTTCAATATGTACATGAACAAGGATTCCTTCACAGAGACATTAAACCAAGCAATATATTTCTAGGCGAAGATAATTTTACAAGATTAGCTGATTTTGGTCTGTGTATGAAACCAGACGATGTCCATTATCTGTTTACGGGGACACCTATGTATATGTCCAGACAACAAGCAAGAGGAGATGGACCTTCTACTGAACAAGATATTTGGAGTTTAGGCAATACAGCTATCCATATGCTTACTAAAGAATATCCATTCGATATGACAAAGCACCCAAAAATAGCACAAAATACATTACTACCTAATTATGAATCTCCAAATCACAATCAAAATATATTTGCAGCTAAATTCTTCCCCTTGGGTGGGGTCTTAAACCAAGTCAACAAAAGAGATCCTAGAACATGGCCAACGCTCTCATTAATCATACAGGCTGGAAAACAGTATATGTCATTACAAGGGTATGAGCACCCTGCTATATCTTAATTGATATCCAATTACTTTAAATATAACTTAAAGAACCTAGAATCTACGGGCTTTTGGTGAAATCTGGTATCACGTACCCTTGGCTTGGGTGAGTTCCGGATTCAAATTCCGGAGAGTCCATAATTCTTATCATTTTAGGTGAGTTCCGGATTGTTCACAACTCTGCGTAGCGGAGTTTGAACTTCCAGATACGAAGTATCTGGTAACAAATCTCGGGAGGTCCATTTGTTTTCTCCATTGTTATCTACAACACAAATACTTATATACGATTTCTAATACAAACACCTAATGATTATTCTACGGAGGGATACATTATGGGTATAAGAGTAATGATAGGTGATAGTTCTGCAAGAGCACATGCTTTAGCAGCTAAGTATGCACAAAGCGACAAAGTAGATAGTCTGGTCGTAGCACCAGGGAATGATTTTATTAAATGGGCTATAGAATCTCAATATGAAAAGGAAGTAATTATAGCCAGTGCCACCCTAGATGACGCTCATAGTTTTCTTCATGTAGCTCAGCAACATAGACCAAATTTAATTGATATTATGCAAGATGATGCATTAGCTGCTGGAACAGTCGACAAGCTCCAAGAGTATGGATTTGCAACATTTGGTGCAACAAAAGCAGCTTCAGAGATTGAACATAGCAAGGGATTTTCTAGAAAGTTGATGGAAGGACTTGGAATTCCCTCCCCCTGAAATGTGGAGCTAGAGCCTTGCAAATAAGTTTCAAGCAATATGCAAGGGAGATACTCAATAAAGAAATGAAGTTCCATGGTCTCCGACATAGTGGGGCAACACATTATCTTAATGTGAAGAAGTGGAACTTAAGACAGGTACAACAATTCCTAGGTCACGCTGACATTAGTACAACAACCATCTATACTCACGTGCAACCAGAAGATTTGATTAGTCAGATGTGGGAGTAATTTATTGAGAATTTACTCTTACTGTAGGTTCATTTCCTGAATCTGTATCAATATATTCTTGGAATTGTAACTTTAGACCCATAATTTTTTTTACCGTTTGTTGCCTTTGGTCAGTGTCCTCAATGAGTGATTGTGGAACGCTTAAATGTACCTGGGAAAGATAAACTAACAAAAATGAACTGGCAGGTGCTATGCCACCCACTCCATACTTTGACCTACTCTCCATACCCTTGTATGTTACTATGTCATAACCTCGTGGTGCACCACCATCACGACTGCCCCGCATTAATTCTGTATGATACTCAAAATCTTTATTTGTTACCATAAAAGATTTTGGAAGAATTCTTGCCCAATAAGGACTTAAGTCCCACTTACCTGCAAAAACTTTATACTGTCTACTTCGCAATTCACTTAGTTTCAATTCATATTTACTAATTTCTCTACGTGTATTCTCCCTCTCGGAAATGTCTTCAAGTCCAAGCTTTCTGATTCGTTCATCATTCTCGGCTGCCGCTATAGCATCGGCATCTACATTTTTTTGGTTTTGTCTTCGGACATATTCGTCTATTGAACTCATATAATTAGTGGGTTTATTGGCATTTATAAAACCATAGGAAAAAGGGAAAGTTTCTATAATGCTTCACTATAGCACTTATCCCTTTACTTTCCTATTTGACGTAGTATAGGAATGTTTTTATACGTAGTACCATTGTGTATTCTTGGTGAATTATGGTAAGAAAATATCGTCGTAAGACAACTAAATTTAATCCAGAGTTTGACAAGTTACTAGATAAAAATATTGAAAAATTAAGGGAGAAGTCAAATGGTTCCCATTAAAAGAACTGCCAGATAAAATGATTCCCAATGATGAACAATTAATAGAAACCTATTTACATGAGGAGAATATTGCCATTACAAGATCTCACTTACATCAAAAAGAAGGGGAAGTAGAATTAAAGAGGTTTGACCATGGATAAAGCATTCAAAGAACTTATAGCAGCTATTGAATTAAATAGAAAGATGTGTCCTTGGCAAAAAAAGATGACACTAGAGAATCAAACAAAAGAATTTCTATTAGAATCAAAAGAAGTAGAAGAAGCAGTAAAAAAGAAAGACTACAAAAATCTTAAAGAAGAATTAGGAGATGTCTTATGGGATGTCTTAACCATAGCTCATATTGCTGAGGATAAAGGCCATTTTAAAGCAAAAGAAATATTCGAAAGTATCAATAAAAAAATAAAAAGAAGAAAACACTACATGTTTGAAGGAAAAACAGTAGACATTCCCACAGCAATTAGAATCTGGGATGAAGTAAAAGAAAAAGAAAAGAAAGGAGAGTATGATGAGTGATTGTATTTTTTGTAAGATTGTAAAAGGAGAACTCCCTCTTGCAAAACTATATGAAGATGATGACATCTTAGCATTCTTAGACATTGGTCCAATCCATAAAGGACACGCTTTAGTTATTCCTAAAGAACATCATGAAACTATCTTAGACATCCCAGATGATTTACTAAAAAAGCAAATAGTTATAGTAAAAAAACTCACAAAAGCAATAAAGACTGCCGTCAAAGCTGACGGAATCACAATAGGTCAATCAAACTACAAACATGGCGGACAAGTAGTTCTCCATATCCACTTCCACATCATGCCAAGATTCAAAGATGATGGATTAAAACTCTGGCCACAAGGTAAGTATGAAGATGGTGAAATGGATACATACAAAAAGAAAATTATTGAAAAACTAGAATAATCACTAGGTACTATACTGTACGATCTGAGAAAGTAATTTCTCCAGCATATGGTCTACGAATAATTCTATCCACACTTTCTGGGATTTTATTAGTAGGTACACCCTTTGCCTTAACTCTTCCTAGAGCATACATTAATTTCTGATTTATGGATTCTGCTGTCATATCTCCTGCTGGTTGTGCTCCAGCTAAAAGTGGAGCTGATCCAACCCCATAGATTCCAGAATCTGCAGCTCCTTCAAGACAATTAGTTACAATTAGAACAGGTTTTCCTGCTTGAACTGCTCGTTTAATATCTTCATTATATTTTTCATTAATATTTCCAGCCCCTAATCCTACAAACACGATTCCTTCTACATCGTCATTATCCACATAACCTCTTCTGAATGCTGAGGTATTTGATCCTGATTTTGGAGCATATGATTCTACATTATTACAAAAATCTGTAAATAAAATGGGATCTCCATCACTTCGAGTATATCTATGATCTTTAAGCATAATATCAATTCCAATTTCACCGATTGGAGCAACTCATGGAGAGTCAAATGCATTAAATCCTTGTTCATTTACCTTAATAGCTCTATTACCTCTCACGATCTTGTCACCAAATGCTATAACAACCTCTCCAAGGTCCATAGTCGCAGTTTCAATTGCATGAACTACATTAACATCAGCATCACTCCCAGTATTATATATCGATTTTTGAGATCCTGTAAGAACAACTGGTTTATTCAAATTTCTTAACATTAAAGGTAGAGCGGCACCGCTATCTGCCATACTATCTGTTCCATGAATAACTACAAAACCATCGTAATCATGAGCATTTTTATAAATTATTTTAGCAATATCAGCTCTTTGACTTGTTTCCATATTTGTACTGTCAATATTTGCAGTTTGTAATGCATCGAAGTGAATTAATGGAGAAGTATTGGTTCCTTTCAGAGAATATGTTCTATTTTCATATAGTTTTACCCTATCTTTAGTAGAACTTAGGTTTTGTCCTCGTTTTAGAGAAATTCCCCTAATTAGGTGCAAATAATCTCTTTGAGAAGGGTTAAGAACACCTTTACTATTCCTCACTTGTCCTATAGTTCCACCAGTTTGTAGAACTAAAATATTCGGAATTGCCATATAGTTATGTTGAGAATAATACTATATAAATGTATCTATTTTTACTACTATAAAGTAACTACTAATTGAAGACATCATCAATAAAAACGTTTATATACCTTCTTCCAACCTTATTTTTTATGGCGGTGTAGCTCAGCCTGGTTAGAGCGCTACGCTCATATGTTTTGAGCGATGATCCGAAAGGAGATGATTAAGCAAATCTAACGGGGTTACGTAGAGTAATTGGGGTTTCCCATTACACGTTAAAGTCAAGGGTTCAAATCCCTTCACCGCCACCATTTTTTTTATATTTTGGAAGGCAATAGCCAAACTTTTTCCAATGCAAGTACTTAGCATAGTGTTTATCATTTGAGAATCCAAATATCTTTATATATTTTTCAAGATTTTTTACTCCATTTAAATTTACATTGTATAATATGTTGGGCCGCCTATTTCCTATTTTATCCATATGTATTGAGGGTTTCAGTCCAAATTTTATAAATATGCGATGTATTTGATTAATCAACGGCTCAGAAGTATTTGAAATCTTGATTTCAGGATACTTGTATAAATTGGATCCAAATGGTTTTCTAAATCTTATACCTCCATCAGTGTCAACGATTCCCCTCACACAATTGATTAGATATGATGATCTACTATAAATCCATTTAGGAATAGTAATATTAATTTTCTTACCCATTGGCAATCCTATTCCATGTTTAAATAATATCAATTCCTTCTTAGTATACTTCAATAACACACAATTATTTCGTGAACTTTCACTTGGATAAATATTATACAATTTCTTCATCAAATGTTTTACATAATCTCTGTATAGTTTATCATCAATAAGATGGCCACTATGTGTATATACCCAATGATTCTTACCCTTTGATTTATACAGATTCATACTTCCATCACCAATATGGATTCCAGTTTCTTCAGCAAGCTCATTAGAGAATTCTGAAGGGATTGTTATTTGATTATTTTCATGTACCATTTTTCATCACATCTCCCTAGAATGTACTATCTAATTGATTTTATAAACGCTATCCACACCTGTCGTGTGGTTGTGGTTAGATCTTCCAATTTTAGAGGAGAAATTCCGAATATCTAGAAAATTATTTTTTAATAGTACATTTTTTCTAAGATGAAAAATGTAAGAAAATACTCACTTCAATCCCTCAAAAAACTCATCAATAATCCCTTCAGTCTCTTCAACATCCTTATATTCTTTAGAAATAAATTTTGTATTACCTTTAACCATAGGACTAACTAGTATCCCTTTTTTATGCAGCAAAAGAATCGGAATGCCCCTGGCTTCAGCCACACCAATTTCATAACCTACTCCTAAGGAAGGTTTAGTAACCTCTGCAACCAACACTTCAGCTCTATCCAATAGTCCTTTATCTTTAAGAAAAACAGATTCATCTGTAATAGGACTACCATCATCGTTCAAGGGAATCCAATCAGATAGTGCAACCTCACCAAAAACTTGAGGGGTAAGAATCTCACCATACTTCTTCAAATACTTAGCAATCTATTTGTAAATAGGCAAATAGTCACGACCACCTGTGATAGAACCTGCAAAATAGATCTTCATAATGGAGCAAGTCCAATCAGATATATTAAACTTCCCAATATTTATATACACGAAGACTAAAAATCCTATATGCAAATACTAAAATTCACAAGACCTCTTCCTCATCTTATACTCACTGGTAAAAAAACTTCGACCTGGAGAGTTAATGATACAAGAGGTATAAAAAAAGGAGATAAAATTAGTTTCTGTTACAATAATGGAAAAGAATTCGCACAAGTAATTTCAACATCAGTCATTGAAAAACAATTCAAAGAATTAACCAAAAAAGACCTAGAAGGACATGAAAAATACTCTTCGGAACAAAAAAAGTATGCAGTATTTTCAAAATACTACAAATACAAAGTAACTCCCGATAGTAAGGTAAAAATAATTAAGTTTAAGTTACTATAATCTACTCAAAACATATATATACTTCAAACCAATACCTTAAGTTATGAAATACTCAATCTCTGGAGATAATCTCCAAATAGCAAATATCGAATTAAAGAAAGATGAAGCAATAAATGCCGAAGCAGGAGCATTAATCTACAAGTCTGGTAATGTCACCATAGACGTTGAATCAAAAGGTGCAACAAAAGCAATAAAGAGACTCCTAACGGGAGAATCATTATTCTTAACTAAGTTCACATCTATAGAAGGTCATGGAATTGTAGGTGTAGCTGGAAAACTTCCAGGAAAAATAAAACCCTTCGAGTTAAAAGCAAATAAATCCATAATTGCTCAAAAAGGATCCTACCTAGCATCAGATATGGAAGTAGACATGGATCTAACAGTAACTAAAAAATTAGGCGCAGGATTATTTGGAGGAGAAGGATTTCTCTTACAAAAACTAACTGGCCCTGGAACGCTTCTACTCCACGCAGCCGGAGATTTAATTGAATACAACCTAGATAAAGGTCAAAGATTAGATATCGACACATCACATTTAGTAGCATTCGAAGAAACCGTAGACTATGACATTCGAAGAGTAGGTTCTATTAAATCAACAGTATTTGGTTCAGAAGGACTTTTCTTGGCACAAATGACTGGACCTGGAAAAGTTATCTTACAATCAATGACTAAAGCTATCCTAAGACCCCCAACACAACATCATGGAAAACAAAGTGGCGGTATTATGGGATCGATGTTAGGAGGATTAAGAACATGAAAACACTCTTTGGTTACCTAAAAGGTCTACCTTTATTATTAGCAATCGCATTATTATTTTTAGTAGTAGGCATTTTCCTAATATTTTTTAATATTCTCTTCGCAGCTGCTGTAGGAATTATCTTAATTCTAGTAATATTCATCGTACCTTATTACATGGGAAGAGCACATCAACCTGAAGAACCTGGAAGTTATAAATTAAAAGATATTAAAGAATAAAAGCGCCAGGGACGGGAATTTCGCCCGTGATTCAAATCAGGGATTCGAACCCGCACGGCCTGGTTAAGACCACAGATTTTCAATCTGCTGCACTTCCAAGTTATATTGAATAGCGACGCTATTCAATGCTTGTGGAACTTGTTCCACATTATGCTACCCTGGCACTTGGTGGAAAAGTTTATAAACTGGTTCCACCAATCCAGTTATACCTGGTTAAGACCACAGATTTTCAATCTGTTGCTCGACCAGAGTACAATACTCTGGTCGCATTTCTTCTTAATATGTTCTTACAAAAAATTTCAGCAATATTTCCAACAACTCCAGAAATTATCATCTACCATACAAAATATTCTTCGAAAAGGAAATAAACTTTCCAAAATTTTACAAAAATCCTAAAAAACAGTATTTTCTCGTCTAAGAAATATCATCAACAACATCTTCTGCAGTATTCGCTGGAATGGAAAACCCTAATCCTTCTCCACCGCCTACTTTCCAATTATTAATTCCAACAATTCTACCCTCATCATTTATCAGCGGTCCACCACTATTCCCTGGATTTATCGGCGTATCAATCTGGATATACTTCAAACCATTCTGAGCTTGTCTATTTAATGCGCTTACAATTCCTTGTGTAGCTGTAAAATCTAATCCAAACGGATTACCCAAAGCCACAACCCTCTGACCAACCTCTAAATCATCGCTATCTCCCCATCGCATACTATCAAATATTTGATCTACAACAACTGGTTTCAAGACAGCAATATCTGCAGTGTCATCAACACCAATAATTTCTGCTAGATAAATCTGGCCATCCTTGGTCTTAATTCCAATTTGAGATGCTCCAGATATAACGTGAGCATTCGTTACTGTTTTTCCGTCTATAGAAATAATAACTCCAGAGCCTGCTCCTTTATCAGTCAACACACTGACAGTAGCTTCCAATGCAACCTTAATCACATCTGAAAAATCTCCTGCTAAATTAGTCTCTAATCCTGTGATTTCATCCTCTAAATTCTGTTTAACTTCTCCTAACTTCTTGTCAGTCTCTTCTTCAACAGTAGTTAAATCTTTACGCACTTCATCTAACTCTTCACCACTTTTAGCAATCTCTCCCCGTATTCCACTCGTCTCACTATTGATTTTATTATCCAAAGAAGCAATCTTAGCATCCAATTTAAATTCAGATTGAGATAACTTCGCACGTAGCTCATCAATTTGATTATTCTGTGCATAAAAAAGCACACCACTTACCACAATAATCAAAACAAACGAAGCCATGAAAAGATGGCATTTATCCATAGATTCTATCCTACACTTACCAGTATATAAACTTTAGCTCTACAACTCAAATTAAAGATAAATTTATATACACTCACACCAAAATAATCAGATGGCAAAGAAATCTGAACATCATGTCTATCATCATCTTCCAAAATCACTTAATATTTTAGTCATTACCATAGCAGTTGTAATCGCCATTGTAGGAATTCAATACACAGGGATTGAGATTACACCTATCCAAGGGGCAGTGGTAGCTGAAAACACCCTACCCACTCTCTGTATTGATCAAGATGGAGATAATATTTACGTAAATGACAGCGTCGTAGTATCTACTTCTGAAATTGGTTCTGAAGGAAGAATTGAAGGTACAGAAACTAAAGAAAGAATATCAGATTATTGTGAAGGAAATACTGTAATTGAAATGACTTGCGGAAGGAGAATACCCATCAAATACACAGCCAATGGAATAAATGTCTACAAACAAGAATCCACAATAAATAAACATAACTGCCTAGCAGGATGTTTCGAAGGAGCTTGTATCAAAGGAGTAAAAGTAATTCTTACCAATATTGCTACTAATAAGCCTATATACAATGCTATTATTCAATTTAAGAGAAACAGAGAGATAAAGGATCAACAAAAATCAAACTTAGAAGGTGAAGCTGTTTTCAGAAAAAGAATTATTAACCAAGTGCAAGAAATTATTGTGCAAGATGATGGATATTTTCTCTACTCTCAAGAATACAGATTAGAAGGAAAAGACGAAGACGAAGTGCACATTGCCTTAACCCCTATAGTCAATATTCATGTTAAAGATCAAGCAGGCCTTCCTGTTAAAGAAACACTCCTCACCCTTACACATCAAAATCCAGATTTTATTGCAAAAACGACAACAGATGAGGAAGGAAAGGCTTCCATAGCACTCAATTACTCTGGACCTTACAAAGTTCAAGACACTGCCCCTTCAGCTCAAACTCAAAATCCTGGAGGACTCCATGTAAATAGACTCTCAAACGAAAGACCTTTAATCATTACCATGACAAAAAATCCATTTATTACATTTAACGTTTCAAACAGTGAAGGAAGAAATCTGAGAAATGCATTGGTTGAATTTTACGATTCAAACGATAACCTTGTGGTAGGTTCAACAAACTACGAAGGACAAGTATCAGTTCATCTTGCACCAGATACCTATAAGATCAACGTAAAATCAGATATATACCACACTCAATCTCTAACTCATAAAGCAGAAAAGGATACGACAATAGTTGTTGTATTAGAAAAGAGGATATAATCAAAGTCCAAACATTAACTTAACCATAAACTTTCTTCTTCTAAATGCGTGCCAGAACATAAAACTCACAACATATCCTATAACTCCAATAAAGAAACTGGTGATCATCATATTAAGTAATCCATTAATAAGTTGCCAAGCTAAAGCAGAAGAAATGATTAATCCCATAAATAAGGGAATCATCATCCCAGCTATAGCAGTCCCACCTAAAATATCCAGCTGAATATCTTTTACTTCCAATTTTAAAATCAAAAAGACAGCTTCAAATACTATTCCTGCTAGTATAAACATAATAAACTTCTGAAATCCAACCACTCCGATATCTCCAATATGACTCGTCAAAATACTACTCACACCCATAAACAACAAACCAGTCCCTGCTTTCCGAGTAATCTGCACTGCAAAGGATAACAAAATCAACCCAAATAATAATGATAAGAGATAGGCTAGTTGTGGTTCAAAGGTATTACTAAAGGTTGCCAATATCAACCAAATAAGGCTTGAAAAAGCAATAACTGCATAATCCATCTTTCTATATTTTTGAAATATTTCAAATGCTATCATTTTATCTCTAACACACCTTTTTTCTTTTCTTTAAGTTTTCGCACCTTACTTCCAGAGGCTATTGCTTCAAAAACAGGTATCCGTCTTTTAATCGTTCCAATCCGTTTCAAAAAACGTTCATGTCTTACTTTATAGGTATCTGCAGACATCTTATGATCTTTAAAGCAAGCTATCTGTGCTTGCTTCAATAAATTCTCAGTAGATTTTAATTCATGACGAATAGTGACTTGTCCTTGTTCTGCAAATTTTATAGAATTTCCTGCAATTTCAGATATTGCCAGAACTACTTGAGAACACTCTAATTTATCAAACCCGAGTTCTCTTGCTACATCAGCTCCTAATAAGGAAGCCTCTTTTACATCCCTATCGGATTTAACAATAAGTACCTCAACATCAATTTGACTCATAGTAACATATTACAGTAGCTCCTACTACATTCTATCTTGTTGTTGTTGTTCAGTATTTCCATTAATTGGTATTAGCTCCAATCCTTGTAATAAAAACACTTCTTTTAAGGCAGACCTAAAATCTCGACTTACACGAAATTTAGTGAAATCAACGCCAGCACTACTCATAGTCTGAGCAACAATGGGGGAAATTCCAGCAAAAACTACTTCCACACCAGAAAGTTTCATAGTGTCACCAATTTTTATTAAGTGATTTGCCACTGCCGAATCAATTAAGTCAACGTTTGCCATATCAAGAACAATAATCTCGATACCACTGGCCTGTAGAAGGTTCAAAATTTTCTCTGTTACAGCTTTCATTCTGGCGGAATCTAAAGTTCCGAAAAATCCAGCGTACAGGCACGTGTCTGTTACCTGAGAAACGACCATCGGTGCTTCCCCTCCTATCTTCTTACGGCTCAAGGCCACTTTTTATACTCTTTGTCTAACTGTTGCAGGTTTGGCAACAGCTACATTCACATTTCTCATATTAACAACCTCCTTTGTTTTCCTTTTATTTGAATTTCTAGCCACATTTCCTAGCTGTTTAATCCTTTTTTTTACAATACCATGAACATCACTTGCACTTGAAGCGTTTACCACACTATGTGCTAGTTCATGATCTCCATGTACATCTTTAATCCAATTACTAAAGTCATTTTTATCATCATTTACATAATTGGTAAACACATCATCACTCATTTTATCAGTTGCCTGATGCAAATCTTGAAGGCTTTTGAGAGAAGTTCCATCAGACAACCAAAAGGGATTATCTTTGCCACACAGAATGGCATTGGCTTCATTTTGACTCAAGTTTTCAACCATTTTCATGAACTCCTCTTTTTTTCTAAATAGATCAATTTAACTTGACCAATCTTCCTTTCTCTTAGCTTTCCTTCTGCTCTTAATTCTGCTAATCGTATCATAATCGTTGCTCTTCCAGAAAGAGTCTGCCGCACCATATCGGCAATCGTCATGCCATCTGTATTCTTAGTAAGCATTTCTACAATTTTTGCTTTGAGTTCGTCCATTTTAGGTGTAATTCTATACTATAGTCTTATCTTATGGTTCTATGTTACAATACTGTATTACTACCTGTTTATAAAGGTTTCGTTTCGAACGGAGTGAGAAACGAAATTGTTGAAATGCCAGCAGGTATTTCATAAGGTTTTGATTTCATAAGGTTTTGATTTCATAAGGTTTTGATTTCATAAGGTTTTGATTTCATAAGGTTTTGATTTCATAAGGTTTTGATTTCATAAGGTTTTGATTAAATTTATTATAGAATCTACATTAAAAAAGAAATTACTCTTCCAACAACACATCAATAGCTTCTAGAATTCCTTTTTCTTTCTGCGAAAGCACTGCTTCCTTCTCAGCCAATTCAGCTTCCTTCACCAATGCTTGATGCAAAATATCAACATTAGCTTCATTCAATTCTTCCATTAATCCCAGCTTGGAAACAGATTCTTCAAACTCTTTCTCTCTGGCAATAAGATCAGCTTCTTTTAACTCCAATTCCTTTTCCTTGTTAAAAACATCTAACTCACGAACGTCTAACTCATGTGCGAGTTCAGAAATAAGTTTAGTATTTGCTCCACCCATACACTCATCTGAGGAAAGCTAGTATATAAGTTTTATGGGAGATTTAATCATATACCATTTAGAATTCATCAGAGATTAATATTTTATGACATTAATAAATTATCAATCTCTTTTGCACTCATCTTAGTATCTGCTTTCACCACTTTCCCTTTAGAAATCTCATCTTCACTTCTTTCAATATTTTCTATCAAAGTGATATCTTCATCTAATTTGTCTTTTCTTACTTGTTTTAGAAAAATATTGCCACCTCTATTGGTAACAATAAATTTAGTCAAAGGCTTTATGCCTGCATCTTTCATAATCTCAGCAGGAATTACAATTTGTCCATTTTGCGATATTTTAGTTATTGCTACTTCCATTTTATTACCTACAATACATTGTAATATTAAAACAGATTGTATATATAAGTCTTTTAGTTTTTTGGACGCTATCCATCTCCCTACGCAAAAGGAGATACGAAGAATAGGGAGTAAGGATGAGATGTGCAAAACCATTTAGAATAAAATAAGTCCTCTGTCATCTCACATTAGTTCTTCTCTTTCTTAAGAATTTTCAGCAATTCCTTTGGATTTACAATTTTATCATCAAATCCCAATCCCTTAAAATGCTTATCATTCATCGTTAGCAAATAGTCAGCATTTTTGTCTAGAAAGGTGGCAGATATAACATTATCTTGATAGTCTACAGGCTTTCCTAACCTTATCCTCTTTGCAATAATTTTCCCTGTATCCTCTGCAATACTATGATTCATCTCTACCCAAGAAAATGCTGATAAGAATTCTTTTAATTCTACAATATCACTTCTTACATCTTTAAAATACGCACCGATATATAATTCTGAAATAGAAATAGCAGATACAAACATCTGGGCATCTAGTTCAGACAACAATTCTACAATCAGAATACTAGTCTCATCTTGTCTTTCAATTTTAATCAAGCTACTTGTATCTAGTACAACTTTCATTTGCTAAACATATCCCTATATCTTTTTGAAGAATCAGTCCTCAAACTACGAAAATTAAATTTTTCAGGAAGTACACTATTCCTTTTTCTCCAAAAACTTTTATCTTTTTTTGTGATAATAATCATTTCACCCAATTTGTTAATATTTAAAGGCATACCTACTTCAATACCAAGCTCATCCCGAATATGCTTGTCAATGGTGATTTGACCGTTTCTAGTTACAATAGTTCCCATTTTTCTTCATTATGTTCAATTATTTACTAATTTTTCTAGTAATTATTTACTAATATAGTTAGTAATATATAAATGTTTTGATTTTTTCGCCAAATTGTATACTACATCTAATAATATCCGAAAACTATAGAACTAAACAAGCAAAGGAACAATAATCAATGCTACAATACTCATTAACTTTAATAGAATATTCAAACTAGGACCACAGGTATCTTTGAAAGGATCTCCCACAGTATCTCCAACAACAGCTGCTTTATGAGCATCTGAACCTTTACCACCTAAAGCACCACCTTCAATGTATTTCTTAGCGTTATCCCAAGCACCACCAGCATTTGCTTGCATGATTGCAAAGACAACACCACTTACTAAACTACCAACAAGTAATCCACCAAGTCCTTCAACACCTAATATTAATCCTACAATAACTGGAGTAAAGATTCCAATTAAACTCGGTAATACCATTTGTTTTAATGCACTATCAGTAGAAATTTGAACACATTTTTCATAATCAGGCTTAGCAGTCCCTTCCATTAATCCTTTAATAGAATGAAACTGTCTCCGAACTTCTTCAACCATAGCTTTTGCTGCAACGCCAACTGCTTCCATAGTTAAAGCACTAAATAAATAAGGCAACATGGCACCAATTAAGATTCCAATAAATGTTGTAGGTTTTAAGACGTCAATAGTAGTAAGGCCAGCAGTAACAGCATAAGTGCTAAATAAGGCAAGAGCAGTCATAGCAGCACTTCCAATAGCAAATCCTTTACCAATTGCTGCAGTTGTATTACCTGCCATATCTAATTTATCTGTATTCTCTCGAACTTCTTTAGGTAGTCCTGCCATCTCAGCAATTCCGCCTGCATTGTCTGCAACAGGTCCGTAAGCATCAACAGCTAAGCTAATACCTAATGTTGAAAGCATACCAACACCTGCTAAAGCAATTCCGTAAAATCCTGAAATTCCGTATGCAACATAGATAACAGCTGCGATAATCAAAACAGGCAATACTGTAGATTTCATTCCAACAGATAATCCTTGAATAATGTTTGTTGCAGGGCCTGTTTTTGAGGCTTCTGCAATAGCTTGAGCATGTTTTCCTTCTTCTGATGTATAATGTTTAGTAATAAGGCCTATTGCAAGTCCTGCAATTAATCCACTCACAACAGCCCAAAATAAGGTTAAACTTCCAAAGAATAATTGTGTAACAATTCCTCCTGAAATAAGGAAGAAAAAACTAGCAGCAACTAATCCATATAATAATGCATTCATGGGGCTTCCTTTAACTCGAACAAAGAAGATTCCAAGAACACTTGAAACAATTCCTACACTTGCAAGAGCAAGCGGATAAATAAGTCCTCTATCTCCTTCAATAGCAACAAGACCAAGAGCCATGGCAGCAATAAGTGTACCCACATAACTCTCAAATAAATCTGCACCCATTCCAGCAACATCCCCAACGTTGTCTCCAACATTATCTGCGATAGTTGCAGGGTTTCGAGGGTCATCTTCAGGAATGTTTTTTTCAACTTTCCCTACAAGATCTGCTCCTACGTCTGCAGCTTTGGTAAAAATTCCACCACCCACTCTTGCAAATAAAGCAACAGCAGAAGCTCCGAAACTAAAACCGAATATATAACTAGGATCTCTAAAAATATAATATACAATTAATACACCAAGAAGTCCAAGACCAACAACGCTGAATCCCATGACACTTCCTGAAAAGAAGGCAACTCGTAGTGCAGGACCAAGTCCTTTAGTTGCAGCCTGAGTAGTTTTAACATTTGACTTTGTAGCAGTTAACATGCCGATAAATCCAGCAGCAACTGAGGTAATTGCTCCGAAAAGGAAACTAACAGCTGTTTGCCAATTTAAGAACCAAGCTAACAATACAGCCAGAACAGCTACAACTATTGCGAGAATTTTATATTCAGATTTAAGAAATGCCAGTGCACCTTGTCTAATTGAGGAAGAAATTTCTTTCATCTCATCGTTGCCAGAATCTGCTTTGTCTATCTGTCTATTCAACAAATATACAGTGATAAACGCTAAAACCGGTGCAATAAATAATTCATATGCCATTAAGTATATGATTTCTAAGTTATTTATAAGGTTTTTGCTTCTACAGGCCTATAGGGCGTACTCTGTTTGAATACTGGGTAAAAAATATTTTGGGGTCTCTCCAACTCCTCTGAATTCATAATCATTCATCCTTACCCTATACCTAAAAGTCGCAACAGGTTTAAACCTTATAGGGATTTCATCGAAATTGTTGTTGCCCATATCATCTACCAAACAACGTAATTTATTATCATTGGAAGCGAATGCAACAAATTCACTATGTACACATGATTTTAAAATATTATACGCAACCTGCTTATCTGCAGGAGGTTGCTCTCTATCATCAATTACGGCGTAAAGTTTTGCCAATTTGTGTACATGAGAATATATTTGTCTTTCGGCCCAGGTTTCCGGATTGGATCTTGGACACCGTGCATACAATATCTCAGCAATACTATGTCTTTCCTTGCATTTTATGAATTCCAATCCTCTCTTCAATTCCTTAATTCCTGATCGGCACATTATGATATTTGAATGAGAATTCAACATAGCCTCAAATTCACTACCTAACATTCCATTAATGGTTTTTCGTTTCCGGTTAATTCGCCAGGCAGAAGTATCCATAAATACAAGCGAAAAGGCATCACTAAGAGTTTCCAGTGGAAATCGATGAGAAAATCTATAGTCAAACAAGGTTTCTCCCCATTTTGATAGTTTTAGAATTCATCATAAATCAATATCACTTCACAACACCTTTATCTTCAAAGAAGTGTCCTAACTTTTCTTTCTTAGTTGCTAAATATTTCTCACTCTCTTTAGAAGCTTCAACAACCAATGGAACACGTTCAACAATCTCAAGGCCATACTTCTCCAGCCCTTCAATCTTCTTAGGATTATTAGTCAATAGACGAATCCGTTTAACTCCGAGATCACTCAACACTTTACACCCTATAGTATAGTCACGCTCATCAGCCTTAAACCCTAGTTTGAGATTGGCTTCTACTGTATCCATCCCTTCATCTTGTAAAGCATAGGCCTTAATCTTGTTCTTGAGCCCAATTCCTCTACCTTCTTGCGCCATATAGAGCAAAACTCCACCTTCTTTTCCTATCATTTGTAAAGCCTTTTCCAATTGATCTCCACAATCACATCGCAAACTGCCTAGAATATCTCCCGTTGTACATTGTGAGTGCACTCTAACAAGCACATCACCTTCAAGACTCCCTTTAACCAAAGCCAAATGTTGCATCCCAGAATCATCTTCATATTCATAGACGTCAAACTCACCATACTTAGTAGGCAATTTAGCTTTAGTATTTCTTGTAACTGTTGACATAAGAATAAGAACTACTGGCAGTTATATAAAGATTATGTAAGAATTTGGTTTTTATTTGAAAGTCAGCATCACCGCTCACTGTGTGAGCCGGTGGTGGTGCTGACTCCGCCAATTTTCCCACATTAAATAATTACAAAACCATAATAAAAGGACTTACCACTTACCAAATACTCAGAATCAACCAAAAGAACCAACAATTGATTAGTTGGTAGCACTTGAGTTACCAATTCAATATCATCCATAAAGTTCTGCAAAATAATTCCCTCAGAAAATACAGTAGCAACATGTTCCAACATCTCTCCTAATAAAATGGACTTATCAATACTAAATTCAGAAAGTGTTTGAGTCTGACCGTCTTGAACTACAGAGATAGGATAATCAACATCAACCAATACATTTCTATCTTGAATAATAATTCCTACCTTAGGATCTCCTGAATATGTAAGAGTTGAATCACTAGACAGACAACTGGGTAAACCAACAGATATAAAATTCTCCAACTGTCCACCTACCTCACCATTACTCAAAGCTCTATCCAACAGTGCATAATCAACACTTCCAACACTTACTCTAGCAACATTTTCAATACTTCCTGTACTCAACTTCATCAACCCATCATCTAACACAGTCTCAATACAACTATCTACAAACCCTGCAAAACTTACAGGAGTATCAACATCCACTTCTTCAATAACTGCTCGTTGAGCAAATTCATAGAAAGCTGCAGCTCCTAAAATAACCATACCTAGTAAAAAGAATAACGTCAACTTTTGTCCTTTTTTATTCCAAAGCTTCAAAGGTCTCACCATTTGTATAATAATTATTTAACATGCCCAACAGTTTAGTAAAAAATGCTTGACCATCTCCTAACTGAATATGATCAGTATGCTCCAACACTCCTCTGGATTTATCTAACCCAATTACACCATCGCTGCTTACATATCCTTTAACATATTGCCCACCATTTGTACCAACACTAATCTGAGTTCCTCGAGGAGTTTCTTGAATGAGATACCCTCCAGACAAGGTTGAAGCTAAAACTTCTTCATCTCCAGTTGATTGCAAAGTTAAAAAATTCACGTCACTCATGGAATCATCCATAGAAAAAACACCTCTATTCTCCTCAGAGTAGGAGGTATACACATCTGAATAACCATTATCTATCAACCTGCGATAAGAAACAAAACCGTTCAACACTTTAGTTTTATTAAGTGTATTTACAAAACCACAATTGCTACATAATAATTCTTCATTAATAACTTGGCTTTCATCTCGTTTTACACAGAGTGAATAAAAATGAGGACTTTCTACCTGGAATGATTTCTCCAGATCATCATCTGTATAGGTAAATGCAGCCTCAGGAGATAATACCATACACTCCATCCCAACTCGTAAATCAATTTCAGTTGTCGACGCACTTCTCTCACTGGTAATCTGGTCAGTAAAGTCTCCTCCAATATACTCAACAATCTCATTCGTCAAACTATACTGGACGGGATCAGCTTCAGTCACAAATATTTTACCTTCACCTGTTGCCGTTCCTTTAATCTTAACGACATCACCTTCAACAAATTCAATAACCGTACTTCCATCAACCACAAGATTCATCTGTTTGGCAGGTCGCTCAATCACTTTTTCAATCAACTTACTCTCCACTTCACGCAGAACATCCCTACGAACTCCAGAAATCTGCTGCAAGAATCCTTCTATTGATCCCTGTTGAGCAACCAAATAAACAAACGCCTTTCTCTCATTAAGTGAATAACTTCCTAAATTTAAATCATAATTCTTAAGCTCGACATATTTTGTCGCCATAGCATCCTGCTCTTCAGGTGTTAATAGTGAATAAATATCATCTTGTAAATCTTGATTATTATAGAACTCATCAAAGGCGTTTTTAATAATCTGAATTTTAGCAGTAGGTAAGGGCAATAAATTAATAGTAAACCGTTTATACCCATCTTGCAAATATCTAAAAATAGTTTCTGTTGGAGGACCACTTCTCCCACCAATCTTTCTATCATAATCTCTCAGGAGTGCTATTTTTTCAGACTCTGTTAATTGCTCCATCACTAATTCCTTCAACAATTTTCTTTCTTTAATCTGAATCGTTTTGATCAGATACAATAATTGAGCATTTTTATCAAGGGAAGTTCTCACTTCACTTGTTGAACTAGGAATCGGATTGGGAAAGACCATCTGATTGTCAAAAGCTCCACTTCTTAATTCAGAAAATAAAATGGTGTTATCAACAATGACAAATTTTCCATCTATGATATTATTATATTGATAATCTCCAACAGTAATCTGCTGAGCACTTGCAAAGGATAATGCAGGCATATTCACATATTCTTGAGGGATTTCAACATCCAATTCTGCAGATCCCATGGATAGATCGAATACATTAGTACTTTCTGCTCCATCAATAACTATTCTATCTACTTTATCTGCTATTAAGGTACCATTTTCAAACCGAACATTTACTGCACTTGATAATGAGGTAGACTTCACAGGTAACACTCTTCTTCTAATATTTTGATTGTCATCTAAGAATTCCTGAAATCGAGGTCGAGTAATTTCTACTTGTTTCATAAAACCAGCTTCCCAATTACCATCAGGATGGATAACTAAATCTTGAGCATCTTGAAAGGATGTTTCTGTTGTTGGGGTTTCTGATGATATGGAGCGGGTGACGATGTCAGGGGTCGTGAGAGTTCCTGCTTCTGCTGATTCCACGGATGTTGTTCCGTCTCCAGATAGTACTCCATTGTTTACCCCAATAACCTTTACATATCCTCCCAAATCAGTAGGAATTTCTAATTTATCTGCTTTTTTAACATTAATATTTCCATTTGATTTTACTTCACCCTCTAAACCCTTAGCTTCTTTTCCATTAATTGCAAGATCATTATCACCCGAACCTTTAGAAATTTTAGTTTTTGCAGGTGCACCTTCTAATCCTATTTGAGAGTTACCAATATTAGCTACGCCATCATCTCCCACAGTTCCTCCCAGATCTCCAATATCGACAACAACAGAATTATTTACATCTACCTTACCTGGTGCCCAAACTACAGATGATAAAATTAAGATAATTAAAATAACATGGGTATACCTAGCCATATCTACATCTCTAGAAATTGAGTATATAAAAGTTTTTACTGAGAAAATTGAAATCGTTTACTCATATAATTTGTTAATTTTTTCGCAACTGTTGATTTGTTACCCTCTTTATCCACCTTTAGATAACCTGTTAGAAAACTATGAGCTTGCCGATAGTGAATTTTTGATTCAGCCACATTTTTTGCCTTTTCATGATTTCTTGCCATATTCCATGAAGCAATTCCCTTATTATACCTAAGTACGGGATCTGTATCACCCAAGATAATACAAATATCGAATTGATCTAGAGCACCACTATTATCTTGAACACTTAACAAAGAAACTCCTAAGTTACTATGGACATCGCTATCATAAGGATTCAACTCAATCGAAGCTTCATAAAGTGTTTTAGCTTGCGCATAATTTTTATCTTTTAATGCCGCCGAACCTTGCTCTGCTAAATCTGAAGCTTTCTTAACATCATCTTTATCCAATCTCTTCACATAAACATCAGGAGAAAATATCTTTTTCTCAGCAGCATGTTCTTTTGCCAAATGTGTATACAAATCAAGTTCAAAAGGATTCTTAAGAATTTCTGCATGGATAGCACCAATAAGGGATTCATCACTATGTCCAGCTTCAGTAGTTTCTTCTCCAGAAACTCTATCACAAATGCTAGCACCAGCTAATACAACACCTAATACCATACCTGCAATTCGTCTTACCATAGTGACGAAAGAATCAAACTTTACTTATAAACCTTTACTTTCGTGAGGCGTGTTTTTAGCCGAACTAAATAAGAAAAGCATAATGAAATGGCTGATTAAATAACATATTATCTTTATCTTTTAATAAAATAACACTCTTATCGTCCTTTTGGTAGGCACTAGCCAGATAGTTTGATTGAGCCAAAGCATCAACATCTAATCCTAAAGACTCATCCTGAATTTTACTTTTCAATTGTAATATTGGCCCCAATGATACAGGAACTTCAACTAAAAATTTCTGCATACTAATCACCTTCTCTCCTATCTGAACCGTAAAATCATGATCAATAATAGCTTCAACAGAATCTCCCACTTCAATTCTAACATCATTATTCGTATTAACTATCTCCCGACCTAAAAACACAGAGAAATTCTTAGGCAAAACATTACCAGTCTTTAGTAAATACGAATCACCTAAACTAGAAATCTTTTCACCACCACTAAACTCTAATTGTCCATCATTCATGCCAGCTCGTTGGACAAAACAACCCAATCCTAATTCATAAGAACTTTTGATATAGGCACTAAGTTCACTCATTGGTGCATCAAGTGGTGGCAGAGTTTCTGTACCCATCCACAATGTAAGTCCTGCAAATATCAATAATACAATTCCTAATAATGCAAACATAGTCACTTGCGCTTTTCTCATACAAACATTTTTAGATACTGATTATATAAACGTTATTCCTTCTCAGAATTTTTTAAGTAAAACTTAAATCTATCTCCTGCCCTAAAATTGGAATTACGTATCAAAACTTCTCTCAGACCATACACTCTTTTTCTAACATCATCAAGTTTATCCAATAAATATACTCTTTCTTCACTATTGATGTGGTCTAATGCGTGACATAAATTCACAGTTACTTTTACTTCAGTCGCAGATTTAAATGCATAATTTACATGATTCAAGTAATCTTTTTTTGAAGTGGATGCATTACCTTCTGCTATATTTAATGGAATTGATGCTGCAGATCTCTTTAATTGAGAAGCTAAATTAGGATCAATCGTGCTAAATTGTTTTACAATTTTATAAACATCCACTACAAAATTAAAACTCAAAGTGTAGACATCTAATTTTTCATATCCTGACAATTGATTTTTTGTGCTCATATAATTTACTGAGCATTTACTCGTTAATTAAATTATGCAAGAATATTTGGTAAATTTTCTATTGCTGCCGTAATATTTATTGACTTCCTAACTAAATTTTTCGAAAGAAACATCAATATCTCAAAATTTTCTGCAATACTCAAAAATGTGTGAAAAAATAGACGACAAAAAAATCAAAACTAATTCGTTTGAAAGTTGTCACTAAATTATTGATGGTAAAAAAAAGAAAACCATGCATAAACTAGGAAATAATGAACTATTGGGTTGCGCGAGCTTAATGCCTCGTTGCCTCGGCACTTACACACCGCATCCATCAAACCCATGTTCTATGGGTATTCCAATGTCTCTTTTTGAGGAAGACTTCGAGCTTAGATGCTTTCAGCTCTTATCCTCTAAGGCGTAGCTGCCCTGCTTACCTTGTAAGATAACAGGTAGACCAGTGGCCTCGAACTTTCGTTCCTCTCGTACTAGAAAATCCTTCCTCTCAGACATGTAACATTTCCAGTAGATATTAAACATACTGCCTCACAGCGTACTGAACCCAGCTCACGAACCCTTTTAATGGGTGAACACCCCCACCCTTGGCGGCTTCTGCACCACCAGGATAGGATGAGCCGACATCGATGTAGCAAGCCGCGCCGTCGATATGAGCTCTCGAGCGCGACAACTCTGTTATCCCCGGAGTAACTTTTCAGTCATCTCTAGCCCCCATCAATGAGGAACATAGAGGTTCGCTAGACCATGCTTTCGCATTTGCAACCTCATTTAGTAAGATTACAATCAGACAGACTTTTGCTCTTGCACTCCACTCCTGATTTCTGACCAGGTTGAGTCTATCTTTGGGCCCTGTTGATATACTTTCAACAGGGTGCCACCCCAGCCAAACTGTCCACAAATTGGTGTCCTCGTAAAACGAGTGAGCAACGTAAATTTCGAAGAGTGGTGTTACATTGGCGTCTACACTTAAACTTGCGTCCAAGCTTTAACAACTCCCACTTACTCTGTACAACGAAGTTCACGTCGCAACAACATGCTACAGTAAAGTTTCACGGGGTCTTCACTTCCCACTGGAAATCTCCG
>Ga0187833_10001583_pt1 | contig 25796 bp, 28 predicted proteins | sample ETNtaG_37_FD_167968 | JGI IMG/M metagenome (GOLD analysis project Ga0187833, IMG submission 167968) | Marine microbial and viral communities from oxygen minimum zone, Eastern Pacific Ocean - ETNP2014_SV_400_PacBio MetaG (Illumina Assembly) | ecosystem: Environmental > Aquatic > Marine > Hypoxic...
TGCTCGGGTGAGTTCACGCATAACATATCGGATGGGTGACGCCTGCGACAACCAAGTGGATTTTGATTTCGAGTTCTACCTCATCCGCGAAACTCCGGAAACGGGCTGGCAGATTGACAAGGTCACGTCTGCGGATGACCTAGACGTCTCATTGGATGGTGTCGACAATTGTGGCGATAGTACGGCTGCTGTTCTTGCTTCATCCCTCAATGTCCGCACCGGCCCTGGAGCTGGTAGAACCGGCGAGGCTTCGTACAGGATAAAGTCATATTTACAAAGAGGCGAATGCGTAAGAGCTACTGCGACCGATGTAGATCGTTCTTGGGTCCTGATTGCGGACGCCCCTCGCGCAGCTGCGGAAGGTGGCTGGGTAGCGGTATCGTTCCTGGAGTTTGGTGATGCCGCAAATGCGATTGAAGGGTTGCCAGTAGTAGCCATGACACCACCGCCGCCGACCCTGACCCCTCCACCAAATGTAGAATGGTCCAAACCCATCGGTATAGAGCACTTGGGAGGCGCAGATTACGTGTGTTACAACATCCAGGGTAACAATAGTGACCAGTTGACCGAGCAGATGGATATACTCGGGCCATTCACCAGTGACGGAGAAGAGGCCTGGGCTGTCACAAGTCTTGCGTATGAAGCCAGTGGAGGTAGTTGCTACTCGGATGGGACTGCCGACCTCTCGGACGTCAGGGTGGACATCGATGCCACCATTACCATGCCTTGCTGGTACCCTCAATCCGACACAAGCCATGTGGAAGTGTCAACGTTCGAACGTTTCATGCGGACCCTATCACAACACGAACTCAGGCACGTGGAGATCGCATGGCAGCATGCGAGCATATTTGAGCAACAGTTGAGGGATGCCAACACCTGTGACGATGCGATAATAGGAAGGATCGAAGACCAAGTCTGGGTAGACTATGACGCAGCCCAGAACGCATTCCACGCATCGCCTGCGGGGCAGGCTATTCGTTATCCGTAAGCGGGGGAGCTGCGCTCGACGAATGACCCGCTGGAAGCCAGCGTATAGGTGCGCCAGTGGCTCGGCGGATCACGGTACGGTTGTGTTTAGAGTGGGTATTTCCGAGGCACTGGTAAGAGTGGATAACAATTCGTTTGCGTGAAGGAGAGGGTTCATGACGCGCTCTCGCCGTCCGCTTTTCTCAAAGCCCTACCGGACGTAGGTATCGTAACGCAGGCGCGATTCTGAACACTGGGGCGAAATGAGCCAAACACATGCTTAAAACCGTCCGCGACGCCCTCGGAAGTCTCTACGTTTTGTTAATAAGTTTAGTTTGACATCTTATTCTGTGCATTTAGTTGAGGAATCAATGTAGGTGTCATTCTGAGTCCCAACATCAACAAGATGTTACATAACACTGTGTACGTCGCGATAACTATACAGATGGTTTGTATCGGTATTCCTCTGTCGATTACCATGCCTATCAACACTGGACCGATAGCTGAGGACATCACAGCAAACACGCTGACGAGGCTCTTTATAGACCCTAGGTGTTCGACTCCGTAGAGCTCTGGATATAAGGCAGGGACGGACGTGTGTGCAAACCCAGTGTGTAATCCCAAAAGTATCATGTATGGCAATACCCATATATTGTGGTCACCAATTCCAATAGTTAAGGCAGCCATAGCTAGAGGAATCATCGTATATTGAATAACCAACTTTGCGCTGAACCTGTCGATGAGCGATCCTGCAGTTAGCATAGCCACCATACTAGTACCTGCATACCACATATAGTTCCCTGTAATCCATCTGGCGTCCCACTGTTTGGTTTCCGCTATGTTAAGGTGGTGAAAGAAGAAGGCGGTTGCAATCATAGGTGTAGCCACCACAGCTGGCAATAATAGATAAAATCGGACATCTCGGAGTACCTTCCCCCGTGTCCAGCTGACTACATTTGTTGTTACAAGATCAGTTTTCGTACGGAGATTCTCGAGATGTTTGGCGTGAAGTTTCCAGTATCCCCTAAGAAGCCAGAGAATAGTCGGAAAACTGGTAAGAGCTAGGATGACTGCCACTATTGCGTATGTCCAGCGCCATCCGACGACAGCCATAGCAGTGACCGCAAGAAACGGCAGGGCAGCTTCGCCGACAGATTGCCCGAGTGACGCTATAGCTATCGCTCGGCCCCGTCCACGGGCAAAGTAACGTCCCATGCTGGTAACAGCCACGTGACGAGCAAGTGCCTGGCCAGAATGCCGCAGTAGAAATATTCCGAGAACGAGCGTGACCGTTCCCGAAATTAGCGGCATATACGCGCACGCAGCGACCATTAGAGTAGCAACCACCAGAGTAAAACCTGGCAAACTGTTTCGATCAATCAGTGGTCCGGTCCACAAGAACAGTATTGCACTTGCTAATGTGCCAACCATATATACGCTGCCCCACGCAGTATGGCTCAGATTGAATTCAGATTGAATTTGCGGTCCAAACACACCAACGAAATATGTCTGACCTATGCTCGAGTAAAATACCATAATGAAGCCGAATCCAAGCATGTCTGGACTGCGCGCAATGAGTCGTTTGTATGCGTTGATAAACATCAGCCGAGTATACAAGGCTGCTTGTCCATATGAAAGTTCCTGGTGCCAGTTAGCATCATCTTTATCCAGTTGGCGATGCATGCGTAGTTAGGTGGTTAGACGGCAGCGCTGAACGATTCTGGCGATTAGTTTACACTCGGAGTCATCACGCCGTACGCGGCATAGACGTCTCAAGTGCCATACCAAGCAGAAGGAAATGCGGCGTCAAGCCTAAGATCACGATCCTACTGATACCGCAGGCCATAATCGAAAATGTACTTCTAAATCACTCGTTTCAGAGCTGTTTTCTGACAGATCAACGGAAACATTGAAGGCGCTAATGTGTTGCCCGTCCTTCGCCTCAACTAGCCTTATTTCATTATTATTTGAACAGGCATCCACCAGGTGATCAACATTGTTGTTGCGCACAGCTATACCGTCACTGTCACAAAGAACAATGCGGATCGACGCCGCTTCCCCACTAATCATTTTCAAGGTTTCCAAGAACGCCATACCTGGCCCATCAATGTCCTCCCAAAGCTGCGAAGCTTCATCAAAAGCTGATGGAATACCTAGAGCTCGTTCATGAGTGTCCTGCGCTCCTGGCCTAAATTTCGGGTCCACAGCGACGAGAAGAACATGTCCAATAGGGACTGGTTGGCTTGAGGAAATTACATAGTCAATAAAGCATGCTGCGAGATGACATCCCATTGAAAAAGCCAGAACATGAAGAGTATTAACTGAATGCGACTCGCGACTCCAAAACCTAATGACGGTTTTTAGCCTCTTCGGAAGTGAATCTTCTGATTCCTCGTACTCATCAATGTGTGTTACTAAATCGTTCCCTAGTATTTTTTGAAATGAAAATACCGGCACGTCATCAATGGAAATGCTTCCCCTAAATCCTCCGAAAACTACGAGTAAATCGGCCAAATTTCACCTATTCGTAACGTGATATGCGTCAGCAAACACGTCGAAAGCTGCGCCCTTATCGTTAGGGGTAGGCAGGTCGCGATGCGCACCTCAGTCTCCTCGAATCGCTATTCACCCCCAAATAATTTGAGGTACTTTTCCGCTTTAGCGCGGTGAAGTCAGGTAAGGTAACCGTACGAAGGTCTTAGTATACAACGCACGGCTGCGCGTGCAGCTCGCTGGAACCCATCCTTTTCAAATAGCAGCGGGTTTCTCTTTTTTTTAACACGCGAAGCTCCCTGTCATACCGAGAGCAGGTGTATAGTTGCCTCAACCTAGGAGGAATGCAATATGACTAAATTGGTCAAATTAGGGGTTGTCTTCCCGCAGACTGAAATAGGCACAGACCCCCAGGAGATTAAGGAATACGCAGAAGCAGCAGAAAAGTTTGGTTTTGACTACCTGCTAGCATTCGATCATATTCTTGGTGCTAATAAGGACAGTCGTCCGATTTGGAAGGGTCCTTACAGCCATGTAGATTCTTTTTACGAGCCATTCGTACTGTTTGGTCACCTGGCGGCACTCACATCAAAGATCCAGCTGGCGACTGGTATCATCATTCTTCCTCAAAGGCAAACTGCTTTAGTTGCGAAACAGGCTGCAACTTTGGACGTTCTGAGCAGTGGACGCCTTCGTCTGGGAATAGGCATAGGTTGGAATGACGTGGAATACGAGGCCCTCGGTGAGGCATTTCATAATCGCGGCGTCAGATCGGAAGAGCAAATTGAAGTTCTGCGATCCTTGTGGACGAAGGACCTAACAACGTACGATGGTAAGTGGCACAAGATCACAGACGCGGGTATCAATCCTCTGCCATTACAACGCCCAATCCCAATATGGATTGGCGGCAGTTCAGAGAGGGTTTTAAGAAGAATAGGTAGAATGGGCGATGGCTGGATTTCAACTAATCTTGGCATTCCTGATATGCACAGTCAGGCTGTAGTCGATCGCATTCACAAATATGCTCTAGATGCAGGTAGAGACCCTTCTAGAATTGGTATTGAAACCTGGGTTTCCGCACGGGACGGCCACGTCGAAGAGTTAGCCGCGAAGGTGGTCGCATGGCGAGATTTTGGTGCGACCCATGTTGCTATTACGACAATGGGCGCAGGCTATTCTAGCGTATCCGAACATATAGATGCTATAGGCAGGTTCAAAACAGAAGTGGAAATACGGCTAGCTTGCTGAGAGAGCCCAAGCCGCTGGGGACAGGCGTTTCGGTATCGGACGCGGCGCCCTCTCACCGCAAGTGCTTCAACACCTCTGGTACAGGTCCAACAACCACCACATCCTGCGCGCGGCATCGGCCATAACCCCGGTCTCCACCCGTGCTACATCGGCTGAGAACCGCTTGCTGTTGGCGTTTATGACTAGAGACGAATAGGCGACGTGGGCCCTGCTATTCATCTCCAGTGGGGCTATTTCAGTTTTGTAATCTGATATAAAATCTTCAACTGACCCAGCGATTGTCGCGTCCTGCCCGATACTCCATCATGGAAAGCATGTTCCCGTATCTTCTAATGTTGGCCGCAGCCATCTTTTTGGTAGAGCTATTGCCCAAATTGGCCGTGAAAAGAGACTTCGTCGAGGACGTCTGGTTCATGAAACTACTGTTCAGGCTAATACCGGGCGGTGCAGTAATATGGGCCTTGGGCCAGCGAGCTTGAGTATTAATTCCATTTCGTACAACCTGTGTGATATTCTTCCCGCCTGTTTCATAGAAAGGCAGGGACTTTGAGCTTCGTCAAGAAGGTTTACCAAATCCTTCAAGGGTGTCGCCTTCTCATGACCGGGTCGGTCGTCTGCGGGCTCCTGTTCGCCGGCACCAACCTGATTCCACCTCTGCTGATTCGCCGTCTGATCCAGTGGATCACCGAGGGTGGCGCCGAATCGTCCGACCTCATCAGCATGACTGCATTCCTCCTTGGCGTCTACCTGTTGCGCGGAGCCACGCGCTACGGGTATGGGTTTTTCTCACACGTAACCGCCTACCGGGTGATGCACGACCTGATGACCCGCGTCTATAGGCATCTGCAGCGTCTGCCCCACCGCTTCTTCAACGATCAGCGCACGGGCAGCCTTATCTCGCGATCCATTAACGACATCGAAGCCGTCGAGGACTTCATCGCCCACGGCATCCCCGAGACCGTTCTGGCCACCATTATTCCCATCTCGATGATGGTCGTCCTCTTCGTTCTCAACCCTCAACTCGCCCTGATCGTGCTCGTGCCCATCCCGATTGCGTCATGGCTCGTCTACCGCCATGTCTCGCAAGTTCGCCTGATGTGGCGCATCATCCGTGAGCGTCTGGCAAATCTCGTAGCCCTCGTGCAGGACAACCTCTCTGGCATTGCCGTCATCAAGGCGTTCTCGCAGGAGAGCCATCGGGCGGCCCTCGTCCAAGACCGTAGCAGTCGCTTCCGCGACGCAATGATACAGGCGAACACCATATCCATGATGCCCATGGGAATCATCGAGGCAGCCGGTGGGTTGGGCCTTGTCCTCGTCATCTGGACGGGCGGCGCCATGGCGCTTCGCGGACACGCCAGCGTCGCCGACCTGTTCGTCTTCATCGTCTATATGGGCCACATCTACCAGCCCTTCCTAGCCCTCGCCTCGATCAACGACGTTCTGCAAAAAGCGGCTGCCAGCGTCGACCGCGTGTTCACGCTACTGGCTGAGAAACCGGACATCTACGATCGACCTGGGGCTATCGCGCCCGACAACGTAGAGTTCGACATAGCTTTCGAAAACGTTACGTTCGGATACGAACCGGACGCACCCGTGCTGCACGATATCACCTTCAACGTTCCCTCCGGTAAAATCGTCGCTCTCGTGGGCCCAACGGGGGCAGGAAAGACAACCATCTCGTCCCTGATTCCACGCTTCTGGGATCCTCAAACCGGCACCGTACGTGTGGCCAACCACGATGTTCGGGTGCTGCAGCTCGAATTCTTGCGCGGCAACGTCTCCTCCGTCCTTCAGGATGTATTTCTGTTCCATGGCACAGTACTAGAAAACATCCTGTTCGGGCGACCCCGTGCCAGCTACCGGCAGGTCGTAAATGCGGCTCAGGCCGCACACGCCGAGGAATTCATCCTCGATCTCCCAGACGCCTATGACACGGTCATCGGCGAACGTGGAGTCCGTTTATCCGGAGGCCAAAAGCAACGTCTCTCCATCGCGCGCGCGCTACTCAAGGACGCCCCCATTCTAATCCTCGACGAGGCAACCTCCTCGGTCGACGCAGAATCAGAATCCCTCATCCAGCAGGCCATCACTCGACTCGCTCGCAACAGAACCACTGTCGTTATTGCTCACCGTCTTTCCACTATCCGCAATGCGGACAAGATCATGGTAATCGACGAGGGGCGTGTCGTCGAATCAGGCACCGGCGTCACATTGATGGCAGCGAACGGCCTCTATGCCCGAATGGTCCAAAGCCAGGATCTCACCCGTGACTGGGGCATTTACCGTGACGCCTAGGAAGATGTAGCCGATGGATTAGCCCAGGCAAGCATGGACGTCCCGCGAAGGCCACGGCGACGGAGCATAGACCGAAAGATGGTCGCGCTTTTAGTGCATGCCATCAAAGTTGCATTAAATAGCAGCACTTACACACATCCCCCGGAGGATCGAATGCCCATCGGGATAGAGCGGTTAACAATACTTGTTCCTTGTCATTCTGCCTCCGACATGACTGACATCTACCTCACTTAAAATAGGAGCAGGTTTTTCTCTATGGGCAGCCGATCCTATCTGTTCCAGTGGTATGGTGTTGACATAAGACTAAGCGGCCCACAAGTATTTCCAAAAAGAAAGGTACGCCTAGACATGACAACGGCCCCACCGGAAGGGCACACCCCGGGCTCGTTTGATCTCACGAAGATATGGGTCTCCACGTGGGCAGTAACACCCGTATCCCTCCTTCCCCAACCGACATCTGGGCCGCTTCAATTTGTAACGAGACTTTCTTTTTGCGCAGCACATGCTTGCTGATCCGCTCGGGACAGGTGTATATAAACTTCATGTCTGCTCGTCATGTGATCTCGTTGCCATGTCTTGCTATTAATGGGCGACAAGCTTTTGATTTGTATAGGGGTTCTGTACGGAGCGGAGGAGTCCCTTGGGAAAGCTGAGTAGCAAGGAGATTTCGGCGCTCTTATCAGAGCCGATCATATCATTCATAACCACGCTTAACCAGGATGGCTCGCCCCATGCATCGCCTGTCTGGCATATGCTGCGAGATGGGAATGTATTGGTAGCGACTGGCTCGTCAACAGTCAAGGCGAGGAATACCGCCAACGATCCCCGTGTCTCGCTGGTAGTGGCGGCGGAGAAGGGAAATGGGATCAGCGCTTCCCCTCAGCCCTGGGTTCAGGTGAACGGTAACGCTTTTCTGTCGAGGCCCGACGATATTGATGATATAGTCACGGACCTAGCGCACCACTATCTGGCTCCCGACAAGGCATCAGAGTATGCTACAGAGATATTGGGAAAGGCCGATTTTGTGCTTGTAGAAATTTACCACACAAAAGTGCTGGACTTCGATGGGGAGGATTGATGAACGACCTACTGCGAGCGTGTGTATAGTCTAGAAGAGCGTGGGGCTGCTTTGGTCATGAAACGTGTTGGCGCATTGATCCTACCAGCCATAAGCATCCTGTCCGCCTGCGGGCCACGAGGAGAAGAAATCGCGCAGACGACGGTAGCAGTGACAGTTGAATTTCAATCGAAAGTTGCGGTAGCAGTACAAAAAACTAAGGCGGCCCATGCATCACTCATTCCATTGTCACCCAGCACGTCATTTCCCACTCAGACTCCGTTTCCCTCAAATGCTATGCCACACGCCGCCACACCCACCGTTGCCGATACGGCTACGTCGACTGCGATTCCAATAAAGTTCTCTCTTCCGGCCATAACAGCGAACCCGGCCACGCCAATGCCTATCGCCACACACACTATCACGGCAGCGCATACCGCCACATACACTATCACGGCGGCGCATACCGCCACACACACTATCACGGCTACGCCCGTCGATGCAGCTGCAGCTGCGGGTGTCAGTTATATCGACATCCAAAAGGTCGTTCTTGCCGATTACATGATGTGGTATGACCCGTGGATTTTCGATGGCAGCATGACGTGGGACGTACCATCTGCAGGGGCTTATAATTCAGACGATCCAGCGACCATCCAGCGCCATGTGATCCTCGCCCAACAAGCCTGTCTCGACGGGCTGTCTGCACATTGGTACGGCCCGCAGGACGTCCGTACCACAAACAACTTCAATCAATTACTCGCTGCTTCTGCGGGGACCAGCCTGCGCCATGTCATCGTCTTGCAAACGAACATCCTACCTGGCGTGACCGAGCAGGGCATTATTGATGCTTACAATTTCGTGCATGCTACCTGGGCGCAGGGCCCTAACTACTTACGCCTTGGCGGGCGGCCGGTACTGTTATTTACTGACATGCCGCGCCCGTGGGGGAGCGATGCCGCCGCGTTGGATGGGTGGGCGCGCATCCGCAGTGCGGTTGATCCCGACCACAATTCTATTTGGTTTGCCGAGGGGCTGTCGACGATTTTCAATCCGCTTTTCGATGGCTTGTATGTTTATCGCGTCGATCATGCTCGATACCCCAACTCTTGGCTCAAACAACCACGCTGGGCCAACGCGCTGCGTGCCGTCGAAACACAAGGCGACTTGCCACTCGGTGGTCTCTACTTCGCCGATACGATTGCGCCTGGCTTTGACGATACGCGCTCGGTGAACGCGCCAATCGACCAGCGCTCCAGCGCCGAACACTTTGCCCGCGACCGCCGCAACGGCGAGTACTATGCTGACACCTACTCCGTCATCCCGCAAACATACGGTGATTTGCTGTTGGTGAAATCACTTAACGAGTGGATTGAAGGTACCGAGATTGAGCCCGGCAAAACCTACGGCGACCGGTATCTGACTCTCACTTGCGAATACGCGAATGACTACCGCTCACGTTAATGGGCGCGGGGTCACAGGAATAAAGACAGCCTCAGGAATCAAACACAGGCGAGAGGGATTAGGCGATTAGGGCCGCCGCAGGGAACTAGCGGGCCCAGACGACGCTTGCGGACCCGCTATGCGCGGGTGTATAGTTTAGGGATGCCTGACTACACGCGCGAAGAAGTCGAGGCCCTAGCCCATGAACCGCATACGGCCGACCTAAGTGGGTTAAATTTATCCAGATCCCTCCTGAGCGGGGCCAACCTGAAGCAGGCCAACCTACTCAATACCAACGTGAGCAACGCCGATCTGCGCGAGGCCGATCTGCGTTGGGCCAACCTGCGCAAGGCCGACCTGCACGGGGCCGATTTGCGCTGGGCCAACTTGCACGGGGCATGGATGTGCGAGGCCATCCTGACTGAGGTCGACCTGCACGGGGCCCGGCTGTGCGAGGCTGTCATGACCGATGCCGACCTGCACGGCGCCTGGCTGGGCGGGGCCGTCATGAGTGGGACCGACCTGCACGGGGCCAACCTGCGTAAGGTCGACTTGGGCGGTGCCCATCTGAGCGATGCCAACCTGAGCAATTCCAACTTGGCGGGGGCTAACCTTACCAATGCCAAGTACAGCGCCGAAACAAAGTGGCCCGAAGGCTTTGACCCGGTAGCGGCGGGAGCGGTGCTGGTGAAAGATTGACTCGCTGGGGGCGCGCATATAATTGAGGCAGTAATAACTACGGAGAGATGACCATGAACAAAGCAGAGGTGTTGGCCGCAATTTTGCGGCGCAATCAGGACGCTATCGGAAGGGCTGTTGAAGGCTTATCCCACGCCGAAACCTTGTTGCAGCTGCCCGGTAAAAGTAACTGCATGAACTGGGTACTCGGCCATATAGCCACGTTCCGTGATGGGATGCTAGCTGACATTCGCCAGCCAGAATACATGACGGAAGCTGAGACAGCGCTGTATGATGATGGTTCGGAACCTATCACTGTTGAAAGCCAGCCGGTTGACCTCGAACGACTGATGCAGCTACAAACGCAAAGCTACGACGCAATTAGCAGATGGTTGGACGGTAACCCGGTTAGACTTGAGAGAGAGTCCCGGCAGGACATCTCCATTAGGAAGGGTTATTTGGGCTACTGGGAGACGGTGATTGAGCACTTCGCTCAAAATATCTGCCACGAATCTATCCACGTCGGCGAACTTAGCGCCCTCCGAGAACTGGCTCTTGTGAGTTTGGGCGAGCGGCGCAAATAGCCCATTGGCAACAGGCACAAAGCGTAGTATGGGTGACTTCACGGCCGAGAATACGTGAGATGGTCAAGTTTATAGTTGGATTGGTCATAATAAGCATTGCTGTTTGGGTGCTTTTCAGGGCGGTAATTGGCGTCGTTACCTACCTTGTCAACCAAGAATGCCCGTACTGGCGGACGCGGGTAGACAAACGCGCAACAGTATGCCCCCAATGTACGAGAGATATACGATAACTATACCCGTCAGGGGATGTGAAGCATAAAGCGTGGATTGACCTTAAGGACTGCAAGACAGAGCATAACGGTGAGCAATTATAACTCGATGGCAAGCACCTCAACTCGTGCCAACCTGTCTCCCTCGCATCTCTTCCCGCAGGCGTGGCAAACCTTCAAGCGTCGCCCATGGATCTGTATCGGAATGTGGATCGTCTATATGATGTTCTCGGGCCAAAGTGGTGGCGGTGGTGGCCAGTGACCATCCTGGGTGGGATCGCTCTCGTGCTAGCGGTAATGATAGTGGCCGGCCCCATTCGCGGCGGCTATGACATGGCGATGTTGCGACTCATCCGCGGCGACGACTCGGTGTCCTTCCGCGATCTGTTCTCTGGCTTCTCGAAGTTCGACAAGCTCCTTCTTACCTTTCTTCTCTACTCCCTTGCAGTCGTCGGGGGCTTCATCCTGCTCATCGTGCCTGGTTTCATTTTGCTGATCGCGCTATGGCCTGCCTTTCTGCTGGTGATGGAAGACGATCTCGGTCCTGTCGATGCCATAAAGAGCGCCTGGGCACTCACCCGCGGTTACAAGATGAAACTTTTCGTCCTGGGCCTGGTGGCCTTCGCAGTGATAATCGCCGGCCTCCTTGCCTTGGGCATAGGCCTGCTCGTTGCCGGACCCGTGGTCGAACTCGCTCGGATAGGAGCCTACGAAGAGATGCGCAGAGCCGCCGAGACGTCTGATCGACCGCTGCCGGCTTGAGCAAGGTCCGCGCAATAGCCATCTCCACCTAACTGAAGCCCAACCCGTTGAGGCGGACATATTATGGCGGCAACAATGCACACGACGAAATACAACATCGGCTGGGACGTGGGTGGATGGAATTGCGACAAGAACCCTCGCGGCCGTGATGCCATCGTCAGGCGCGCGTACGTGTAGCTCCACCGAACCAAAGCCTATCTTAGCCGCCAGGGACAGGACATAGTCAAGTTCGCCAATGAAAGGGATGGGCGCAAACTCCCCAGGGAAAGGTGATACAGCTACGCTCGTTTTCAATTGCTCTCCCGTGGACAGGAAACTCAACCTCTACCTTCGATGTTCGTTATTTTTCTTAGTCTGTTTGCATGTTTGCCGCGATCATACATGGTGTCGAGCCAAGATTTCGCAATTTCCTCGCCCAGCTTTTCTCCTACGAGCCATCCTCCCAAACAGAGCACATTTGCATCATTGTGAGCGCGCGAAAGCTGAGCCGTCATGGTGTCTGTGACGAGCGCGGCCCTTACACCAGGGACCTTGTTGGCAGCAATACTCATTCCGATGCCCGTGCCGCAGATTAGCATCCCGCGATCGCAGTTTCCATTCGCGACGCCTTGGGCCACCTCTACTGCCTCGTCAGGATAATCGACTGGTTGTTCGTCATAAGCACCGACGTCCCGCATTTCATGTCCTAGCTCAACGAGATATGTTTTCAAGTGCTCTTTGAGTTTGTATCCGGCATGATCTGAACCGATAATAATTCGCAATTTAATCCCCTTTCAGTCACCCGCAAGTTGTTTCTCTGCTAGGGTCGTGTGACCCGACATTGTAGAGTTTCTCACCCCTCACCAATTTTAGGAAGACCTCTTTGAAGGTAGCGTTGCAACGTAGTTGCGTGCCATTCGTTAATCTTCAGAGCAACGTAAAAGTCGGGTATGGTCAGCAAACGCTCCTGAGTTTTTCGGGGCAATGATCCCGGAAGCACCATGACAGGACAATCCGCCCAAGTCAAACAAGTCTAAAACAACATAGTTGTTGTTCATGGTTTCACTCAGTATTATCCCTTTATCCCTGTATGGGCAATGCCGCGAATGTAATGTCGTTGCAGTAGAAGGAATAATATGATAACAGGTAAACTCGCCATGGTAGAGGCCGCAAACAACTGAACCCATTGAGTGGTTTCCGGGTTAATGAAAGTTGCCACAGCTACCTGCAGATTACTTCTCCTCTCCTTAAGGCGTCCGTCTTGGACACCTGCATCCCATTTGACATTTTCCGTGCAAAGTGGTCACCCGAGCCAACGTAAGCTTTTCTATAACCGTCCAGCTCAAACTCAGCAGTTAGCCTTTGCACTTGTTCATTCATTTTTTTGCAGGAGTCATTCCAGAAATCTGTATCAGTAGTCGAAACTGTTTGGTGAAGCAGGCTTTTAAAACCGGGCATTTTTCCTCCTGCCAGTCTGCGAAATCCCCTCCTGCTTCCAGACCCGCGTCTAGCAATGCAGATTGTACGTACGATGCTTTATCTAGTCAAGCTACGCGGGCATTTAATCGCCTCGCGTCTTATGTTCGTCGGGTCATCAACCCGGATCGGGGTTTTGGCTATAACAATGCTCCCGCAGGGCAAGGGGTTTTCCATGTTCCCAAAATTGATTAGCCTGCCGGCTCTCGCGGGTCTTCTATCAGTCAGTGGAGTACTGGCCCTGATGATGGCACTTGGAGTGGAAGACGGCAGCAAGGTTGTCCCCATAGGGCGTCTAAGCCTGATCCTTACGGCGATATTATCGATCATTATCCTTCGCGAACCTCTCCCAGCCATAAAACTCGCCGGACTCGGTTTCGGCTCACGTTCACCAATGGTTACACAATCTATTTTGATAATAACCGTCAGGTAGGTGTCACTCTCAATGAGACCGCCGCTCAGGAGGTCGGTGCCAACGCTGCGCACTTCGCGTCATTGCCAGAAAAGTCTGCCCAGAACCCAATTCTCGCATTTTGCCCTAGTGACCTTGTCGGGGTCGTGGCGAGATTGCGCCCTTTCATGGGCCAACTTGGCACCACTCCGGCAATTCCTATGCCTGATTCCCATAACGCGGGCGACTTTGGCAGCTTCCTGGTAGATGCCCCGCACGCGTACGGTATCAAGGCCGATCAACTGCAACACCGTACGGATGGGCACATGGATGTCGATGCAGTAAGGGCTGGGTCAATCCTAATCTGTCCGGTAAAAGTACTCGGTGGCGGTGTTTACCTGGGTGACATGCATGCATTGCAGGGCGACGGGGAAATCGCTGGCCACACCTGTGATGTTTCCGGAACGGTCAGCTTGCAAGTCCATGTACTGAAGGGGGTATCAATTGACGGCCCGATTCTGTTGCCAGTGGTAGAGGATTTGCCTTACCTTGCCCGCCCTTTGTCTCAACGAGAACGGGAAAGCGCAAATGCCATCGCCACCGCATGGTCTCTTGACGGACTAGACGAATCGGCACCAATCTCGATCATCGGTACAGGACCCGACCTGAACGCCGCCACTGAAAATGGTTTGACGCGGGCCAGCAAGTTTCTTGACATGACGGTTCCGGAGGTTATGAACCGCGCGACCATAACGGGGGCAGTTGAGATCGGGCGGCATCCGGGCGTCGTCCAAGTTACCTTCAGGGCTCCGTTGGATCGACTGGCAGCAGGCGGCGTTATATCCTTAGTACGTGACCAATACGGGGCAGAACTGTAGATTCACTCCGCCTACTCCCCGATGGGATCTGCTAGAATCAGCGACATCAGACCCGCCTCCTGGCGACGCGGGTCTTTCTTTTTAGATGGGTCGCGTTTGCCAACCCGATGTGGTGCCGGGTATGGCAGGACGATTCTATGAACTGGCGATATAATGCGGACGCGTTAAGTGGTGGGCGCGGATAATTCTACGAGTAAGACGCAGATGACATTGAGACGATAGCTCATGTTGTCGATGCCAAACATCAGAGACCGTGTCGTGCCTGTGGGCCGGGCGCTTGACATTGGGGTCAGTTGGGATGGGTGTGATATTGGAGAAGTTTATCCCGAATTATCGATTTAGAATGACCGAAACGATCAAATTAGACCTAAAAGGAATATATTAATGTCAGCGTAATGGGCCTCCTTATCTTCTTATTGATTGCGCTCAAGAGGTAATCCCTGGCGTCAGTGCCAAAAGTTACAGAGATTTAACTGAAGATGACTGGTTTTTTAATGTCGCGGCGAAGGTGACCCCAATATGCCGGGCCTGTTGCAGATGGAGGCACTTGTAGAGATGTCGGCACTAACAGTATTGTCCTTGCCAGGCAATACAGGCAAAATTGTGTATATAGCTTCGGCAAATAATATGAATTTCGCGCGAAAGATTGTTGTTGGCGACCGATTAGATAGTGAGACAAAGTTGCATTCTTTTTGGGCGCGGTATCGGCAATTGTTCTGCAACAAGTTCAGTTATTGGAGAAATTGCTTGCTGGGCAGATTTTACTATTGTGATGCCGGAGGTATTGAATGAGTACAGGGTGTTCGCCAACAAACAAGATGAAAGCTCATAAAACTGATTCAAGACCACAGTTGGAAAACCTTGATGTTTTACCGATCATAGATCGGTCCCTTATCGATTATGACAAATACCACCGGTTCATTGGGCACGCAGGGAGAACGTACCAGATGGCAATTCAGGCCTCAAGGGGGTGCCCCTACAAATGTTTTTACTGCGATGTATATAAAACATACAAGAACCATCGCCGTCGATCGGTTCAACACCTTTTCAACGAAGTGAGGCTTTTAGCAGACATGGGCATCAAGCGCATCGAATTCATAGATGATATCTTTAACGTCAGTAAAAAAGGCTTTAGCGCCTTTTTTGAGCTTACGATAAAACACCGGCTAGATATCAAGTTCTTTTTCCCTACCGGCCTTAAAGGTGACATTTTAGACAAAGCAATGATCGATCTTATGGTTGAGGCGGGGGTGATCGGCGCCAACCTTTCACTGGAACACGCATCGTCCCGCCTGCAGAGAGTGATGCGGAAAAATCTGGATGTTGAGAAATTTCGCGACAATCTTCAATACATCACTAAAACATATCCGTTCTTTGTGCTAGGGCTTAATGCGATGCATGGCTTCCCCACCGAAACAGAGGATGAAGCGTTGATGACGCTAGACTTTATAAAAAGTATAAGGTGGGCTCACTTTCCCTATCTTTCCAATGTAAGAGTATTTCCGGGCACCGAACTGGAACAGTTTGCGCTCGAGCAAGGTATTCCGAGAGCGCAGATTGAGCAGCAGCAGGACATGTCGTTCCATGACATTTCTCCTACACTCCCTTTTTCTCAAGAGTTTACCAGGAATGTCAGAATCCAATTTTTAAGAGAGTACGTCCTTAGCAAAGAGCGATTGCGACATGTTTTGCCATATCAGATGGAGCATTTCACCGAAGACGAGCTTAGCCAAAAGTATAACAAGTATTTCCCGACAAGAATCAAATCGCTGGATGATCTGTTGGAATTCGTCAATATCAACCGCTCTGAACTGGGTCCCGAAACATGTTTGGACGAAAACCGGGTTCGGATCCCCGATCTGCGAACGCGTATCAAAAAAAACTTCCCATCCACAGAAAAGAAGGGGGACGCACTGAGATTAATCTTGGTTGACCTAGCAACGTACTTTTCCACCAGCAAAGACACTCGTGAGTATAGTGTGCTCGAGCCCCCTCTGGGATTGATGGCCCTGTTGAGTTATGTAAACAGGGAATTTGGAGACCGGGTTGAAGGTAAAATATGCAAATCCCGTGTTGATTTCGATAGTTATGAGGAGCTATACAATCTTATAAATGGTTTCAGCCCGGACATCATAGGTGTTTCCACCTTATCATTTTACAGGCATTTCTTTCACAAGGCGGTTGACTATATCCGGAAACGCGGGATTTCAACACCGATAATCGCGGGCGGGCCTTATCCCACTGCATCTTATACAGAGGTCTTGGAAGATAGCAATATTGATATCGTTGTTATAGGCGAGGGTGAAATAACTCTTGCCGACATCCTTAAAGAGATACTCGCTAACAATAAGCATCTACCAGAGGGTAATGTCCTAAAAAACATCCCCGGAATTGCATTTCGGCGCTCCAGACAGTTTGCCGAGCTGGAGGAGGAGTCAAATTGGATGGAGTGATGCGAGCGCTGCTAAAGGGAAGAGCAACAGATATGATGAGAGAGAGTACCTCAGGATGTCCTAGAAAGTACTTTCCTGAGAACTCGCCCGAAGAGGGTCGAAAACCCGCAATGAACTCGAATAAATGTCTACACGAATTGTCTTTGTGCTAGTCAATGTTGTCGGAGGCGCGGCAGTCGTTGGTGGATACGCATGGTGTCTTGGCACTTATCCGGAGCACCGTGAGGCTCTGTGAGGTGGAGTCGACGGAACGCTAAGACGAATATTCACGCTATCAATGTTTCCCGCAGCCGCGGGCTATCTGACTTTCTGCTATGTAACCATCTTCCAAGGAGGAGCGATGACATTTGGCGAAGACGCGGCGGTGGGGGCGAACACAATCGTGATTCTTGCGATAGTGTTCCTGACCTCAGCTGCTATGTGGGTGCCATCATCAATTGCTTATATTCGCAACGGAGAACATGCTTGGTGGTTGGTATGTGTGGTATCTCTATGGGTTACGGCTTTGTCCCTTCTCGCCATGACGGCTGTAACCGCTACTTCACCTGTGGGCGGGGTTCCCGAGATCGACAAATATGCCTCGGTGGTGGGATTGGCATACATAACATTTCACTGCCTGATGCTTGACGCTATTGGTTGGGTGTTGCTGTTTTAAAGGCGGAACTTCGCCACCGTTGAGATCCACTCGAAAGCGAAGAGGATCACTGCCTTCCTGAACGTAGACCCTACGCAGGTACCGCAGGTGGGCGGCTTTGCTCGTGACGTCACCGATGTTGGTCACTGGGGAACACGCGATCTGGAGTTGACGTTGAAAAACACCGAAGAACTGCAGCGCGCCATGCCTTTGTTCCTGAGGGCTTACGAGCGGACCTGAACTATCCGCTAAGGCAGCGCGATCTGAGTCCACTGCATCGGGTCAACCTGCACCCCGCCGAGATACATTTCCCAGTGCAGGTGCGGGCCGGTCACCAGCCCGGTCGCACCGATTTCACCTATGTGTTGCCCCGCTGTGACCGTATCGCCGACGCTGACGTAAATCTGTTCCTGATGCAGCAGCGCCGAATAAACGCCTAGGCCGTGGTCGATGATGGTCACGTTGCCGCGCACATGCATCCGTTGCGCCAGCACCACGCGCCCCGGCGCGGGCGCGTGCACCGCGGTTCCGCCACGCGCGGAGAAATCCACCCCGCCGTGATATGAATGATAGCCGCCACCGTTGTAGCTTCGCCGTGTCCCAAACTCGGAGGTGATGCCGCTAGGCACCGGTCGCTGAAAATGTCCCTGCCAGTAGCGTGCGGCAGTCACCGGTGAGACGGTGTCTGCCAGCAATTGGCGCTCGTTGGCGGTCACTGTGGGGTCGCTCAATAGGTCAGTCACGCTCGCGCTGAGCACTATGTCTTCATATTGATAGCCACCATCAACCACGGTCAGCGTGCGGGCATAATGGTAGCTGGCACCGTTGCGGTCGGTGGCGTGCAGGCTAAGTTGCAAGCTTCCCAGCACGGCCAGCGCGTCAACACCGACCAACCCATAATAATGTTCCCCCTCGCTAAAAAAGAGAATCTCCCCTGCGCCGAGGATGCCGGAAAGGTTGGTGATATCGGCAACCGGCAGCGTAAGACTGAGCGTGCGCCCCTGCTCCGGGGTTGTCGTGCTGAATAGAACCGCAGCGAAAATTGCGTCCGCCCCTGCCGGCATTCTCGCCACCTCGCCAGGAATGGAAAGGCGCTGCCCGACGTAAATCAATCCTGGGTTGCTCAGCTGGTTCGCGCCGGCGAAAGCATTCACCGAGCTGCCATAGTGAGCAGCAATGCGCCAGAGCGTCTCGCCCCGTCGCACCACGTGCGTGGCGGCCGCGCCCGCCAATGGCGCACAAACTTCACTGCCCGGCAGCGTGATGCTCTGCCCGGCAATGATTCGATCCGGGTTGCTGATGCCGTTAAGCGATGCCAGCGCGGGGTGCGTGCTGCCAAAGCGGCGCGCGATCGACGCGAGCGTATCGCCCCACTGCACTATGTAACCAGGGCCGGCGTCGCAGGCGGCCGCATTCGCTGGCACTGCGCCACCTAGCATTACCGCGGCCAGTCCAAACGCGGAGATGATCTGTCTGGCGCGGAGCGCGCATGTTTCCATGCTTACGCAGGGGTGCAAGAAATCTGCCCGCCGCACCGCCTTGCAGATAAGGACCGTGTTGCGGTTCTGGCACAGTAATTGCAGGCTCTAGCGTTGCCATGCAATTTCTAGAAGAGTTCTGGATGAAGGCGCTAAACTTTGTCGAGCAGGGCATCGTCAGGGACACCTATCTCAGCGCGACGCCGCCGAGCGTGATGCGGGTGGTTGTTCCGCTGGTGGTGATCGGGGTGCTATCTACCGTGAGCAGCGCGGTTTTTCGCGCGGCGCGCTATGTAGCCTTCACCGCCGTGTGCGGCGCGGCTTTTTACTTTTTGCTCCGCACTCTCTGAAGCGTGCAGCGATGCGCTGTGGAAGTTCTCCGCGCAGACGAACGCCGCTATCACCGTGTTCCACCGAACTCACCAGTGCATGTCGATGAAACAGGGAAATGAGATACCCTTCCGTGTAGGGCAAATCCACAGTCATTTCCACAAGCGATTTGCGCAGCACACCCTGGATAGCTGCCTGCAGCCGCTCGAGCCCGCTGTGCGCCAGACCCGAAACCGCGACAGCGTCCGGAAACTCCGAGACGAGCGCTTCAGGAGGTTTGCCGGCGGGCAGCCGGTCGGTTTTGTTCACCGCGGTGAGGACGGGCGCAGCGCCAACGCCTATTTCCGCGAGTGTCTGCAGCACCACTTGCGCCTGCTCAGCCGCGTTTTGGTGCGCGCAATCAATCACGTGCAGCAGCAGGTCGGCCTCGGTTATCTCTTCCAGCGTGGCTCGGAAGGCGGCCACCAGCGTGGCAGGCAACTTCTGAATAAAACCAACCGTATCGGTGAGCAAAAACGGGCGTCCGCCGACAGGCTCGATGCGGCGCGTGGTAGGGTCGAGGGTGGCGAAAAGCTGGTCCGCCACGAGCACGTCGGCGTCGCTCAGCGCACGCAGCAGCGTGGATTTTCCGGCGTTCGTATAACCTACCAGAGCGACGACCGGCACGCGCGAGCGTCTACGTTGCTGCCGGTGGCGGCCGCGGTGCTCCCTGACCTTTTGCAGCTCGGCCTTCAGGTGGGTGATGCGACGCGTAATCTCGCGCCGGTCGACTTCCAGTTGCGTCTCTCCAGGGCCTCGCAGCCCAACCCCGCCCACAGAGCCGGTGCGCCCTGCCGCGCCTCCCGCCTGGCGGGCGAGATGCGTCCACTGGCGCGTCAGGCGCGGCAGGCGGTACTCATATTGCGCCAGCTCCACCTGCAACGCGCCCTCGCGCGTGTTGGCGTGGCCCGCGAAAATATCCAGAATCAACGCGGAGCGATCGAGCAGCCGCGCGCGCGCTCCGAGCGATTTTTCCAGCTCGCGCTGGTGGCGTGGCGAAAGTTCACAATCGAAAATGACCAATTCGGCGGCGGTCTCCTCTATGAGTTCAACTAATTCGATGACCTTTCCGGAGCCGATGTATGTAGCTGCATTTGGTCGCTCAAGGTGTTGTGTCAGCCGCCCGACCACCGCCAGGCCAGCGGTATTCGCCAGCAGCGCCAGCTCGTCCAGCGAATCATGCATCGGTAGCAGCTGGGCGTCGGCGCGCAGTTCCGCCCCCACCAACAACGCGTGTTGGCTGTGCGCCGTGGTTGGCAATGGCGTCTTGCTCATGCGCACTATTCTACTGCAACGGATACAGTCACAGGTTTGGGCCGCAATCAGCGCGCGCTATTTCAGCACTCGCGAGAGGGCACGCTGAGAATGTTCGCCGGAATTCCACTCACACTCGGTATCGAGGAGGAGTACCAGATCGTGCATCCGGACACGCGCGATCTGCACTCGTACATGCAGCAATTCCTGAAGAGCGGCCGGCGGGTGTTGCCGGCCGGCGGACTGAAACCGGAGCTCATGGCGAGCCAGGCGGAAATGGCCAGCCACATTTGCGCGGATGTGCAGGAGTTGCGGACGGAGGTAGCGCGCATGCGCAGTATGGTGTGCGAACTTGCCGAGCCGGACGGGTTAATTATCGTTGCGGCTAGCACGCATCCTTTCGCCAGGTGGACAGAGCAGGACGTCATGGAGGGCGACCGCTACCGCCGCTTGCTGGATGACTTCCGCGCTGTGGCACAGCAGCTGCTCGTGTTCGGGATGCATGTGCACATTGGCTTCGGGGACGCCCCCGGCACAAAGGACCTGATGATAGAAGTGATGAACCAGTTGCGTTATTTCCTCCCGCACGTTCTCGCCCTCAGTGCCAGTTCACCGTTCTGGCAGGGGCGAGACACCGGCCTGAAATCTTACCGCAGCGTTATTTTTGAAATGCTACCACGCACCGGCATTCCGTTATCGTTCAAATCTTTCGCCGAATACCAGCGCTTTGTTGACATGCTCGGAGCGGTGGGATCGCTAAGTGAAGAAGCAGGTGGAAAGCCGGACGCGACCAAAATCTGGTGGGACGTGCGCCCCCACCCGCAGTTCGGCACCCTCGAGGTGCGCATCTCCGATATCTGCACACGCATGGATGACGCAGTTTCGCTTGCCGCGTTGATTCAGGCCATAGTGGCGTTGTTAATTAAATTGCGCCGCAGCAATCAGAGCTGGCGTGCCTACCGGCAGCATCATCTGGTGGAGAACAAGTGGCGCGCGATACGCTATGGCGCCGAGGGAAAACTGATTGATTTTGGCTTGCAGGCAGAGGTGGCATTTCCGGCGCTAGTGGATGAACTAGTGGACCTTCTGGACAATGTGGTCGATGAGCTGGGCAGCCGCGCAGAGGTTGAACACATCCGTAACATTGTGCGCCGCGGCACCAGCGCGCAGCAGCAGCGGCGCGTGTATGCGCGCGCCCTGCGCGAAGGCGGCAGCAATGAAGAGGCGTTACACGCAGTGGTGGACCATCTTGCCAAGCAGACAATGATGGGCGTGCGCTGAGTCAGAGCATTGCAGCACAGTGCTCCATTACCGTGGAGAGCACCTCTTGAAGCGCGCGCAGCGCCCGCAGTGAATATTGGCCGTAGCGCTCCCGTTTCGGCCATTTCTTTTTTCCCGGCGGCGGGTCTAACGGCGGCAGCAACCCGAAATTGGCCTTCATTGGCTGAAAAGTACTCGGTCTGGCGTGCGTCACATAGTGACACAGTGCTCCGGCCATTGTACTGCGTGGGAGCGTCAACAGCGTCTTGCCAGAGAGTAGCCGCGCCGCGTTCACTCCGGCGAGCAGTCCGGTGGCCACATTCCCGACATAGCCCTCCACTCCGGTGATCTGCCCCGCAAAAAAAAGGTCCGCCCGCACACGCGCCTGCATTGTCGCTAGCAGCGCAGCGGGCGCGTCTATGAAAGTGTTGCGGTGCATCATCCCGAAGCGCGCGAAGCGAGCGCGCTGCAGCCCAGGTAGCATGCGCAGCACGCGCCGCTGCTCGGACCACTTGAGATTAGTCTGAAAGCCGACAAGGTTGTAAAGCGTGCCGGCCAGATTGTCCTGACGCAGCTGCACAGCCGCGTAGGGCCGGCGACCGGTTCGCGGATCGCGAAGACCGACTGGGCGCATCGGGCCGTAAGCCAGCGCGTCGCGCCCGCGGGCGGCCAGAATTTCCAACGGTAGGCAGCCTTCAAAAAACCGATGTGCGCCCGCCCGCACTCCAGTGCATATGTCTTGTTCGAACTCGCGCAACGGAATGCGCCCCGCCGCCAATAATTTTTGCACGAAAACATCATACTGCGCCTCATCAAGCGGGCAGTTGATATAGTCGCCCGCCTCCGTGCTACCTCGCCGGTAACGAGATGCGCGGAAAGCGATGTTCATGTCAATGCTGTCTGCATACACTATCGGCGCCAAGGCGTCATAAAAGAACAGATTCTCGCTTCCCAGAACCGCGCTAATGTCGGCGCCGAGAGCGACCGAGGTGAGTGGCCCGCTAGCCACAATGGTGGTCTTGGAGGGCACCGTTGTTTTCTCCTTCCGCGCCACCCGGATGCACGAGTGTCCCTCGATCTTCTCGGTGACCAATCGCGCGAATGCTTCCCGATCAACCGCCAGTGCCCCTCCGGCCGGGAGCGCCGTGGTGTCAGCGCACTCCATGAGCAACGACCCCAGCCGCCTAAGTTCCTCTTTCAGCAACCCCGAGGCCCGGTCAGTCAAATTCGATCCAAGAGAATTCGAGCAAACAAGTTCAGCCAGCCTAGACCCAATGTGCGCTCCGGTCTGCATGCCTGGGCGCATTTCGTAAAGCGTCACCTCAAGCCCCCTCTCCGCTGCCTGCCAGGCCGCCTCACTCCCAGACAGCCCGCCGCCGACCACTGTCAGTTTCCCAGACACAAACTCATTCTAACACCGTTATCCGCGGCTGCGGTTTGGCACGCTTCTTGCACTATTACCTGTGGCCTGCTACACTCACGTCTGGAAACCAAGGGATCACTCATGCCAATCACAATGACCAAACAGGTGCAGTCTACCAGCCAACGGCAAATGCCGGCGGCGCATCTGACGCGCACCATGCAACTACTGGAGAAAACTTGCGCTGATCTGGACTCCGAACTTTCTACTGAAATCAACGACAACCCGGCGCTTGAAATGGTGGATGAGTCACGCTGCCCCGATTGCAAACGCATTATTTCATCCTTCCCGTGCCAGATTTGCGTCAGCCGCGAGAACGGTAGCGGGCCAATAGTGTATGTGGCCCCTCGCAACACTTCAGACTACCGCCCAGCCGTAGGTGATGAGTATTACTCCTCCGACAACGGGCTCCGCACGCCGGAAAGTCTTGCCGACCATGTACTGAAGCAGGTCGCACCATCCCTCACTGAAAACGAACGCGCGGTAGCCGATTACATTTTGGCTCGCTTGGATGAACACGGCCTCCTACTCGATCATCCCGCCGAGATTGCGGCGTACTTGCGTGTGCGGTTGAGCGCAGTGAAGCACATATTGGGACAGCTAAGGCGCGCTGACCCGGTGGGGGTGGGGTCTCAAAACGTGTCCGAGTGCCTGCTCACGCAGCTGGAGATGCTCGAGAAAGACGGGCAAGTGCACCCGCTCGCTCATGCCCTCCTGACAGAGTTCTGGGAACACCTTGCGCGGCGTGATTTCGTCACCATTGCAAGGAGGAGACATGTCTCAGTAGAAACCGTAAGCGCAGCCGCTCAGTTTATCAAGCGCAACTTGTCGCCTTACCCTTCTCAGGCGCATTGGAACAACAATGAGGCTGCTGGCGGCCGCTATTTCAGACCGGACGTGGAGGTAAACCAGAGCCCGCACACTGCGGATGGGCCGCTGGTGGTGCAAGTATTCACCGCGGCGCGCGGTTGGCTGCGCGTGAACCCTTCCGTACGTAACATCATCAAACAGATCGAAGAACCCGAAAAGAAAGATGAATGGGCTTCATATTTGGAACGAGCTGCCCTCTTCGTAAAATGCATGCGCCAACGTGACAACGCCATGCGCCGCATCGTGAGGCTGATAGTCAAGCGCCAGCCGGCATTCATCCTAGGAGGAGATTCTGATTTGATCCCGATGACACGCGCCGAATTAGCCGAGGAGCTAGATCTACACGAATCCACTATTTCTCGCGCAGTCGCCGGCAAAACCATCGCTCTGCCAAGCGGGCACATCATTCCGCTTGCGCGATTTTTCGATCGCTCCCTTGCAGTACGCGCAGCAGTGCGTAAAATAATCGAGCATGAGGATTCAGCAATGACCGATGAGCAGGTCGCCGCCCAACTGGTGGAGTGCGGCTATAAGGTCGCGCGGCGAACCGTAGCAAAATACCGCTCCATGCTTGGCATTCTACCCGCCAATCTGCGCGCTCGGCAGCTGCCTCGAGCTGCCTGATGACGGCAACCCGCCTAGGAAGGTCCCTTTCTCTACTTTCGGGACTTTCTTCTGCGCGGAATGACGAAAGCTACCGTTTACTGCTAGCGCATCATGACCAGGCGGTCTTGTTTGCCACACTCCCCGACGGGGAAATCGGCGACGCAAATCTTAAGGCGTTGAAGCTAACGGGGTATTCGCGCCCAGAATTGTGCGCGCTTGCCGTGTCCGACTTGCTATCTCTTGACACGGAAGACGGCCTACTGCAAAGCCTGTCCGCTCTCGAGCCAGGCGTCACTCGCCATTTCGCGGATGTGACGATGCGCACGCACGCTGATGAGACCGTGCAATTAAGCTTGCGCGCCGCCCGAGGTGGCGACAGCGAGGAGCTGCTCATGCTGTTGCTCGCGCCACACGTGCAAACCGAAGACGACCTCGAGGACGCCCGTGCCGGCGAGAGCAGCAGGGCGATGCACGCACTGGCTGCGCTCATCGCCCTGCTGCAAACCCCATCCTCCGTCGCACTAGCGGACGCCGTGCCAATGTGTCGTGTTTTCCTCGGAGCAGATAGCGTGGCGCTTTTTTCTGCGACTGTTCCGCCCGGCTTTACGCTGCTGGCTGCTGCGCCCGAGGGCGGGTTCCCAAACTCCGTAGCGGCGACGGACGCGGCCGTAGGACATGCGCTGTTTGAATGGCGGGCGGGCACACCGGCCGCGTCCGTGCTTGCGCGCATGGCCCGCGACCGGGGACACGAGGTGTTGCTGGCTCACCCGCTCGGCGACCGCGTTGGACGCAGCGGGGTGCTCGTTGCGCTTTATCAGGCGGGCAATCGAGCTGCGCTGAGAGGGCCTGCACGCATGGAAGTCGCCGCGCGCGCGTTGACCGTATTCATGGAGTTGCAGGCACAGTTGCAGGCCGCTCGCGCGCATTCGATGCGCGCGCAAAAGGTGGAGCGGCGCTGGCGCGCGTTGCTGCAGGCAACCGGCGATGGCGTGA
>Ga0187833_10001584_pt1 | contig 25754 bp, 30 predicted proteins | sample ETNtaG_37_FD_167968 | JGI IMG/M metagenome (GOLD analysis project Ga0187833, IMG submission 167968) | Marine microbial and viral communities from oxygen minimum zone, Eastern Pacific Ocean - ETNP2014_SV_400_PacBio MetaG (Illumina Assembly) | ecosystem: Environmental > Aquatic > Marine > Hypoxic...
TCCTGTGCCCGGAGGACCTATAAGTAATGCACCTTTAGGTATTTTTCCACCAAGTCTCATAAATTTTCTAGGATCCTTTAAAAATTCTACAACTTCCTGTACTTCCTCTTTTGCTTCATCAACGCCCGCTACATCATCAAAAGTTATTTTTTTTTTCGAATTACTCATCAGTTTAGCTTTGGATCTTCCAAAACCCATTGCTCCACCTCTGCCCCCTTGCATTTGACGCATGAAAAATATCCAAACACCAATTAGAAGCAACATTGGAAACCAAGACAGAAGCACCCCAAGTAATGATGGCATTTTATCTTCTATTGGCGTAGCAGTTATACTAACTCCTTTGTCAGACAATTTCTCTATTAAGTTAGGATCATTTGGCGCATAAGTTTTGAAGTTCTTTCCATTAGAAAGTACACCGCTGATATAATTTCCTTTAATATCAACCTGTGCCACCCTGCCGTTATCAACTTCTTTTAAAAACTCTGAAAAAGATATATCGTTTTTTTGCTGGATGTTCTGTGGTTGTTTAAACATATTATAGAGGCCTATAGTCAGGAAAACTATAATTGCCCACATTACTAAATTTCTAAAGTTCATAACAAATATCTATACATTAATAATATACTATAAAATAAGATTTATTCTAAGTTAAACAAGGGCCAACTAACATAATAATCTATAAAATAAGCACACAATACAAAATTAAGCTCCAAACTCTTTTCTAAATATTAGAATATTATGGGTTTTCTCAATTATACACCTGCCAAGCGTTGATTTCTTAAATTTTTTTAATTTTATTCTAGTAATCAAATTTTTAACATATTTTCCTCTTGGAGGATAATAACTGTTAGAAATTTTTGAGATAACATCGCTAATTATCCTAAAAATAACCTCTTCAGATTCATGGCTAAATAAACCACAACTAATAAAGCATGCATTATGTTGCAAATACCTTACATAATTATTGATAGATTTTTCCTTATAAAAATTTATAGATTCATTCGCTGACCGTAAATTACTTAAGGTTAATTTTATCTTATTAACATCTAATCCATCTGATTTAAATTCATCTAAATAATTTCTAATTTTCGTACGCAAAAATTTTTCATTAAAATTTGATGGATCGGTAAAATAAAATTTAAAGATTTTTTTTGAAATATAAATTAATTCATTTTTCTTAATATTGATTAAGGGTCTAATCAAATTTAAAATATTGTCTTCTGAATGTCTTTTTATATTTAGTGAAGATAAGCCTTTTAAACCACTTCCCCTGAACAGTCTTATGAAAAAATTTTCTATTAAATCACCTTCGTGATGAGCCAAAACTAAGTTATTAATATTCAATTTGTTACACTCTTTTTTCAGCAGAAAATATCGAATATTACGAGCATTAAATTGAATATTTGATTTTGGAATTTTGCCTTTCCAAGTTAATATTTTGGCTTTTATATTGTGTTTTGATAAAATTTTTTTAACTTTTCGTGTTTCAATTCCAGATTGTTTTCTTAAATTGTGATCAATTATCAAAGCTACAAATTGACTATTAAATTTTTTTGAAAAAATTTTACTTAAAAACGCTAGAGCAAGGCTATCTGGTCCTCCGGATACGCCAATACAAAATTTTTCATTTTTAATTTGGGAATATAGTTGTTTTTTAAAAGTTAAATATACCTTCTCAATTTTTGGATCCTTAAGGTATTTATTATCGAGTTTAACTTTTTTTTGTTGGACAGTCGAATTTTTCTTCTTCATATTTTGCTTTTTGAAGAACAGATTGACTTGCTTTTGGATATTGCTTACTTACTCCGGTAATCATTGAGCAGCCCTGATCTTTTTCTCCAATTTGAACTAAAGATACTCCAAGCTTTAATAAATTGACAGGAGCTTTGACACTATTAGGATATTTTTGATAACCATCTAAATATGCCGTTGCCGCATCTTGATAGAGCTGTCTAATTCTAAAAGTTTCTGCATACCAATATTGTGCACTACCAGCAAGTTCATCTTTGGTATTTGTATCAACAAATTCTTTTAGCGCAATTTCTGCAGTTTCATAATCACCAACTTTTACAAAGCTAAGTGCAAATTCATATTGCTCTTTTGAGGTTCCTTCAGGCAGGATTCTTTCCTCGCTAATATATTTTTCAGTTACAATGCTACCAGTAGATTCTATAGATTGAGTGCCTTGTACTATTTGAGTATTTTTTAAATCTTCATCACTAATTCTACCAAGGATTTGGGCTTCAGAAGAGCCGGGTAGTTGTTTTTCTGATTGATTGCTTACAATATCAGTGGATTGTAAGCCACCTGATAACCTAACTTTTTCTAAATCTTGAAATCGTAATTGACTGTCAGCCTGATTTTTTGAAATTCTACTTGAAAGTTTATCAATTTTAAAATTTATTTCCTCAAATTTATTTGTAAGTTCCTGAAACTGTTGTTCAATATCAGAAAGTTTTAATAAATGTCTTGTGAGTGTATCTTGGGATAAATTTAAATCACTTGATTGTGTCATGGAAGAAGAATTTCCTGAGTAAACTGCTTTTTCTAAAGTTTTTAAATCTTTCTGTATGTTATTTAATATATCGTAGATTTCGCTTTCCTCACTAAGAGATTTATTTTGATTATTTAAAACAAAAACAACTATAAATAAGCTTATTGAGTATTTCAGTAATCTATACATTTATTAAATTACTAACTAAAATAATGGCAACAAAAAGACCCCAGATATTCCATTCTAGGGTCTTTTTTGTTTCACAAAAAAAATTTAGTTTGTCTTAACCGTCACAGACCTTCTATTTTGTGACCACGCTAAAGGACCAGAGCCAGAATTTACTGGTCTTTCCTTTCCATAGCTTATTACTGAAATCCTATTACCAGATATTCCATAGGTCATAAGATAATCTTTTGCAGCATTTGCTCTTCTTTCACCTAAGGCCAAGTTATATTCTCTTGTGCCCCTTTCGTCTGCATGACCTTCGACAGATACGTTAATATTTTTATTTTCTCTTAACCATGCAGCTTGTTTTCTCAACGTATCTCTTGATGCTGTTGTTAAAACCGACTTGTTAGTTGCAAAGAACACTCTATCTGGAACACCTGTAGCTAAATATTTAACAGTTTCTTCACCAGTGTAAGTATCTCCTGAAATTTGCGATATTTTATAATCACCAACTTTTGTTGTTTTTGAAGCGCAAGCGGACAATATAATTGCCGCTACTATCACCAATACTATACTCCTAATTGAATTCCCCAAAACCATATCTGAACTCCCTTAATTTTTTTTTACATTAATATTTCTAGATACATGATGCAAGCCAAATTTCAACCAAATAATACTTACTTTGACAGTAAAGATGACCAAGATGGGTCCGAAGCATCTGTTGGTGTTTCAATCAACCTTTCATTATAACCTGTTAAATCAATCGACCACAATGTGGCTGAAAATCCCTCTCCCTGGCTTCCAGATTTCGTTTCCCTATAAAAAATTAAAACTCTTCCATTTGGTGACCAGGCTGGGGCTTCTTGATAGTAATTTTCGGTTAGTAATCTTTCTCCCGATCCATCTGTTCTCATAACTCCAATATAAAACCTACCTTTGTACATTTTTGTAAATGCTATTAAATCTCCTCTCGGAGACCAAACCGGTGTACCGTATATTCCTTGTCCGAATGTAATTCTTTTAACATCAGAGCCATCGCTTCTCATTTTATAAATTTGCTGAAAGCCGCTTCTGTCAGAGTTGAAACAAATATATTTTCCATCTGGAGAATAAGAAGGGGATGTATCTATTGCTGGATGTTCGGTAATTTTTTCAACCACTCTTGTTTCTAAGTTCATAGTGAATATGTCAGAATTGCCATCTTTTGCAAAACTCATGATTATTTTTTTTCCATCTGGAGAAAATCTTGGTGCAAACGTCATACCAGGAAATTCACCAACCACTTCCTGAACACCTGTTTCAATATCTAATAAATAAACTCTTGGTAAATTTCTAAAATAAGACATATAGGTCACCATTTGATTTGTTGGATTAAATCTTGGGGTTAAGACAAGCTCGTTTCCCAAAGTTAAATATTTAGTATTGGCTCCATCTTGATCCATGATTGCTAATTTTTTTATTCTTTGATTTTTTGGACCTTTTTCAGATACATAAATTATCCTTGTGTCGAAATATCCTTCTTCTCCAGTAAGTCTTTGATAAATTTTATCTGAAATTATATGAGCCACTCTTCTCCAATTATCTGGCACCGTGGTAAAAGCTAAAGACATTATTTCTTTGGCTGCTAAAACATCCCATAACCTAAATTCTATTCTTAATTTATCGTTTACAATATTAACCTTTCCTGTAATTAAAGCTTGAGCCTTAATTAATTTCCAATCTTCAAAGCGTGGTTTAAGATGAGCAATACCTGGCTTTTGAACAAAAGAATCTTTTTCCAATGGATTAAACAAGCCTGATCTTAAAAGGTTGGTTTCAATTATTTTTGATATCTCAGAGCCTACTTCTAATTCTTTTAATACTTCAGATGACTTGGATTCAACATAAAGAGGCGAAACTGCAACTGGAAGTGGACTTAAATTTCCTCTGGTTATATCAATTTCAATTAATGCAAAAGAACTTTTTACAAAAAAAATAATAAATAAAAAAATTAAAAATAATAAGTTTTTCATCCTTTTAGCATTTCATTGGCATCAAAATTAAGCTGTAAATCCTTCCATCTCTCATGGCCTGTTGTTGGAACTCTTAATGGCTGACATAATCTAATTGCCCTTAAGGCACTTTCGGCTAACACTTTGTAAAAACCTTGCCCAGGTGTATTCATTCTAACATGATCTAAAATTTCTGATTTAATTACCGTACCATCTGATTTTAATTTTAGTTTAATTCTTACCAATAAATTTTCATTATATGGTAAACCCAAAGGAATACTCCAACAACCAAATATTTGAGCCTTTAATGCATCTTCTTCATTTAGTGTTAAAGCTGAAGTTACGAAATTTTTATCTTGACTTTGGGTGAGTTTATCACTTTTACGCATAGTTTCAGCTGTTTCGACTTTAGATTTATCAATTAATGCCGCGATTTGATTGGGATCAAAAAGCTCCTTTTTTTCAAATTCTGATACTTGCTTTATTTCAGATTCGATTTTTTTAGGGTTTTGTTTTTTAATTTTTATTTTTTTCTTTTTTTTTGCCTTTTTTGGAAGAGGAATTGCATCAGGTTTTTCTTTTTTGACCACTTTTGGAGGGGCTTGTTCTGAAATTACTCTTTCCTTTTCTTTCTTAATTTTATCCAAAATCTTTTTTGCTTTGGGAGCGTAGGGAATGTTGGTAGTATCAGAAATTTGTATTAACTCTATTGAGATAATTGGAGGTAAATCAATTGCTTTTCTAATCATAAAAGGAAAACTTATAGCTGTTAAGCTAATAATTATAATGTGAAAAATGACTGATAAAAAAATACTTTTGTTCATTCATTAAAATAAATAAATTACCGTTGTTTATAAGGTTCAGATATTAAAGCTACCTTAGTAAATCCTGAGCCAGATAGCATGCCCATAATCTCCAAAACTCTTCCATAATTTATTGTTTTATCCCCCCTAACATAAATTCTTGTATCGGTTCTATTTTTCGCAATAGCCAAAATTTTTGCTACTACTTTGTTGTATTCAACTTGATGTTCTTGAATAAAAATTTCACCTTTCGAATTAATTGACAATGTTAAAGGTTCTTGATCTTCGGGCAAGGAATCTGCGGAACTTTCTGGTAAATCTACTGGGACTCCAACGGTTAATAACGGTGCGGTCACCATAAATATAATTAACAAAACCAACATCACGTCAACAAAAGGTGTAACATTGATTTCGCTCATGGGTTCCGTCTGTGAGCGATTATATCTGAATGCCATATTTTAAATTAGATGATTGATAAAAATTTTTTTGTAAAATTTTCTATTCTTCTTTCGTATATTCTGGACTCATTATTAAACTTATTATACGCCACAACAGCAGGTACTGCCGCAAGCAAACCCAATGCCGTTGCAAATAATGCCTCTGCAATTCCAGGTGCAACTATAGCTAAACTTGTGTTTCTAGATATTGCTATTGATTGAAAAGAGTTCATGATGCCCCAAACTGTTCCGAATAATCCAATAAATGGCGCTGTAGATCCTACCGTTGCTAAAAAAGAAAAATTTTTTTCAATAAATTCAATTTCTTTATCTGCCGAAATTTCTATAACTCTAGTAACTCTTGCAGTTTGGGCGGTATTATTTTTAGATTTTGATCTGATTAGTTCAAGCATAGCGGACCGAAATATATTTGCTATAGGATCTTTAGTTTTGCTTGGAAGACTGTTATAAAAACTTTCTGCAGATTTTGAGCTCCAAAATTTATCTTCAAAAATTGAAGAGCTTTTATGAATTCTTTTAAAAAGTTTATATTTATCAAATATCAATGCCCAAGAATAAATTGAAGCCAAAATTAAAATAATAATTACACTTTTTACTACAATGTCTGCCCTTAAAAAAAGATTTATTAATGAAAAATCTGTAGAACTCGCTAGTCCAACTGCTTGTGTTGCTATTTCTGCTTCCATTGAAATTAAATTGCACTAAAATGTGTCATGAATTTGTCAATATTTTTCTAATTAAATTCATGTATTCTGAGTTTCCTCAAAATATTTAGCAATTAATATTGAATCTGCTTTATTTGAGTCTTTTTTTCTTGATATTTTTGAGGAAATATATGGAAAAATTTCAATAACTTTGGTGCGACTAGCATCTTTATTTGTTTTAATTAGGTTGAAATATTTTTTCCATTTTACTGGTCTCACAAAATAAATTGGTAGTTTTAATGCTGCACATATTCCTTTCAATACGCCAAACGATTGGCCAAAATTGAACATGCTAGTTACTCCTTGTCCTGGCATTGCTGTTACGTGTTCAACAACAACTTTTACTTCATATTTGTTATTTAAATCTTTTAGAAAAATATTAGTTACTTCTGCACCATTGACTTGTTTTTTATTTTTTTTTCCATCTATCATTGTTGGCATTTCGTAAACTTCCAAAATCTTTCCTTCTTTTAAAACACAAATTGCCCCACTTACTCCAGGATCTATTCCAAAAATTATCATCTGTTAATTTAATTTTTTCTCCTTTAAATTTGTATAAATGTTTTGTACATCGTCATTTTCTTCTAGAGACTCTAATAAATTAACAGCAGATTTATATTGATCTTCTCCCAGATCCAATTGATTTAAAGGACACCATTCAATTCCTGAATAGATAAAATTATAAACTTTTTTTTCAATTGTTGTTTTAACTTTAAAAAATTGTTCTCTAAGGCAAAATATTTCGTGAAATTTTTCGTTTGAAATACATTCTTCAGCCCCTGCTTCGACCGCTAATTCTAATATTGATTCATTCGAAATAATTTTTTTTTCAATTCTAATAATTCCCAATTGTTTAAAATTGTGCGAAGCTACTCCTGTAGTGCCAAGAGTGCCACCATGTTTTTGAAAGATTGTTCTAATATTGGAAGCAGTTCTGTTTCTATTATCAGTTGAAGTTTCAACTATAATAGATATTTTTCCCGGACCCATACCTTCATATCTATGGGCATCATAATTAATATATTGGGTAGCCTCAGATTTATTAATAGCTTTTTCAACATTTTCTTTAGGCATGTTAGCTGATTTAGCTAATTGAATTGCAGATCTTAATCTGGGATTCATATTTGGATCTTTGTCTCCTAACTTAGCAGCCACTGTAATTTCTTTTGAAATCTTGGAAAAAATTTTTGATTTTTGTTTATCTGCTCTTCCTTTTTTATGCTTAATGCCAGCCCAATGTGAATGTCCGGCCATCTTAATTAACTTCCTTTAATACGCCACCAAAAAGAAATTGTTTTACTGATTTTGCTAAACCAGTATTTAAATCTCCATCGACTATTATCCCAGACAATGTCGCGTCACCCAGTGAAGGAAAGTGTCTTTTGGCTGTTTTACTATTAAAAAATTTTTTTAGAGAATTTTCCTTATTCATTCCAATTACTGAATTATAATCCCCACACATTCCGGCATCACTTTGATAAGCTGTACCATTTTCTAAAACTCTATAATCAGATGTCGGTACGTGTGTGTGGGTACCAATAACTAGCGTTGCTTTGCCATCTAGATAGTGTCCCATTGCCATTTTTTCGCTTGTGATTTCTCCATGGAAATCTACGACGATAAAATCTGCATCTCTTTTAAGTCTAAATTTATTAAATATTTTTTCTGCTGTCCTAAAAACGTCTTCACACTTTTTCATAAAAATATTTCCCATCAAATTTAATACTGCTATCTTTTCTCCCGATGAAGTTTTGTAAATTTCAAAACCTTTTCCGGGCGTACCTTCAAAAAAATTTTCTGGTCTTAAAAGTCTTTTTTCTCTTGTTATATGTTCTATTGTTTCTTTTTGATCCCAAATATGGTTACCGCTTGTAATTACATTAACTCCAGAATTAAACAAATCTTCTGCAATTTTTTCAGTAATTCCAACCCCTGTGTCTGCTGCATTTTCTCCATTTATTATTACAAAATCTATTTTATTTTCTTTCTTAATTTGGGGTAAATGACTTTTTACCAATTTACACCCTGAAGGACCAGCTACGTCACCTAAAAATAAAATTTTCATTAGTCTTCTTATAAATTAAATTTCTATTTGTTAAAATACAATCTAAATTATAATCGTATTGATTTGTAGGAACAATAGAAGCTTCTTGAAAAGAAAAAGCCATTCCAATAGTTAGTATCTTTTTATTAAATGACAATTGCTTTAAAGCTCTGTCATAATAACCTTTTCCATATCCTATGCGGTTCAAATTCCTATCAAAAGCAACCAAAGGTACTAAAATTATATCAGGCTTGAAAGTTATATTTTGTCTATTGGGTTCTAATATTCCATATTTATTTACATACAAAGGTTCATTTGGAATCCAGTATTTAAAATCGATTTTATAATCTTTTTTAATTACTGGGAAACCAACTTTAAAATTTTTTTTGTAGGCCTGAGATAAAAAACCCAAAATATTAACTTCAAAATTAGATGGATAATAGCCAGCAATTGAAAGTTTTTTCTTTGAAAAATTTTTTTTTATTAACAAATAAATTTTATCAAATGAAAAAAAAAAATTTGTTGAGTATGATTTTTTTCTTTTTTTAATAAACTTCAATCTCAAAGATGACTTATCAACTTGCATTTATTGCGGTCTTTTATCTTTTGAGGAATTTTGAATAAATTTTTCGATAGATTCTGTGGCCACATCAAGCATCTTTTCATAAACGTCATTATTTTCGTCAACCATTATTTTAAACCTGTTTAAATCCTCTTTTAGTTTATCTATTTCATTATCTTTATTCTCTTTATAGTCTATTACCAATGATTTTAGTTCTTTAAATTTTTCTGACAAATTATTGAATTTCTCTTTTTTAAACTCAATTTTTTTTACTAGATCGTAATATTCATCAATAACTTTGATTGATGAAATTAATAAAAGTTTATTTTCACCTATGTTCCCCAAATTTGATTTTAATTCATCAAATTTTTTACTTAAATGATCAGCTAATTTTTTCAAATTTTCCTCCTGACCACTATCACATGATAGGAGGTAGTCTTTTCCATTAAATTTAATATTTACGTTTCCCATTTGTCTATTTCTTCTATCAAACTATCCGTTTCTTGATTTAACTCATCAACCTTTTGGGTAAACTTGTTTTGATTTTCAAATTTTTCCATGGTTTCTAAATCAACTTTTTCCAATTTATGTTTTAAATTTTGATGTTCATTAGTTAATTTAATATATTTTTGTTGTAATTCTTCTTTTTCAATCTTTAATTGATTTTTTTGATTCTCTATTATCAAAATATTTGCGCTTAAATCATCAATATTTAATTTTAAAGTCTTGAGTTTTGATAGTGCGGACTGTAATTTTTTTTCTTTTTCTTCCAAATTTTTCATTTATTAATTTCATCATATTATTGATTTGAATTAATCAAGTCTATATAGGTTTTAAAGTGAACAATCTCTTAAAAGAATTATCCAACACAATAAGATTTATATCTATAGATGCGATAGAAAAGGCCAATTCGGGGCATCCAGGCATGCCCATGGGAATGGCTGATGTGGTAACAGTATTATTCAAATACTACTTAAGGTTTAATCCAAAAAACCCTAGTTGGATTAACAGAGATCGTTTTGTGCTATCGGCCGGACACGGATCAATGCTTTTATATTCTTTGCTTTATTTAACCGGGTATAAAAGTATTTCATTAAAGGACATCCAAAATTTTAGACAATTAAACTCTATTTGTGCTGGCCACCCTGAATATAAAAAAAATTCCGGAATAGAAACTACAACAGGCCCTTTGGGACAGGGTCTATCTAACGCTGTTGGTATGGCCATTGCAGAGGAAATATTGAAAAAAAAATTTGGCTCAAATTTAATTAATCACAAAACTTATGTAATCGCTAGTGATGGAGATCTAATGGAAGGGATTAGCCACGAAGCTATGAGTTTAGCGGGACATCTAAAACTAAAAAACCTTGTGGTTTTTTTTGATAACAACAAAATATCTATAGATGGTTCAACAAAATTAGCAATATCTGATAATTACAAAAAAAGATTTGAAAGTTATGGCTGGTTTTTTCAAGAAGTGAATGGTCATAATGAAAAACAAATTTCAAGAGCTATTAAAAAAGTATTAAAATCAAAAAAACCAAGTTTAATTTCTTGTAAAACAATAATTGGATATGGTTCTCCTAATAAATCAGGCAAGGAGTCTTCTCATGGAGCAGCTCTTGGAAATAAAGAAGCGCAGTTAGTTAGAAAAAAATTGAAATGGAAATATGGACCATTTGAAATTCCAAAAAATATACTAAACGAATGGAGAAAAATTGGAGAAAGAGGGAATTTACAAGAAAAAAAATGGAAAAGTATTTACAATAAAAAAGGAAAGAAAATGAAAGATGAGTTTACCAGGCTAATTAAAGGAAAATTACCAAAAAATCTTGATAAAATTATTGAGAAAGAAAAAAGAAAATTTTTTGATTTAAAACCAACTTTAGCTTCGAGAAAATCTTCCGCTTTGGTTCTGGAAGCTATTACAAATAATCTTCCAGAATTGATTGGTGGATCCGCTGATTTAAGTAATTCGAACAATACGAAGACTAAGCATTCTACAATTATTAAATCTTCTAATTTTAAAGGAAATTATATTCATTATGGTGTACGGGAACATGCTATGGCTGGAATTATGAACGGCATGGCTCTTCACGGAGGCATAATACCTTACGGTGGAACTTTTTTAATTTTTTCGGACTATTGTAAACCTTCGCTAAGATTATCGGCTTTAATGGGTTTAAAAGCGATTTATATATTTTCCCATGATTCCATTGGGCTGGGTGAAGATGGACCCACTCATCAACCAATCGAACATTTATTTCAATTAAGGTCAATTCCAAACTTAAATGTGTTTAGACCTGCAGACACAATTGAGACACTTGAATGTTGGGAAATCGCCTTGAAAAGTAGTACTAATTCGAGCGTGATAGCATTATCAAGACAGAAACTTTCTTTTGTTACCGAAATATTTTCAAAAAAAAATATGAGCAGATTTGGAGCTTATGAAATAACAAAAACTAAGACTGTTCCTGATGTAACTCTCGTAGCATCTGGTTCAGAAGTCCAAATAGCGATGAAAGCTCAAAAAAAACTAAAAAAAATAAATATAAATTCAAAAGTAGTTTCTATGCCATGCCAAGAATTGTTCAATAAACAGTCAAAAGAATATAGAGAAAAAATTATAGATAAAGAATCAGTAAAAATTTCAATTGAGGCAGGTAGTGTTTTTGGTTGGGAAAAATATGTAGGCCCAAATGGAATTTCTTTGGGAATTAAATCTTTTGGAAAAAGCGCTCCATATAAAAAAATTTATGAACATTTTAATTTAACCAGTGACAATATTGTAAAATTAGCAAGGAAAATGTTAAATAAATAATTATGACTTTAAAAGTTGGAATTAATGGATTTGGTAGAATTGGAAGAATGATACTTAGATCCATCATTGAACAAGATAGAAAAGATTTAGAAGTGGTAGCTATTAATAATAGAAGCAACGCTGAAACAAGTAGTTTCTTATTAATTAATGATACCGTACATGGAAAATTAAAGTCAAAAATTAACCACTCAGAAAAAGCAATTAATATTGATGAAAAAAAAATAAACATGATCCAAGAAAATGAAATATCAAAAATAGATTGGAAAAAGTATAAAGTTAATATTGTTTTAGAATGTACAGGCAAATTCAATACAAAAGAAAAATCCTCACAACATATTAATTCTGGTGCAAATAAAGTTATTGTTTCAGCTCCATGCACAGGTGCAAAAAGTATTATTTATGGAGTTAATGAAAAAAATTTAAATTCCAATGATCAAGTAATTTCTGCTGCATCCTGTACCACAAATTGTCTTGCTCCAGTTGCGCAGGTGTTGAATGAAGATTTTGGTATTGAAAGGGGTTTCATGACGACAATACATTCTTACACAACTGATCAAAGATTATTGGATAATTCACACAAAGATCTAAGAAGAGCAAGAAGCGCTCCTAATTCAATGGTACCAACTACTACGGGAACCACAAAATCTCTTGGTGACATTATTCCAAGTCTAAAAGGGAAAATTGAAGGAATTTCGATCAGGGTTCCAACCCCCAACGTGTCTTTGATAGAATTCGTATTTTCTTCATCAAAAAATTTAACCGCTGAGGAAATAAATGATTCATTTATAAAAGCTTCAAAGTCAAAACTAAAAAATATTTTAGAGACAAATAATGAACCTCTTGTTTCTTCTGATTTCAATCATAACCCTCACTCTGCTATAGTGGACCTTACGTTAACGAAGGTGATAGAAAACAAAATGGCAAAAGTTTCTGCTTGGTACGACAATGAGTGGGGTTTTGCATCCAGAATGTGTGATTTAGCGAATTATTTTGGCAAGATTTAATACGCAATGGTTAATATAAATAAATTAGATGAAAATCTAAATATTGAGGGAAAGAGAGCTTTGTTAAGAGTTGATTTTAATGTTCCAATAAATGATGGAACCATAACAGAGGATTCCCGAATTGAAAAAGTTTTGCCAACTATAAAATTTCTAATAAATAAAAAAGCAAAAATAATAATTATTGCACATCTCGGAAGACCAAAAGGAAAGGTTGTTCCTGAATTAACTCTAAAACCAATTGCAGAAAAATTATCCAATTATCTTAATCAAGATGTGACATTTTTAAATGAAAGCGTTGGTTCTTTAGCAATTCAAAATTCAAAAAAAATTACTAATGGAAAAATCATGCTCTTAGAAAACATACGTTTTCATAAAGAAGAAGAGTTAAACTCATCGTCTTTTGCTAAAGAACTTTCAAAAATTGGAGATATATATATAAATGAAGCGTTTCCATGTTCTCATAGAACCCACGCTTCTGTTTGTGAAATAACAAAATACATTGATTCCTTCGCTGGCAAACAGCTATTGGAAGAAATAAGTGTTATAAAAATGTTAACGGACAATGCAAAAAACCCCACGACTTGCATCGTAGGGGGTTCAAAAATTTCTACTAAATCAGGTATTTTAATTAATCTTGTAAGAAAAATGCAAAATATCGTCATTGTTGGTGCCATGGCAAATACTTTTTTAAAAAATAAGGGTTATAATATTGGGCAATCTACATTTGAAAAAAATCAAGAAAGCTTGATAGAAAACATAATTCAAGAATCTAAAAAAAATAACTGTAATCTTATAATGCCTGAAGATGTTATAACATCGAGAAATCATAATTCAAAAGGTATTCTAAAAAACCTGGATCAAATCAATGATAACGATTTAATTTTGGATATAGGTGAAAAAACCTTACAAAATATATTTAAAGTAATAGATAAATCAAAAACTGTTTTGTGGAATGGCCCAGCTGGTTATTTTGAAATTGATGAGTTTTCTATAGGAAGTAAAAAAATTGCAAACAAAATATCTGATAATACCAAAGCCAAATCTCTTATTTCTATTGCCGGTGGTGGTGACACAGTAGCGGCAATAAATAAATTTAAATGTTCTAATGGATTTACTTACTTATCAACTGCGGGTGGAGCTTTTTTAGAACTTCTTGAAGGAAAAATGTTACCTGGTATAAAAGCTTTAGAAATTAACTAATATATTCATGGATGAAATAGAAAAAATTGCAAAACAAATTATAGCAAAAGGCAAAGGCATACTTGCGGCTGATGAAAGCACCGGAACTATGACAAAAAGATTGTCAGGCGTGAATGTTGAATCAACAGCTGAAAATAGACTTAAATTTAGAGAAACTTTGTTTTCTTCAGAAGGAATGAAAAATTATATTAGTGGCGTGATCCTTTATGATGAAACAATAAGGCAAAAAACTTCTTCTGGAAAAACTATTCCTGAACTAATTGAAAGTTCTGGATCAGTTCCGGGTATCAAAGTCGATACTGGTGCAAAAAAATTAGCTGCTTCACCAGAAGAAAAAATTACGGAAGGACTGGACGGATTAAGAGAAAGATTGACGGAATATTATAAATTAGGAGCGAGATTCACAAAGTGGAGAGCAGTATACAATATTTCTGAAAAATTTCCTTCTGAACTATCAATTAAATCCAATGCACACGCTCTAGCAAGATATGCCGCGCTGGCGCAAGAAGCAAAAATGGTTCCTATAGTTGAGCCAGAAGTACTAATGGATGGAGGTCACGATATAAATAAATGCTACGAGATAACCTCTGAAGTTTTAAAGGAATGCTATAAAGAGTTAGCCTTGCACAAGATAAATCTTAAGGGAACCCTATTAAAGCCTAATATGATATTGCCCGGAGATAAATCAAAAAATAAAAGTAATTCTTTAGAAATAGCAAAAATGACAATCAAATGTTTAAAGGAAAATGTGCCTAACGAAGTTCCTGGAATTGCTTTTTTATCAGGAGGACAGACCGAAGTTGATGCCACTCAAAATTTAAATGAAATAAATAAAATTAATGACACAAATTTTTTGATGTCTTTTTCCTTTGGAAGAGCTTTGCAACAAAGCGCTTTGAAAAATTGGGCAAAAAGTATTAAAGATACTAGTAATGCGCAAAAAATTTTTAATCATAGATCCAAAATGAATGGCCTCTCTACTACGGCTAAATGGAATATCAAGCTAGAAAATCAAGTGTCAGCTTAACTAAAATTGAAAAAATTTATCTATTTAATATCGCCTACAAAAATAAAGGGAAATAAATTTTATAGAGAGCTTGACTTGGTATTTAAAACCAAAAAGGTTAAGTTTTTTCAATTAAGGCTTAAAAAAGTAACCAGAAAAAATCTTATAATAATATCTAAAAAAATAAAAAAAATAGCCAAAAAAAACAAAGTTAAATTTTTAATTAATGATAAACCTTTGATTGCAAAAAAAATTGGCGCGGACGGATGTCATATTGGTCAAAAAGATATGAATTATAAAAAAAGTAGAAAAATTTTAGGAAAAAATAAAATTATTGGAATAACCTGTCACAATTCCAAAAATTTAGCATTGAAAGCCAAAAAAATAAAAGCAAATTATATTGCTTTTGGATCGTTTTTTAAATCTTCAACAAAAAAATCACCTTTTAAAGCCAACTTAGCAATATTGCCTTGGGCTAAAAAAAAAATTAATATACCGACCGTTGCAATTGGTGGAATTAATGATTCCAACTATAAAAAAATTTTGTTGAATGGGGCAGATTTTATAGCTTGTTCAAACTATATTTGGAATAATAAAAAATTAGATCCTGTTTCTGCAATAAAAAAATTTAAATAATAAAAATGAAAATATTAGGAAATGAAATAAAACCCGGAATGATTTTAAACTATGACAACGACCAATGGGAAGTTATAAAAAGCCAACATGTAAAACCTGGCAAAGGTGGCGCCTTCAATCAAATAGAGTTAAAAAGTGTAAACAAAGATACTAAGCGGAATGAAAGATTTCGATCCAGTGATAATGTGGAAAGAATACTTTTAGAAGAAAAAAAATTTAATTTTCTTTTTGAGGATGACAATGATTGTCATTTTATGGACCAAATAACTTTTGAACAAATAGCTGTTAACAAAAAAAAAATTGGAGAAAAAATAAAACTCCTTAAAGAAAATTTAGAAGTAACAATTAATTTTTTTGAAGACAATCCTCTATCTGTTGAATTGCCCATTTCAATAGAATGTAAAGTTATTAGCACTGATGCAACCTTAAAAGGCCAAACTGTTTCGTCTTCCTATAAACCCGCAATTATCAATAACAACCTTAAAATTTTAGTACCTCCTTTTATAGAAAGTGGCGATAAAATTACGATCGATAGCAGAAACTTTGAATACATAAGGAAAGTAAAATAATGAAAACAATTTCTGCAAATATGAATGTGATGATGATGGCTTGTGAAAAAGCTTCGAAAACATTAATCAGAGATTTTGGAGAAATTGAAAAATTACAAGTTTCAGTTAAAGGACCCTCAGATTTTGTGTCTAGTGCGGATAAAAAAGTTGAAAAAACTTTAATAAATGAATTAATAAAATCAAGACCAAATTATTCCATTCTTAGTGAAGAAATAGGGGAAATTAAATCTGAAAATTCTGAATATAGGTGGATAATTGATCCTATTGATGGAACGTTAAATTTTTTACATGGTATTCCACATTTTGCAATATCTGTAGCTTTAGAAAAAAAAAATGAAATAATATGCGGTGTAATTTACGATCCCATAAAAAATGAAATGTTTCTAGCAGAAAAAGAAAAAGGTGCCTATGTAAATAACCAAAGAATAAAAGTATCTGGTAGAAAAAAATTAAATGATTGCATGATATTTACAGGAGGACCTAATTTTAAATCTAGTGAAAGAGAATTAAGTTTAAATGAATATACAAAAATTTCAAAATTTTTATCTTCTCCCATAAGAAAAATGGGGAGTGCAGCACTTGACATTGCTTATGTAGCTGCTGGAAGATCTGACGGTTTTTTTCAAAGAAATTTAAATTATTGGGATATTGCAGCTGGAATAATAATTGTAAAAGAAGCCGGCGGCTTCATAACTGATTATTCTGGAAATTCAGACTATATAAATAAAAGAAATATTTTAGTCACAAATTCCTTTATAAATAAGGATTTAGTTAATTTAATTAATAGTTAAAACTGCAAGTTTTATTTGTTTAATTCAAATCTTTTGCTATAAAACTTAATAAAATTATGAAAAGAAAAATACATCCTAATTATCACAAGATTAAAGTTGAAATGACTGATGGAAGTCAATTCGAAACAAGGTCAACTTGGGGTAAAGAAGGAGATATGCTTAAATTAGATATAGATCCAAAATCGCACTCTGCATGGATTGGTGGAAAACAAAGAGTCCTGGATAAGGGTAGAGTAAGCAAATTCAATAAAAAATTTCAAAACTTTAAGTCATTTTTAAAATGAAAGACGTTCCATTAATGCCAAAAGCTACGGCTGTATGGTTGGTTGAAAACACTTCGCTGTCTTTTAAACAAATTGCAGATTTTTGCAATTTGCATGAGGTGGAAGTTCAGGGTATTGCTGATGGTGAAGTAGCCAAGGGAATTAAAGCTTACAATCCTATTATAGCTGGTCAACTCACCAGAGAAGAAATTGAGCATTCATCAAAAGACCTCCACAGGTCTTTGCAACTTCAAAAAAAAGAAATCAATATATCAACGAAGGAAAGAAAAAAACCTAAATATACACCTCTTTCGAAAAGACAGGATAGACCTGGTGCAATTCTGTGGTTAATCAAAAACTATTCAGAATTACTAGACACGCAAATTGCTAGACTGATTGGAACGACCAAAAACACGGTTGTATCTATAAAAAAAAGAACTTATTGGAACTTTAACAGTTTATCTCCAAAAGATCCTATTGCTATAAATCTTTGTTCACAAATTGATTTAGAAAATGCTTTGGAAAAAGCAAAAAAAAGAATTAAAAGAGAAGAAAAAAAGAAGTCTGGTTGAAATCATAATGGATAGTAAATTTGACCGAAACACTATAATATTTTGTAATGGTATGCTTAAAGAATTCATGTGGACAAAAAAAATTAAAAGTGTTAATGAAATCAACTTTTGGAGGTAGTTATTAAAATAGAGGTTAAAGATAATAATATTGAACAAGCTTTGAGGATTTTAAAAAGAAAGCTTCAAAAGGACGGTTTTTTTAAAATTATAAAATTAAAAAATACTTACGAAAAACCCTCGGAAAAGAAAAAAAGAATTAAGCAAGAAAATATTAAAAGGACAAAAAAAATCAGAAAAATTTTAAATAGAATTTAATTTTATCGCGGGGTGGAGCAGTCTGGTAGCTCGTCAGGCTCATAACCTGAAGGTCGCTGGTTCAAATCCAGCCCCCGCAACCAATCATAACAACGTTTCTAGATCATTATCAATTTTGCCGGATTGGCTCCAAGTAGTGGCCAAGATCTTACCTTTGGTTTATATTTTTGAAGAAGTAAGGTCTATTTTATTAGATAACGTAGTAGACTACTCAAATATTTTAACTGCATTAAAGTTAAATTTGATTTATTTTACCTCGGCTGTTTCTATATTCTATTTAGCTTTTTATGGAGCAAGAAAAAAAGGTACACTAATTAATATTGGTGAATGATAAATTTGTGAGCTGCTAGCTTCAATTGGATAGAGCGCTACACTTCGGATCAACTGCGCTAAAATAAAACATTTGTATTAATAAGATAACACAACTGTTCCAATTTGTGGAAGCAAAAGATGTATCTTGGTTATTAAATTTGCTGAATAAACATAATATGTCAACCAATAAAAAAAGAAATAAAAAAAAATAATATGTTTATTAAAATTAAAAATTTTTGTTACAAAATCTTTTTTGATTAATAAAAACATAAAAATAATTACCATAGGTTCAAAATATTTTTGAAAAATCATATATCCAGATGAAAATGATGAGCTAACAATTACAATTAAAAAAATATCTTCTATTCTTTGTTTAAAATAGTAAAAACATAACAATAAACCTAAAAAAGCAATTAGAAAAAATAATGCATTATTTTCAATAAAAACTATTGAAATCTTGTAGAAAAAACCTCCTCCTAGATATCCATTATAATTAAAATTTAAAAGTATATAAGAAAAAATAATTGATAAAATAAATAGTGATATTAAATTTTTTTTATCTTTTAATATTTCTATATAATTTAAAAAATTATATTTAAAATTAGAGATAAAAAAAGGAACCAGATATACAAATACAATTGATAAAACAATTAATATAGAAGATTTACTATCAGTAAAATTACCTGATATACCATGATACAAAGCAGGATTTTTATATATTAAAAACAATGAGGGGATTGAACTCATTAAGCTACAAAAACAAAAAAAAATTATATTTTTTAATTTCGTTATTCTTAAAATATTTATAAATAAACACGGAAAAAAAATAACATAATATTGCCTAGTGTATGCCGCACACCCCATAAAAAAGACTACTAAAAAAATATTTAAATTCACTTTTTCACTTTCTTTTTTTTCTAAATTAATTAAAAAATATAAAGACGCCAAGAAAAAGAATAAACTTGTTATGTGGGAATTACCCCATATGGCAGAAGCCTGAAAATTTGGAATAAAATAAATAATTGATGAAATAAATATTTTTTTTTGAAATTCTATTTCTGGAAATCTGCTATCTAAACAATAATAAAAAATTATTGGTAAAAATAAAGAAAATATAAAATAGAAATTAAGATAATTTTCCTGTTTAAATACTAAATAATCAAATCTTGATATTATTATGTGATGCAAAGGAAAATGTTGGGGATAAGCATATTTTATATTATTATTATCTTCTAATAATACTTTTAGATTTTCGTTAAGAGCAACTATATAGTTCCAATGATAATATAAGTCTCTTGAGGCTCCTCCATTAGAGATATCAATTTTTAGAAAATAAGAAAATATTACAGAAAAAAAAAATATAAAAATATATATATATTGTATCTTTTTACTCATTTAATTAAGAAATATTAAGTTTTTATATTTGAAAGTATTATAAAAAATAACAATATATACAAGTTAGTCTATAAAATTATGTGTAATAAAATGATATTGAACACATTAAAAAAACAATAAATGTATTAAACATTAATAACTTTTAAAATCACATAGATTAAGATAATTACCTATTTTATGGAAATTAAACATCCACATGGAAATGTCAAAATAGCTTTTATTATAGGAATTGCTAATTTCATTTCAAAATTTATATTTCTAATATTAAAAATTTTTTTAAAGATAAATTCAAATTCTAATGAGATAATAATATCTAGGGCAACTTATGCTCCATGGAAAATTGAAAAGGAATTTTCTACTCTTTACTCAAAATTAAAATTTTTAACCTTACTTGATGAAAGAAGATTTTTTACATTATTTAGTATTGTGCAGCAAATAAAAAACCTGGATGGAGAAATTCTTGATGTGGGATGTATGAGGGGTGGCGTAGGCTTACTGATGTCCAAAATAAATCAAAAAGGCAATACTTATTTAATTGATACTTTTGCTGGTTTTCACGAGATGGAAAAATATCATAAAAAAAATATGTTCATCTTTACAGATATTTCGGAAATTAAAAAAAATATTAAAGAATTAAAATTAAAAAAAACTTATGTTATTAAACAGAAATTTCCTAAAAAAGAAAATTTAAAAAAAATTAAAAAATTAAAAATGTGCCATATTGATGTTAATACATACATATCTACTAAAAATTCTTATAATTTTATTAAAGGTAAAATAATAAAAGGTGGATTTATAATTTTTGATGATTACGGAATTTTTGGAGTTGAGCAAGTTACTAATTTTGTAAATAAGATTAAAAAGAGTGATAAAAAAAAATTTCACTTTATTGATAACTATATGGGGCAATGTATATTAATTAGAAAATAATTGCTCTTTAAATTTTTTTCTTAAAACGAGGATTTGCCGTCCAATAAAAAGTTAAAAATTTTGGAACCTCATAGCACCCTCTAATTAGTTAGTATGAAATCTAATTTTTTGTTTCTTAGCCATCGTCAAAACTTTACTTTAATATTATATCCTATATAATCATTTTGTCCGCGACTAGCTTCAACTGGATAGAGCGCTCGCATGCTTTAGAGACTCCTTTTGCGAGGCGCGTGACCGACGAGCTCTTGCGAGGGAGCGCTTTATAGAATCTTTTTGCGTCAAAAGAATCGTAAGAGTTGAAATAGCCTGCCGCAATATTTGAAGTTTTTTTCTGAACGTGGTTGACCGCATTGCCTGCCGCACTTGACACAATAATCTGCAGCATATTAAGATTCCAGCAATAATAATTGCGGCAAGAAAGATAGAAATTATTAGATGAATGAGATCAATGGGTATTGCAGAAAGGTACGTGCGTCAGGCTCATAACCTGAAGGTCGCTGGTTCAAATCCAGCCCCCGCAACCAATATTTATCCTTTTATTAATTTTGACTTTAACTATTTGGTTTAATCAATTTACCTTTTTTCCAATTACCTTCTTCAACTTTTCCATCAGCATGAGTAAAAGTTCCTTTGCCGTGACGTTTGCCCTTTTTCCATTCTCCAACGTACCTGTTTCCATTTAAATATATGTATATTCCTTGTCCATGACGTTCACTTAGATTATCAGGTGCATAATATTTATCTTTTTTCCAGTCTCCAATATATCTATCTCCATTAGAGTATATGTAAGTGCCTTCTCCATGATATTTATGTTTTTTCCATTCTCCAACGTACATGTCTCCATTGGCGTAGGTATAGGTTCCTTGTCCGTGTCGCTTATGATTCTTATATTGTCCAACATATTCTCTACCTTTGTGTCTGAATATTCCCTTTCCATGAAATTCTCCCTTGTAAAATTCACCAATATACTTTTGGCCATCTGGGCCCATCGCAGTACCATGGCAATTTGTCCATTTTCTCATCATGTTAAAATGTTTCCTCGTATATTTTGAAATATTTTTATCATTTTTTTCACATTCAGGTAATGAACTTTGTGCCTGTAATATATTACAAAAAATCAGAATGACAAAAATATATAAAGATGATTTTTTCATTTATTAAGTTTTTGAGACTATTTTGTTAATGTTATAAATTATATTTTCAATTTCATAATTTTTAATACTAGGATAAATAGGTAAAGAAAATACCATTTTTGCTTTTTTTTCTGTTTCAATTAGACGCTTGGAATGATCGTATGTGAAATTTTTATACGCTTTCATGGTATGAATTGGATAAGGATAATGAATACTTAAATTTATTTTTTTTAAACTTAATTTTTTCAATATTAATTCTCGTTTTGGATGACTCACGGCAAATATATGAAATACATGAAAGTTTTTTTTATTTACAATTGGCACTGTAATACCCGATTTTTTCAATCCTTTAAAATATCTTTTTGCTATAAATCTTCTTTTTCTTATATAGGAATTAACATATTTTAGTTTCAAATTAAGTATTGATGCCTGAATCTCGTTTAATCGTGAATTAGTGCCGTGATCAATAGAATAATATTTTTTATTCCATTTTTTATCTTTTTTTAAAGTATCTATTCCATAAAATCTGAATCTATGCATTTTTTCATAAAGTCTTTTGTTATTTGTAGTTAAAAACCCGCCATCACCATAGGCTCCCAGAATTTTAGTTGGATAGAAGGAATAACAACCTATATCTCCCATCGAGCCAGCCTTTCGACCTTTGTATAATGCTCCACATGCTTGTGCACAATCTTCGATTATTTTTAAGTTGTATTTTTTTGAGATTGATAAAATTTCGTTCATATCACAGGTTTGACCAAAAAGATGAACTGGAATAATTGCCTTTGTCTTGGAACTAATTGCATATTTTATTTTTTTTACATTTATTAGAAAATCTTTACCGATATCTACAAACCTCACTTCTGCACCAGTATTTTTTATTGCAGCTACGGTAGGTATTGCAGTATTGGAAACAGTAATTACTTCGTCGCCCACTCCAATATCTAGGACTTTAAGAGCAATAAACAATGCGTCTGTACCACTACCTACTCCTAAACCATATTTTGAGTTATTAAATTTACAAAAATTTTTTTCAAATTTTTTTAATTCTCTTCCAAAAAGCAATGTTCCGCTTTCAAAAACTTTATTAACAGAATTTATGATTTCACGTTTAAGGTCTTTATATTCACGTAAATAATCCCAATATTTAATCATCAAAAAATTATTTTTTTTTTAGTATTTTTCTTAACTTTTCTGTATTTATCGAAGAGTTAAGTGGCATATTTATTTTTTTATTTTTTTTTAAAAATATTTTCTTAATTTTTGGATTTTCTATTTTTGCAAAATTGTATATCGATTGATTTTTGCCTCCTACGTTCAATATTCCTTTTATATTAAGCAACTTTAATAATATTTTTGCCACTTCATCATGATACATAAAACTATTTCTGACATCATAAAATGCTGCTTTGTGAACAAATGGCCTTTCAGTCATAGATAACCTTAATATTAAAGAATTATTATATAATTGAACAGCGCACTCTCCGCCAAGTTTTGACCAAGCATAATTATTTACAGGTAACAAGCTATCAGATTCTATGTGGTTACCTCTTTTGCCTGGATAAACATAATTCGTAGAAAAATAAATAAGCTTAATATTTTTTTCCGAACATGCTTTGACAATGTTACAAGTTCCAATAATATTTAAATTTATACTTTTTTTAATTTGATGATCGTGAATGTTCATCGGTCTAGATAATCCCGCAAGATGAATAACAAAATTTGGTTTTTTAAATTTTATGTATTTTTGAATACTTCTGAATTTTGTAATATCCAATGTTTTTTTGTTCGGAAAAAAAAACATACAATTTGTTTTTAATTTTTTAAAAATGGTCCCAAATCTTCCTGACCCACCTGTAACCAAAATTTTTTTTTTCATAATTAATAGTTAAATATTAACATGCGAAATCCATGTTCCACCTTGGGATAAAAAATTTTTTTCTTTATTAAAAATTTCTTCCTTATGGTTCCATGCAAACAAGTATGAAACATCTGGTTTGTCTTTTGTAAAATTTTCAGTTGGTATAATTGGAATATGCATACCTGGAGAAAATTTTCCAATTTTTTCTTTCGTGGTATCATAAATACAATTAATAGAATTTGGTCCAATTTGGCAGTAGTTTAATATTGTAGTACTTTTAGAAGTTGCGGCATAACCACATATCTTTTTGTTTTGTTTTTTATACATATTCAACAAATCGACAACTTTTTTTTTTGATAATTCACAATTTTTTTTAAATTCTAAGCAAGAACTAATATTATCTATACCTTTATTTTTTTCATATTTAATAATATTTTTCAAATTGCCATTTATGTCTCTTTGATTTTTCCTAGCTATAACATATCTCATTGAACCACCGTGCGTTTCTTGAGGAAGGGCATTTATTAATTCCATGTCAAATCTATTAAATATTTTTTGCACTGAACTAGCCGAAAACATATATATATGTTCATCATAAATTTGATCGTAAGAAACTTTATCAAACATTGAACCAAGATATGGTTCTTCAAAAATAAATACTCCTTTTGATGTTAGCATTAAATCTACTGATTTTATAAGATCCGTTATATCCGGCACATGGCAAACTACATTTGCCGCACAAATAACATCGGTATTGTGTTTAAACTCGCTTAGCAAGCTTACATTTTTATAACAAAAAAATTCAACTAAAGTATTAATATTATTTTCTTTTGCCTTCTTAGCAACGCTCATGGAAGGTTCAAAACCAATATAATCAAAACCTTCATTTTTAAAATTTATCAACATGGTGCCATCATTAGATCCAATCTCTATTATATTAGACTTATCATTTAAATAATTTTTTTTTATCCAATTAAAATAATTAAAAAAATGTTTTTTCATATATTCAGAGCTTCCTGAAAAGAAAGGGTAGTTTTCATTAAACATTTTTGTTGGATTTGGAAATTCATTAAGTTGAAACAAAGATAGTTCTTCTGAAAATCCTACTTCTAAATTAAAAAAAAATTCTTTGTCAAAATCTTCTTTTTTTAAAAAACCATTAGCCAGAGGCATTTCTCCAAATGACATGAAAGGTTCAATAATTTTATTTGTAACCTTACATCTCATTTTTTAAATATTTGAATAGTGAAAGAGTATTCTTTATATCAACATCAATATTGGATTTTAATACAAGTCCTTTGTTTTTAATTTTTTGATCATCTACATGGTAAGATAACTGATTCATAATTGGTGAATTAACGTAAACAACTTTAATTTTTTTATTGATTTTTTTAATTTTATTTAATATTTGATTTACAGTAAAATTCCCAGATAAGGCGTTGAAGATATCATTTTCAAAAAAATTTTTCTCTAAACAAAACTTAAAAACGTCAAAAGAATCTCTAATTGATAAATAGGGTCTATATTGGTGTAAAGCAGTTTTGTATACTTTAATCTTTTCACCTATAGCAGCATTAAAACAAAATTTATTTACTGCTGTGTGAAATCTAATACCTTTTGAAACCCCCGTTATAGTTCCAAATCTGAAAGTATTGTATCTCAATTTATTTGAATTTTTCTTCAGTAATTTTTCTTCAATTAGTTTAATTTCAGCATAAGGAC
>Ga0187833_10001585_pt1 | contig 25752 bp, 15 predicted proteins | sample ETNtaG_37_FD_167968 | JGI IMG/M metagenome (GOLD analysis project Ga0187833, IMG submission 167968) | Marine microbial and viral communities from oxygen minimum zone, Eastern Pacific Ocean - ETNP2014_SV_400_PacBio MetaG (Illumina Assembly) | ecosystem: Environmental > Aquatic > Marine > Hypoxic...
ATTTGTTCTATTCTTTGGATTGATTTAATCGATACTTTTGCTAAAAAGCAACCATTTCACCAATTGTGAAATAAATTTTGATTAAATAGTCACTGATACGGGAGCGCAAGGTTCTCTGAAGTTAACTAATTTTAACAGGTATTGACATTTTTTCTCCTTGACATCATCAGAAATTCAATATAGGATGCGCTACAAGTAAATGGCAGACTGCTTTTTTTGCTGTGGTATCCTGAATTTGTTAATTTAAACATTAAGAGGCGTCATGAAAATATTTTATTATGTTCTCATTATTTTTGTTTTCAGTGCATGCTCGATTTCATCGGAAGAAGATACAACTGATTATGGTACAAGTGATGGCTTAGCCTCAGCACCTATGGAACTCACAGTTGGAACGGCAAAAACTGGTGGCGTTGCTAAGTATGGTTCCAGCTATTACAAGTTCACACCATCATCCACAGGTGCGGGAAGCTATGAGTTAAATATAGCGTCATTAGTTATATCTGACTCATGGTCGTCAAGCTCTTCTGTATATGTCTATCTTTATACTGATTCGGGGTATTCAACTATGTCCGGTTATGGAGACTCGTGTTTAGCATCGTGTACTGTATATTTTGATTATAGTGCTTTTGATGCAAGTACAACCTATTATTTAAGAATATACGGATACGGTAAGGTGACCTATTCTTTGACTGTTTCACAGGGCGGGTCTGAGGGCAGCGCAAACGACCCGGTTGAACTTACATTAGGAACCGCCCATTCTGGCACAGTAGAAGGTACAAGCTACTATGGTAAGAGCTATTACAAGTTTACCACAGTAGCTACGGATAATTACACCTTGACCATGACAAATTCTGATTCTATGGATTGCTATCTTTATTCAGATTCTGGTTTCTCGACATATGTGAGTTATTCCTACAACAACTGCACAGCAGGTACAGACCTCTCTACAACTTTTACTGGGACATCTAGTTCAGCAGGACTGACAGCAGCTAAAACTTACTATTTAAAGGTTGAAGGCGAGTCCAGCACGGCCAAAACAACTACATATAATATCACGGTGGCTGCTGAGGATTAGTAACAAATTTCAGCAAAAGATTAAGGACTCAAGAGTACAAAATTATTTTAGTTATAGCTTAGCTATCCCTGAAATCTTTCAAACCTGACCCACTGAGCTGTTTGGAAACAAGTTGTCTATAAAGACCAGTTTTCTGCAGCAATTCTTTATGTGTACCGGTTTCCACCATGCGACCCTCATGGAGGACTATTATCCTGTCCGCGTCACGGATGGTAGAGAGGCGATGTGCTATGATAATGGTGGTTCGATTTGTCTTAAGTAGATTAAGGGCTTTGTGTACAGTGTGTTCGCTGAGAGCGTCGAGGTGTGAAGTCGCTTCGTCTAAAATTAAAAGAGGGGAGTCCTTCAAAAAAGCTCTGGCAATTGCAACACGCTGTCTCTGACCTCCCGAAAGGCTGGCGCCACGTTCACCAACTATAGTTTCTAAGCCATCCGGCAAGCTTTCTACAACTTCAGACAGTGCAGACAGTTTTACTGCCTCACTTAATTCCTGCTCAGAAGCATCTGGTTTAGCAACGAGGATGTTTTCCTGCAGTGAATTATTGAAGAGATATGTGTCCTGAGCAACCAATGCTACCCGGGAACGCAAGTCCTCCAATTTATAATCTCTGAGTTCAATTCCATTCAATTTGATGGAACCCTTTTCAGGATCCCAGAAACGCATTAGCAACTGAGCGAGGGTTGTTTTTCCAGCCCCTGATGGGCCTACTAACGCAAGCGTTTTTCCTGCAGGTATTTCGAAATTGAGGTCCTGCAGGATACTCTTTGATCTTCCTTGATACGCAAAACTGACATTTCGGAAGGAAACGCCTAATGATAAATCGCCGGGTGTTTCATCTATTCCATCGTTAATCAGCACCGGTTCATTTTCCAATGCAAAAATCCTCCTTGTGGCACCCATGGTGTCGGCTAATTGTCGTCCTATCTGTGCGATTTCAGAAACTGGTAAAAATGCTGACATGGCCAAAATTGTAAGCAAAGGAAGCACCCCCGCATCTAAGGAACCATTAGTTGTGAGCAGTGCTCCAGCACATACAACAGCAAGACCCCCCCAGCCGGTTAAGACCTCAAGAAGGGTTTTTTGCATTGTCAACTCTTTGAAGAATGGTAACCTTATTGAGATATGTTGATTCGTAAGATAGTCAAAGTCTTTAGCTCTATGTTCTGCCTGCTGAAAAGCAACTATTTCTGCAATACCCTGTATTGTGTCAATTGCATGGGCAGATAGCTCGCCGGCAGCTTCTCTGGCTTTTGAACCAAGCAGATCTACTTTGTCACGCATTAAAAATGGGCTTAACCCTACTGCAAGCAGAAAGGGCAATAGCGCCAATGCCATCCAGAAGCTCACTGTTGCCAGGACAGTAATTACAGTAACTGGGACAAGTATTGAAACAAAAACAGGGGCTACTGTATGTGCAAAAAAGTATTCAACCAGTTCAACATCCTGGGTGGCAATTCCCATCAAATCTCCGGTTCTGCGTCTAACTAGATATGCTGGGGCTAGTTTATCTAGTTTCCTAAAAACATTAATCCGCATCTCAGCCAGTAATCTGAAGGCCATGTCATGGGCCACCCATGACTCAAGCCAGTGCAGCACTCCCGATAGCGATGCGACAACAATAAGTGCTGTGAGCTGCAAATTAAAATCAGAGCCGTTTTTAAGAGCAAGTACAATAAGTGCACTGAATACACCCACACCGATAAAAGCCAGCACTCGTAATACGCCGAAACAGAAGCTAAGTATTAGCCTTCCTTTCCAGGGCATGATGTGGCGCATTAATTCTAAAATTAACTGCTTCCAGTTGAGACCCTCTGCTTTAATAATGCCCTCTGTAGGTGAGGCCCTTAAAGATTCATCTATTTGTTCTACAGTCTCGTTATTTACAAATATTGATTCTTCTTCACCATTTACTAGTTCTTTTAATTCTGCCTCGTGAACCTGCTCAGTCATCAAAGCCGTATAAATACTAGTTTTATTGATCAGCTCTGCATGAGAACCAGACTCTACAACGCGCCCCTTATCTAATACAAGTATGCGGTCACATTTGATTACACTTGAAAGTCGATGGGCCAAAATGAGGGTTGTACGGTCTTTCATTAAACGATCAAGAGCCTGCTGAATGACATATTCGTTTTCTGCGTCAACGGCAGAAAGCGCCTCATCTAAGATTAAAATAGGTGAATCTTTCAAAAGAGCACGTGCAATTGCTATACGTTGTCGTTGTCCACCTGAAAGCTTGATACCTTTTTCACCAATTATAGTTTTATATCCGTCCGGTAGAGTTGTTACAAACTCATGAATGTTTGCATCTATTGCGGCATCAGTAATTTCACGTTCACTTGCATTCTGACGCCCCATTTGTATATTCTCTTCAATTGTTCCATGAAAAAGGAATGTGTCCTGATGAACAACAGAAATTTCATTTCGTATCTGATCGAGAGAGATGTTTTTTAAGTCCTTTCCACCAATGGTGATTGATCCCTGTACTGGATCATGGAAACGAAGAAGAAGCTTAACAATCGAAGATTTGCCGCACCCGCTTGAACCAACGACCCCTACTCGTTCTCCCTTTTTGATACTGAAATTCAAACAATCATGGACAATGTGGCTGTGTTCAGGGTAACTGAAGCTGACTGAATCGAAGTCAATAGAGGGCTCTAGATTGGGTTCACGGTTTCCGGAATGCTTCTCCAAAACAAGCGGTTCAGCATTGAAAATCTTGTAGACTCCTTGAGCAGCTGAAAGACCAACCATACCCTCATGCAGAACAGTACGTAGGTCCCGCATTGGTCTGAAAATTTCAACCCCCATCATTAAAATTATAAGCAAAGTAGTAAGTTCCATTTCGCCGTCTAACACCCGGAAGGCTCCATAACCCAATCCTGCAGCAGCACCGACAGCGATAGCTGTATCTGTGATCCCTCTTGATAGGGAATTTGTGGCAAGCACCCACATGGTGCTTCGAAAAAGCTCAATAGAACGTTTTTTTAGTAAGTCTATACGGGATTTGCTTTGACCAAATGATTTGAGTGTAGCAAGACCCTGGATTCCATCTAAAAAATCTGATGCAAATGCAGCATAGGCCTGTTCCCTTTCAAGTGATATTTTGGTATCAAATTTGTGCCATGCTGATGGTGCTAACAGCGACACAAAAGCGGCAATTAAAAGGATAATGGCAACCGGGAAGTCGAGAAAGGCTACAAAAGCAAAAATCATCAGTGGTGTCATTGCCGAGATCAATAATTGTGGTAGGTATTCTCCAAAATAGGTTTCCAGTTGTTCCACTCCATCGACTAATGTCAATACTAGCTCTCCTGATCTTTGACGACCTGCATATCCAGGACCGAGATTTATTATTTGGTCAAATAGGTGGCGACGCAGTTTCTTCTGAATTATGGCCGATGTTTTATGTGCTGTCATTGTACGCCAATGTTCAAACAACCCCCGCATCAGTATCACGAAAGCAGCAAAAAATATTGGCATGATCAACTCGTCTATAGTATGACCGAGAAGAATCAGGCCGATCAACCATCCCAGTAAAGCAAGCCGGATCACGCCCAGTGCAGCCGCAATAATGCCGATAAAAACTGAAAAGGCAATACGCCCTCTAACACCTTGAGTGAAGGACCAAAGTCGTTTTTCAAACTGCATTAATTATTCTTGAGAATAATTGTTAAAATGATTATTTTCTGAGGAGCACTGGAAGGTTGTAACAAACTAATTTAATTCATTACAGATAAGACCTTAAAATATAATATCAAAAAAACTAGAGGTATGAATTTTATCAGACCATAATTCCGTGAATGATGATCGCAATCGATATGTACATGGATGCTTCAATCGCTCCTACTCCAACATTGCGTTCTAATTGAATTTCCTCATTCAAGTCAAATTTTGTGACCCAATCAAGTGATCGGCGACCAAGACTCAGGCAAATCAAGCCGATCAATAAATATACTGCCGTTGTAATCAACTCTGCTCCTAGCAGCGCGAAACGTTGAGGATCTTCCGGATTGATGAAGCTGAACATTTCATAGTTAACAACTCCTGATACTGAAGCGTGGACAATAATAGCCATTGAGATATAAAATCCGGCTTCTGTAATACCAGCAGCAAGGTTCTTTTCTTCAGAAGTCTGCTTGTCTAAATCATAAGGCGTTATCCAATCAAGAACTTTCCTGCCAATGAACAAACAAACTATGCTAACCAAAAAATAAATCAGAATTTCTAAAGTAACATTGATAAAATGATTAATGACCATGACCTGCTCCGTTTAATATTTAAGAAAGTTTATGTGGTTATATCTTAATTATTGAAATCAAGTTGGAGCAATTCTGCTGCTCCTAAGTGTTTATATTACTAGGCTGAGGACTCTCAGTTAGTTGTTTAACGACAAGTTAAAGCTATATGCATGAATGGAATTGTACACGACTAAATTCTATCCGCAAGTTGCAGTTTTAAAAACATAATCGACCTTAGTCTTGATTGATGTGTGGTAAATAGTCTGGTAATCAAGACTTTTATCTATCAACTGTCAAGTAACATAATAAATCCATAATATAAAAATTTTGTATTCCACTCAATTGGGCTATATACAAAAAATTATAATTATATCATAAATATCTAGATTAAAGACAAGTCAGCATATTTTCATGAATTCACCAAATTAGGCAAGTTTAATTCAATGATATTTTCAATGCTTTATAACTCAAGAAAATTCTATTCTCTTTACTGATAGTGGTTTATACTTTTCAAAGGAGATAATAAATGTTGACTTGAATTAGTTTTTGACGTATAAAACTTTTGTTAATGCCAATTCGCGAGACCTGGGGTCTCACTGAATGGAAATATTTTCCAGATATGCAAAGAATACAAGATTTGTTTATATTTCTGTATGACTGTAATTCTACAGCATAATTTGCTGTAGAATGCTTTATGTGCGGAATAATTTTGTGAACCTTGATTTTGGAAAAAATACACTAGACTTATTTTGCGGAAAGTAGGATTTTTATGGGTTATAATTTGAAAACCGCATTTATACCAAAAAAAAGACAAGGAGAATAGCTTATGAAAATGACGACAGAAGAAGCTTTTATCAAAGTCCTTCAAAAACACGGTATCGAACACGCTTTCGGCATCATCGGTTCAGCGTTTATGCCAATTTCCGACTACTTTCCACAAGCAGGGATCACGTTTTGGGACGTGGCCCATGAATGCAATGGTGGTTACATGGCGGATGGTTATACACGCACAACCGGCAAAATGTCAATGATTATTGGCCAGAATGGCCCGGGCATCACAAATTTCGTAACCTGTGTCAAAACAGCTTACTGGAACCATACACCAATGCTGTTGATTACACCACAGGCGGCCAACAAGTCGATTGGTCAAGGTGGTTTTCAGGAAGTTGAGCAAATGGCCGCTTTTAAAGATATGGTCGCTTATCAGGAAGAAGTTCGTGATCCAACGCGTATTGCGGAAGTGCTGAATCGCGTAATTACAAAGGCAAAACGTATGTCTGCTCCAGCTCAAATCAACATTCCACGTGATATCTGGACGCAGGTAGTTGACATAGATTTACCTGAAATTGTTGAGTTTGAACTTCCTGCTGGAGGAACTGATGCAATATCTAAAGCAGCCAAACTCCTGTCTGAAGCAAAATTTCCAGTAATTCTAAATGGCGCCGGAGTTATTCTCGGCGGAGCAATTCCGGCATCACAAGCACTTGCTGAACGTTTGGACGCACCAGTTTGCTGTAACTATCAGCACAATGACGCATTCCCCGGTTCACACCCTTTGTTTGCCGGGCCTTTGGGTTACAACGGTTCAAAAGCCGGAATGGAGTTAATCAAACAGGCGGATGTTGTTTTGGCTCTGGGCACTCGTTTGAATCCATTTTCAACTCTTCCGGGCTATAATCTGGATTACTGGCCGAATGAAGCAAAGCTGATACAGGTAGATATTAATCCGGACAGGATAGGACTGACAAAGCCTGTTTCGGTCGGAATTGTTGGTGATTCAAAACAGGTAGCGGAGCAAATTCTTAGTCAGCTAACAGACTCTGCCGGTGACGCAGGTCGTGATGAGCGCTGCAAACAGATTGCCGACAAAAAAGCCGTTTGGGCGGAAACACTCGCTTCCATGGATTTTGAAGAGGACGATCCTGGTACTAGCTGGAATGAGCGCGTACGGAAACGTCAACCGGATCACATGTCGCCTCGAATGGCCTGGCGCTCGATTATGGAAGCTTTGCCGAAAGATGCGATTACTTCTTCTGATATCGGCAACAACTGTGCGATCGGTAACGCATATCCAACTTTTGAAAGCGGAAGAAAATATTTGGCTCCGGGACTTTTTGGGCCTTGCGGTTACGGGTTTCCTTCAATAATTGGTGCAAAAATCGGCAATCCGGAAACTCCGGTAGTTGGTTTTGCGGGTGATGGAGCATTCGGAATTTCAATGAACGAAATGACGGCAATCGGACGTAGCGATTGGCCGGGTATTACGATGATAATATTCAGGAATTACCAGTGGGGTGCAGAGAAACGTAACTCAACACTCTGGTATGATGACAATTTTGTCGGTACCGAACTCGATTTACAGGTTTCATATGCGGATATCGCCAAAGCCTGCGGCGTAAATGGTGTTCAGGTTCGGACTATGGAGGCACTTACAAGTGAGTTGGGAAATGCGGTAAAGACGCAGATGAATCAGGGAGAGACTACCTTCATAGAGGTAATCCTGAATCAGGAGTTAGGTGATCCTTTCCGTAGAGATGCGATGAAAACACCAGTTCCTGTGGCAGGAGTGAGTAAAAACGACATGTGTCCGCAGTAGGTCTATTGTTTGATCGCTATGCATCAAACGCCTTTGTCTGTAGTGAAAGGGAGACAGACTGAACAAAATGCTTCAGTCTGTTTAACCGGTTTTCCAGTCAACAATTAATTGATTATCAAGGAGTAGATTATGGAAGCACAAAAAATGAATGCGCCAGATGCATTGTGGCGCCCAATGACCCAGCATAAAACTCTGCTGACCAATCGTCCGAAACACATTGTCAGGGCTGAAGGTTGTTTCATGATCAATGAAGACGGTGATCGTATACTCGACGCAACAGCAGGGTTATGGTGTGTTAATGTAGGTCATGGTAGAAAAGAGCTGGCCGAAGTCGCAAAGACGCAAATGGAAAAACTGGCTTACGTGATTCCGGTCATGACAAGTGATCCTGCAGTGGAATTGTCCGCAAAAATGCTGGAAATGCTTGGTATGGATAAAGGTCATGTATATTTCACCAGCAGTGGTTCAGAGGCCAATGAAACAGCGTTCAAAATTGTACGTCAATATCATTTACAGTCAGGCAATCCACGTAAGTCCAAGATTATTTCACGTCATCGTGCATATCACGGCAACACTTTGGCCACAATGACTGCTACCGGTCAGGCTGAGCGTAAGATCGGCTATGAACCGCTGGCTCCAGGATTCCTGCACGTTCCTCCACCTTATCCATACAGACGTCATGAGAATTTGACTGTTGAAGAACATGGACTGGAATGTGCTAAATTTTTGGAAGATACCATTATTCACGAAGGTGAAGAAACGGTGGCGGCTTTCATCATGGAACCGATGATTTCCGGAGGAGGAGTACTTGTACCTCCGGATAATTATTTGACTGAAATCCGGAAGGTCTGTGATCAATACAATGTTTTGCTGATTATGGACGAAGTTGTTTCCGGATTCGGCAGAACCGGAAAAATGTTTGGACATGAACACTGGGGAGTTAAGGCCGACATTTTTACCTTTGCTAAAGGTATGGCCAGTGGTTATATGCCTGTGGCTGCGACTGTCGTCAAGGAAAAGATCTTTGAAGCCTTTTACGGAGAAGTAAACGAGCTCAAGCATTTCCGGCATGTTAACACATACGGCGGACATCCTGTTGCAACAGCTGTCAGTTTGAAAAATATAGAAATTGTGCAGCGTGAAAATCTGGCTGATAATGCTGCAAAAATGGAAGCTTACATCAAGGGACGCCTGAATGAATTTGCGGATCATCCTTATGTTGGAGAAATACGCGGTAAGGGTCTGTTGCTCGGTATAGAGCTTGTTTCAGACAAAGAAAAGAAGATACCTTTGGAGATGGCTCAAGCCAATGCGATTCTTCAAAACTGCCTCAAACAGGGAGTTTCAATAATGCGCAACGGAAACACAGTTCCAGGTTTAGGAAACGTGCTTATCATGGCTCCGCCTTTGATACTTCAGGAAAATGAAGCGGATCAAATTGTGGATGCAATTGGAAATGCCTTAAAGCAGGCACTGAATTAAACAACATAAAGGACAGTGCTTTAACTCTATCTTTGAAGTAAAGGAGCGCAGTTTCTTACAACAAAAACTAGCTATAAAAAAGGAGTAAAAAATGCGTATTGGTGTACCAACTGAAATAAAGGAAATGGAAAATCGAGTTGGGGCAACCCCAGCGGGAGTGGCAGAGCTCGTGCGGAACGGTCATCAGGTTTGTGTAGAAAAAGACGCCGGTGAAGGTAGTGGTTTCAGTAATTCAGAATATGAGCAGGTAGGCGCTAAGATGACTGATACTGCCGCCGAGGTGTGGACCAGCGAAATGGTTTACAAAGTTAAAGAGCCTCTTCCGGCTGAATATGGTTTTTTCCGGGAAGATCTACTATTGTTCACTTATCTGCATTTAGCCGCGGAAGGTGCATTGACCAAAGCGCTGATGGACAGTAAAACTACCTCTATTGCGTACGAAACAGTACAGCTTACGGATCGTAGCTTGCCACTACTATCACCGATGAGTGAAGTTGCCGGACGCTTGGCAGTTCAGGTAGGAGCACGCTTCCTGGAAAAACCACAGGGTGGACAGGGAGTTTTACTGGGCGGTGTTCCGGGAGTAGAACCTGCACAAGTCGTGATTATCGGCGGTGGTGTGGTCGGTATCAACTCCGCTAAAATGGCTGTCGGTATGGGTGCCAAAGTTGTGATTCTTGATGTCAGTGCAGATAGAATGCGTTATCTTGATGACGTGTTCAACGGACGTGTACAACTTGTGATGTCAAACAGCTATAACATTGCAAGGGCTGTCGAAAGCGCTGATCTGCTGATTGGAGGAGTCTTGATTCCGGGTACAAAAGCGCCACACCTGGTAACTGAAGCCATGGTCAAAACCATGAAACAGGGATCGGTGATTGTGGATGTAGCTATTGATCAGGGTGGTTGTATTGAAACCATCGATCGTGTCACCTATCACAGTGACCCGGTTTATATGCAGCACGGAGTTGTACACTACTCAGTAGGCAATATGCCTGGCGCGGTAGCAAGAACCTCTACCATGGCCTTAACAAATGTCACCACGCCCTATGCTGTTCAATTGGCCAATAAAGGCTGGAAAACGGCGTGTAAGGAAGATCATGCACTGGCATTAGGTCTGAACACTCATGCGGGGAATGTAACCTGTATAGGCGTTTCTGAGGCTTTTGGATATGACTTTGTTCCACCGGAACAAGTATTGTAAGTTTGGATTATCTAGACTTAGTTTTTAGTTTCAGTGGATTAAGATTGTCCACTGAAACTACAGCGGTTCTATTGTTAAGCATTTCTTTTACGGTAATGAGCCAATAAGTTGATAAGCTCAAAAACCGTTGTTGCCGCAGCCAGTGAAGTCAACTCTGCGTGATCATAAGCCGGAGCAACTTCCACAACATCCGCGGAGATTATATTAAGTCCTGCCAAGCCCCTTAAAACCCCGAGTAGCTCTCTTGAAGACATTCCGGCTATTTCCGGCGTGCCTGTGCCTGGGGCATGTGATGGGTCCAAAACATCAATATCAATTGAAAGATACATGGGGTTATCCCCCACCCGATTCCGGATGCGCTTGATGACGTGCTCGACTCCTTCATTTTGGAGTTCGTCACAATGCACAACCTTGAATCCCAGTTCTTCATCATTCGTGAGATCATCACGACTGTACAAAGGTCCCCGGATTCCTACATGAATTGAAGCGTGATCGAGAAACAATTTCTCCTCTGCAGCTCGTCTGAATGGAGTACCGTGCGTGTATGGTGCGCCAAAGTAAGTGTCCCAGGTGTCAAGATGTGCGTCGAAATGCACTAGTGCGACCGGGCCGTGAAAGTGATTCACTGCACGCAGCAAAGGCAGTGCAATCGTATGATCGCCTCCCAGACTGATAATGCTGCCCACTTTCCCCAAAAGATCGGTCGCAGCAGTCTGGATTTCCCCGACTGCTTCTTCAATATTAAAAGGGTTACAGGCTATGTCTCCCGCGTCAGCTACCTGCAACTCCGCAAAAGGTTCCGTGTCATAGGCTGGATGATACTGAGTCCGGAGATGCCGTGAAGCCTGCCGGATGGCCTGTGGACCAAATCTGGCACCGGGCCGGTAACTGGTACCTGAATCAAACGGAATTCCTAAAAGGGCAATGTCGCAACTTGTAACGTCTCTAATTTCAGGAAGTCTTGCAAAGGTAGAAGGCCCAGCATAACGTGGAACTATTTTTCCACTGACCGGTTGAACGGGTGATTTTTCTTCATTGTTCATTTTTACCTCTATTTCGGCTTGGTTGTAACTGGTTTCACACTGTTTAAAAGTAATAACTTATAATGGATCATGAAGTTACAAAAAATTTCATTTTGACTTTTATTGATTTCAATAAAGATGGATGAAGATGTGTTTTATCAAAATGAGTTTTAACGTGAATTTAAGTATTATGTCTTGGATCAAAGGCATCACGTACTCCTTCACCTATAAACACCAGCAGGCTCAGTTGCAGGGCAATCACGGTGAATCCGGCAATTCCAAGCCAAGGGGCGTGGAGATTGGCCTTGCCTTGAGCCAGCAATTCGCCTAGAGAAGCCGATCCCGGAGGTAAGCCGAAGCCCAGGAAATCTAGTGCAGTGAGGGTGGTTATCGATCCGGAAAGGATGAAAGGCATAAAAGTCATGGTAGCAACCATAGCATTTGGCAGGATATGTCGAAACATTATTCTTCGGTGACTCAAGCCCAGTGCACGGGCAGCCCTTACATATTCCAGGTTGCGTCCTCTTAAAAATTCGGCGCGTACCACTCCAACCAGTCCCATCCAACTGAAGAGCAGCATAATCAGTAACAGCCACCAGAAGTTTGGTTCGACAAAACTTGAAAGGATAATCAGCAAAAATAAAACCGGTAGTCCGGACCAGATTTCAATGAAGCGCTGCCCGAGAATATCAACACGTCCGCCAAAATATCCTTGTACCGCACCAGCCGCAACCCCTACGATGGAACTCAAAATGGTCAGCACAAGTCCGAATAAAACGGAAATCCGGAAACCGTAAATCAAACGCGCTACCACATCACGCCCCTGATCATCAGTCCCCAGCCAGTTTTCCGCAGTAGGAGCAGAAGGAGCGGCAGAAGGTAAATCATAGTTGATAGTATCGTAACTGTATGGAATAAGACTCCAGTATATTTTGCCTTTCTCTTCAATTAAATCACGTACAAATTCATCACGATATTCCGCTTCTGTGGCAAATTCACCGCCATATTCTGTCTCCGGAATTTTCTCAAAAACAGGAAAAATAAAACGCTCATCAAAAATTACCAACAACGGTTTGTCATTGGCGATTCCTTCTGCAAAGAGGCTGATGAAAAACAAAATCAGGAAAATCCACAAAGACCAAAAACCTCGGCGGTTAGCACTAAAATGCTGCAGGCGGCGGCGTGTTATTGGTGTCATCTACTATGCTTATCTGGTTTCAAAGTCAATTCTTGGATCAATCACTGTGTACATCAAATCGCTGATAATCCCTACGACCAGTCCCAACAGGGTGAAAATGAAGAGTGTGCCGAACATGACCGGGTAATCACGCTGGATTGCGGACTCAAATCCCAGCAGTCCCAAGCCGTCCAGAGAGAAGATTATTTCTATCAACAATGATCCGGTGAAAAACATACCGATAAAGGCGGCAGGAAAGCCGGCAATGATAATCAGCATGGCATTCCGGAAGACATGTTTGTAGAGAACTCGCCTCTCCGTAATTCCTTTTGCACGTGCTGTGATTACGTATTGTTTGTTTATTTCGTCGAGAAAGGAATTTTTTGTGAGCATTGTTAATGAGGCAAAACTACCGACCAGAATAGCACAGATAGGCAGCACCAGATGCCAGAAATAGTCGAAAACCTGTTGCCACCAGGGAAGAGAGGAAATATTGTCAGATAGGAGCCCACGCAAAGGAAACCAGTTGAAATAACTTCCTCCGGCGAAAAGAACAATCAGGAGTATAGCAAAAAGAAAAGTTGGAATGGCATTTCCCAGAATTACAACTGTGCTGCTCCAGACATCAAATCGGGAGCCGTGCTTGAGAGCTTTGCGGATTCCGAGTGGTATGCTGATCAAATAAACCGCAAGTGTGCTCCAGATACCGAGAGAAATTGAAACCGGCATTTTTTCCAGAACAAGATCGACCACCTTCTGATCCCTGAAAAAACTGTCACCGAAATTGAAGCTTGCATAATCACGTATCATTTTGAAAAAACGCACATGCAGCGGTTTGTCAAAACCGTACATGCGTTCTATTTCACCAACCAGTTCCGGAGCAAGACCCTGTGCGCCCCGATACTTTGAAGAAGATTCGGAAGTTGCGCTTGTTTGGCCTTTGATGTCCTCACCACCGCCTGAGAGTCGTTCTGTCGCACTGACTGCGTCACCCTGCAGTTTTGCAATCATCTGCTCCACGGGACCGCCCGGAGCAATTTGGATGATCATGAAGTTGACAGTCATTATTCCAATCAGAGTTGGAACAACCAGCAGCAAACGACGGATGATATAAGCGGTCATAAAGATAAAAGCAGGAGTATATCAATCTTCTAAAATTTACGCATTTATTTCAGGTTTGGTTTTTTTTCGAGAAGAGATTTTTGTTTTTCCGCATCAATCCACCAGGTGAAAAATCCTAAACCATATTTTGGGGTAATTTCCGGACGTGAAAATTTGTTCCAATATGCGAGACGGTAGTAGTTGATGTGCCAGTGCGGAATAACGTAGTGTCCCCACAACAGGGCGCGGTCCAGAGCCCTTGTGCTGGCAATCAATTTCTCACGGTCAGGAGCCTCAATTACGAGTCGGATTAGTTTATCAATGGCAGGATTGCAGATGCCGATAAAGTTCCTAGTACCACTGGTTTTTCCGGCTTTACAACTCCAGTAATTGTCCTGTTCATTACCTGGAGAAAGCGACTGTCCAATTACCATCACAAACATATCAAAATCAAAGGAACGGATGCGGTTAACATATTGTGATGTGTCAACCACCCTGACGCTTGCTTCAATCCCCATGAGTTCGAGGTTTTTCTTGAAAGGCAAAACGATGCGCTCAAAGGCAGGTGAAATCAATAAAATTTCAAATTTAAGAATTTCTCCAGCACTGTTGACTCGTTTTCCGTTCTTGATTTCCCAACCTGCTTCTTTGAGAAGTTTAGAAGCAATACGCCGTTGACTGCGGATATTTCCGGAACCGTCTGTGAGAGAAGGCCGGAATTCTTTGCTGAAGACTTCTTCCGGAAGGTCTTTGCGTAAAGGCTCAAGAATCGCCAATTCTTCCGGAGAAGGCAAACCGCTTGATGCAAGTTCGGAATTTTCAAAAAAGCTATCGGTACGTCTATACTGACCATAAAAGAGATTTTTGTTACTCCATTCAAAATCAAATGCGTAACCGATGGCTTCCCGGACTTTACGGTCTTTAAAGATCGGACGCCGCAAATTAAAGGCAAAACCCTGCATTCCGCGCGGCAGTTCATGCGGAATTTCAGCACGGACAGTCAACTCACTCTCAAAGGTTTTTCCGGAATACATGGAAGCCCACATTTTGGAATTGTTTTCTTCGCGGAAATCGTACTCACCTGCTTTGAAGGCTTCCAGCGCGACCGTTGAATCACGGTAATAATCATAACGCACTGTATCAAAATTGTTGCTGCCTTTGTTGACAGGATGATCTGCCGCCCAATAATTTTTGACACGCTCGTAAGTGATGTATTTTCCTGCCTTAAAATCTAAGATACGGTAAGCACCGCTTCCCAGAGGCGGTTCCAGAGTCGATTTGGAAAAATCTTTTCCTTCCCAATAATGTTTGGGCAATACCGGAAGCTGTCCGGTAATCAAGACCAGTTCACGGTTAGTCGTACCTTCACGGAACTGAAATTTTACCCTGCGCTCACCTAGGTCTTTGACTTCAACAATGTCTCCATAATATGATTTGTAAAAAGGTGCTCCTTTTTCCAGCAGAATGTTGAAGGTGAAAATTACGTCTTCAACCTTGATTGGCTCTCCATCGTGAAATTTGGCTTTTGGATTGAGGTGGTAAATAACCCATGTCCTATCTTCTGGATACTCAATTTCATCGGCAATCAAGCCGTATTCGGTAAAAGCCTCATCGGAAGAACCAGTTGTCAGTGTTTCGTAAATCATGCCCAGTCCATCCGCGGAAACGCCTTTGGAGATGAATCCGTTGAAACTGTCGTAAGTGCCGATGGAATTCAAACGTACAGAACCGCCTTTTGGAGCATCCGGATTTACATATTCAAAATGGCTAAAGCCGTCCGGATATTTAGCTGATCCGTTCATTGCAATTGATGAAGCTTTGATAAGATCAGAAGCGCTAACAATGGTAACGCTAACGCCTATGATGAGACTGGCTAGGAAAAAAAACAAAATTATTTGACGGAAAATATTCATTGTTGAGATGTTGGAAGAGGTTATTCTTGAAATAAAGGCAGAAAGCCATTTTTTGCTAAAACTGAAAAACAGTTATATCTTCTACCGGAGAACTGTTTATCTCAAGACCAAAATAATAAAATCAACATATGTCTGGCTGAGCCAGTTGAAAGCAGTCTTAGATATAGTTTGAATTTTCACAGCTGGGTTTGACTTTAGCAATGCAAGGTAAGGTGGTTTTAAGGTTTTTTCACGGAATTGAATTAATGTTAACTTTAATATGTTCGGGTAATCGTAGTACTAAAATTTTTTCAAAATCTCTGTGGTAGCCAACTATATTTTCGTTAAACTGTAATGTTATAGCAGACTCTTCAGTTACAGTTGTAAAACTCAGATAATGAGTTGTATGTGGAGGCGCAAAGCCTTGTATTATCAATTGAAATTTTCCGTTATCACGTTGATCAAAAACAGGCTGCCCGAGCTTCCACTTTTCCGGAAGATGGAGATTGAGCTGCTTAATGTCTGTTGAAATATTAAAACTTCCATTGTGATCTTTGTAAAATGGCCGCCTCGTCCAGACAAAGAGAGCTAAAATGGCCAGGACAATTGCAGTTCCACCGGTAATCTTCCATTTTTGTTGTTTAGAAAAAGCTGAAACGGGATTGTTTTCTGTCCGCGGTGGTTGAAATACGAAATAATAAAGCGCCATGAGAGTCAACCATACTATACCTAAAGACCAAAGAGCGTCGCTCAAAAAGTGGCCGCCCTGCGCGATACGGGCAATGCTCATTAGTATTCCATAGGCCAGTCCCACAGACAATGATGAAAGTGCGAACTTTCGTGATCGCCGCCAGAAAACAATTCCACTAGTCAAGGTAAAGGCGATTGAACAATGTCCGCAGGGGAAAGAGTGTCCACGTCCAGGCAGCCCGGCTTTCAGGACTGGTTTATATTCCCAGGCTCCGTTGAACTGTGTGATTTCACGGGGCCGCGGTCTTCCTGTATGATCTTTGAGAACAACATTTACCACTAGAACTGAAGCGATGAACGGAGTTAATGTGCATATTAATAGGTAAGGCCTGAGCGCAGCTCGCGCTGGGTCAGTGCGAGAAAATATCCAGCTCACAAAACACAGAATAGATAAGACAATTCCCGGCGCTACTCCATAGTCGTAAAGCCAGTTCCAGGGAAAGCTATCTGCTAAAAACCAGCCGTTTCCAGTGGAAAAAAACTGAGCCGAGAAACGACGGTCAACATCATTTGCTTCTCCCCAGAGTGTAAAAACCACTAAAAAAATGAGCAACACGGAAATCAGTAATATTCCACGGACTACAAAAAAACGCGGATCAGCCTTTGTATCTGCTTGATTTGAGGTCAAATTCACTTAGAAAATACAGAAAAATGTAAAAAAATTAACAGTGGGAAAATTCATAGTTTCTACTTATGGAATCCTAGCAAATAGTATCAAAATGAGCCAGACAACTTTTTATGATTTCATTATGTATACTTGCTTTTCTGAAACAACGATTGAGCTTCTGCCGAGTTTATTAAAACTTAAACCTCCAATAATTAAGATTTAAAGTCCACCTATTTTTCTAGCAGAAGAGTCCTAAGTAGAAAAGCCATTTTAGCTTAGAGAGCATTATAATGCTTTTGGTTTGCAGTAAAACCGTGTTGTGATAGAATGCCCTGAATCAGCGAAAATCAACGCATTCAAGGTATGCTTGTAAGAACTATTCAGGGAAAGTATTAAACTTTTGATTTTAAAGAAAATCTTCACCAGTTAAAATAATGTCTGTTATGGAAAAACGATCTGTGTCACTTGATGATAAGTACACACTGAGAAAAGGTCATGCATTTATGACAGGAATCCAGTCTCTGGTACGTTTGCCTATGGTGCAGCGTGAACTTGATCTTAAGGCTGGACTTAACACAGCAGGTTACATCAGTGGTTATCGCGGTTCGCCACTGGGTGGATATGATCAGCAATTGGAACAGAACACAAAACTGCTCGATGAATTTCACGTTAAATTTCAGCCAGGGGTGAATGAGGATTTAGCCGCAACCGCGCTTTGGGGAACACAGCAGTCTGGGCTGGGTGGAGAAGGCAAATATGATGGAGTTTTTGGAATTTGGTATGGTAAAGGCCCCGGGGTAGATCGTTCCGGTGATGTACTGCGACACGCTAATTATGCAGGGACCTCGAAGTTTGGAGGTGTACTGGCTTTGATGGGGGATGATCATACTGCGGAATCTTCCACTGTCTGTAATCAAAGTGAATTTGCCATGGTGGACGCACTGATTCCGGTGCTGAATCCGTCCGGTGTACAGGAGGTTTTTGATTTTGGAATTTACGGCTGGGCTCTTTCGCGATTCAGCGGATGCTGGGTTGGTTTAAAATGTCTGCATGACACGGTGGAAGCAACCGCTTCAATCGATGTCGATGTTGAACGTCTCAAGGTAGTCATTCCAGACGATTACAATTTTCCTGAAGATGGTTTAAATATCCGCTTTCCTGACACACCGCATGCGCAGGACCAGAGAATGCACGAATACAAGATGGATGCAGTACGCGCGTTTTGCAGGGCAAACAAACTGGATCGTACAATCTGGCAGGGCGGCAGGGCAAAAATAGGTGTTGTTACTGTTGGTAAATCATATCTTGATACTCGACTTGCTTTTGAAGAACTGGGAATTGACGAAACTGAAGCAGAGCGCCTGGGCGTGCGTCTCTACAAGGTCGCCATGCCATGGCCGCTTGAACTTGAAGGAATTCTTGAGTTTGCTGAAGGACTTGATTTGATCATTGTGGTGGAAGAAAAGCGTGCCCTTATCGAACCACAAATCAAGGAAATGCTTTACGATGCTTCGCAACGTCCGCAGGTGATTGGAAAACTGGATGAGACAGGTGAGGCTTTGTTCCGTACCGCCGGAGCGCTTGATCCTAACCACATTGCTGCTACAATTGGTAGGCGGATTTTGAATTTCAGGGGTGACGCTGATCTTAAAAATCATTTGCACGAAATGGAGTCCCGCCTGGATACTTCACTGTTACCCCAGGAATCAATGGTACGCTTACCGTATTTTTGTTCCGGATGTCCTCACAATACTTCCACAGTTGTTCCGGAAGGCAGCATTGCAATGGCGGGAATCGGTTGTCATTACATGGTGCAGTGGATGGACCGCAATACGCTTGGATTCACTCACATGGGCGCAGAAGGCGCAAACTGGGTGGGGCAGTCGCCGTTCAGCACACGGAAACATATTTTTCAAAATATCGGCGACGGAACGTATTTTCATTCCGGCATTATGGCCATACGTGCCGCAGTTTCTTCTGGAATAAACATTACCTACAAAATTTTGTACAATGACGCAGTTGCCATGACTGGAGGTCAGGGTTTTGACGGGCCGATGTCTGTGCAGAGCATTATTCAGCAAATGTTCGCGGAAGGAGCAAAACAGGTGACTGTAGTAAGCGATGATCCGGACAAGTTTACTCAAAGTTCCGGAATTCCGCCAAACGTGAAAGTCTATGACCGCAAGGAGCTTGATTTTGTGCAGCGTGAAATGCGTGAAATAGAGGGAGTGACTGTACTGATTTACGAACAGGTTTGCGCAGCAGAAAAACGAAGGCGCCGCAAACGTGGGATGATTCCGGATCCGCCGCGTAGAATTTTCATCAATGACGATGTCTGTGAAGGCTGCGGAGACTGCGGTGTTAAATCGAATTGTGTTTCGGTATTGCCGCTTGAAACCCAGTTTGGACGTAAACGTGTGATTGATCAGTCTGCCTGTAACAAAGATTACAGTTGTGTCAATGGATTGTGCCCAAGTTTTGTGAGTGTAGTCGGCGGGAAAATGCGTAAAAATTCTCCTTCAGTCAATACTAACGGTACTTGGAGCTCTTTGCCTGATCCTGTACTTCCGCAAATAAACGGTACTTATAACATCGTTTTGACCGGTGTAGGCGGAACAGGACTTGTCACGATCGGAGCATTGCTGGGAATGGCAGCGCATATTGAGAATAGAGGTGTCGGTATTCTTGACATGATCGGACTGGCCCAGAAAGGCGGGGCGGTTTTATCTCATCTGCGTATCGGAAACAGCCCGGATGATATACACTCACCACGGATAGCATCTCAGGGCGCGGATTTGGTGATAGGCGGTGATCTGGTGGTGACAGGTGGTCAAAAAACTCTTTCTGTGATTAAATCCGGACATACAAAACTTGTGGTTAACAGCTATGAGTTGATTACCGGTGATTTTACAAAAAATGCGGATATGCTTTTTCCAAGCCTGAAAATCAAACAATCCATTCAGCAATTTGCCGGTTCAGATCATACAGAATTCCTGGATGCTTCACGACTGGCGACAGCACTGATTGGCGACACGATTGCAACCAATATTTTTATGTTGGGTTTTGCTTATCAACGTGGACTGATTCCGCTGGAACAAAGTTCTATTGAAAAAGCAATGGAAATCAACGGCTTGTCAGTTGAAGGCAACAAGCTGGCATTTCTCTGGGGACGTCGAACTGCGCATGACGGAAAGCGTGTTAGCGAGTTAACTTCGTCTATTGTAGCAGGATTTGGTCTTAAAGATCCGCCAGAAGGTTTGGATGAACTAATCCAGCACCGTGCGGATGTACTGAGGGATTATCAAAACAAATCTTATGTTCAGCGCTATCTGCATTTAGTGGAGCGAGTAAGGACACTCGAAATTGACCGTGTTCCCGGAAGTACAGAATTTACTGAAGCAGTTGCCTCTTATTATTTCAAATTACTGGCATATAAAGACGAATATGAAGTTGCGCGCCTTTACACGAACGGTGATTTTATGCAAAAAATAAAGGGTCGTTTCGAAGGCGATTATAAGTTGAAACTGCATTTGGCCCCCCCTTTGTTTTCAAGCCGTGATGCTCACAGCGGAGAGCCTGTCAAAACCGCTTATGGAGCGTGGATTTTGTCTGCGATGAATTTGCTGGCACGTTTCAAGTTCTTGCGTGGAACTGCTTTTGATCCATTCGGAAAGACCGCGGAGAGGAAAATGGAGCGTCGTTTGATTGAGGAATATGAACAAACAATTGAGGAACTGCTGCGAGGACTCTCCAAGAAAAATCATGCTCTGGCTGTTGAGATTGCAAGAATTCCGGAACAGATTCGCGGTTATGATCTGGTCAAACAGAAACATGTTGAATCCGCAAAGTCGCAGAAAAATGAACTGCTGAAGGAATTTAGATCAAATGTGGGAAATTCAACTGCTTTGAAAAGCGATGAAACAGTCAGTTGATTCTTCTGAGTTTTAATTTAAGGAGTGTTTAGGTGTGACTCAGATTTTTACAGACTGCATCAACCTGTAACTTGCTTATTTCTTCCATATGTTTCAGTGAGCTGCACAATCCAATGTTGATTAAGATCCTTCATTTGCCACGATCTGCAGCGCCAGCCCCAGTTTTTTCCTCCTGAAGTTCCGGGAAGATTCATTCTGCAGTCATCTCCCAGACCCAGCAAATCCTGTAACGGAGCAAGAGCAAAGACAGCAGTGGAACTCCATGCGAGGCGCATTAATTCGTAACAAACACTGTCTTCCTGAACATTTTTGCTCAAGTAGACTTGCATACGTTCTCTTTCCAACTCGCTAAGTTCTCTAAACCAGCCCAGACTTGTATTATTATCATGGGTTCCACTGTAGACGATGGTATTTGAGTTTTCGTAGTTGTGAGGAAGATATGCGTTGTTTTCATCCGAAAAAGCAAACTGCAAAACTTTCATTCCGGGAAAACCACATTTTTCCCGTAAGAGATTCACTGCCGGAGTAATCAAGCCTAGATCTTCCGCTATTATCGGAAGTTCACCCAACTCTTTGAACATTTCTTCAAAAAACTCCAGCCCAGGCCCTTCTTTCCACTCGCCTTTAGCAGCAGTTGCAGCATTTGCAGGGATTTCCCAGTAATTTTCAAAACCACGAAAGTGGTCGACACGTACAAAATCAAATTGCTCAAGAGCATAACGCAGACGGTTTTTCCACCAAATGTAACCGTCTTTACGCATTTCTTCCCAGCGGTAGAGCGGATTTCCCCAATGCTGTCCCGTTTCACTGAAATAGTCCGGAGGAACTCCTGCAACTGAGTTAAGCTGCTGATTAGCATCAAGTTTAAACAATTCCGGATTTGACCAGACTTCCGCACTGTCGTAGGCAACAAATATTGGCAAATCACCAATTATTCTTATCCCATGTTGATTAGCGTACTTACGGAGAGCTGCCCACTGTCTGAAAAATTGCCACTGTACAAATTTTTGAAAAGATATTGCTAATGCATGCTTTTCCCTGAATTTCTGTATTTCAAAACTATCCCTGAACTTCCAACCTTTGTCCCAGTCAATCCAGCTCAAGCCACCTGAAATTATTTTCATTGCGGCAAAGGTAGCATAGTCCTCCAGCCAGAAAGCTGCATCCGCACTCCATTGTTCAAAAAATATTCTTTGCTCTGCAGTTGAATTTATTTCAAAATTCTTAAACGCCAGCTGCAGCTTGTCCATTTTCCAAACTTCAACATCCGCAAAATCAACAAAATCGAGAGAAAAATCTGGTACATCTTTCAAATCCTCTGCAAATAAAATTCCTTCCTCCTGCAATAATTTGAGGCTTAACAGTAATGGATTCCCCGCGAACGCGGAAGGAGACTGATAGGGGGAATAACCTTCTGCTACAGGGCATAGAGGCAGCACCTGCCAGAGTGATTGTCTCAAACTGCTGAGTAAATCAACAAACTTGTAAGCGGCTGTCCCAAAGTCACCAATGCCGTGATTTCCCGGCAGGGAGCTTGGATGAAGCAGAATTCCGGAGGATCTGTTGTACATAAATTTCCTGGATCTCAACGAACTTTCTTACCCGGCAGTTCAACCGTAACAGGTTCAAGTTCCCAAATATCTTTGGCATATTCTGCGATGGTACGGTCACTGGAAAACTTTCCGGAAGCGGCGGTGTTTAAAATTGACATTCTAGTCCATTTATCCGGATCTTGCCAAGTTTTGATAACACGTTGTTGACATTCAACATAACTCGCAAAATCTTCCAGCAGCATGTATTTATCCTCAAAAACTAGTGAGTTATAAAGATCATTGTACAGATGCGGTTTGTCACGGTTAAAATATCCAGTGTTGATCATCGAAAGTGCCTCTCTCAAGCCTGGATTATGCTGGTATGAAACTCTGGGGTTGTATCCGGATTTTGCCAAACTCCTGACTTCATCCGAACTCATACCGAAAGTGAAAATATTTTCTGCTCCAACCTCTTCCGCAATTTCAATGTTCGCACCATCCATCGTGCCCAGGATCAAGGCTCCGTTAAGGATGAATTTCATATTTCCGGTACCTGAAGCTTCAGTTCCGGCAGTAGAAATGTGTTGTGAAATATCAGTTGCAGGAATCATTTTTTCCGCAACTGAAACATTATAATTAGGTACAAAGACAACTTTTAAACGGCCATGCATCGCAGGATCATGATTGACAACACGGGCTACATCGTTTGCTAAATTTATGATTAGTTTTGCCATGTAATATCCGGGAGCCGCTTTTCCGCCAAATAAGAAGGTGCGTGGAACGAAGGGAAGTTCAGGATGTTCGAGCATTTGGTTATAAAGAAATATGACGTGCAGAATGTTCAGCAACTGCCGTTTATATTCGTGAATACGCTTAATTTGAACATCAAAAAGTGATTCCGGATCGATGCTGATTCCGCCGTTTTGTTTTAGCCAGTATGCTAACTGCTCCTTCTTCAGACGCTTGACTGAACGCCATGACTGCTGGAATTCCGGTTCATCGGCAAATGCTTCCAGTTGCCGAAGTTGTTGTAATTCAGTAATCCAGCCATCACCAATTTTTGCTGTAATTATTTTTGATAATTCCGGATTAACGTTACGCAGCCAAAGTCTGGGTGTAATTCCGTTTGTTTTGTTTTGGAAACGTTCGGGAAAGAGTTTGTAAAAATCTTTAAATACAGTGGTTTTCAGCAATTCCGTGTGAAGCTCCGCCACACCGTTAATCGTATGACTGCCTACGATTGAAAGATAAGGCATACGGATTTGCTTGTGATCATTTTCTTCAATGAAGGAAATACGTCGTAATAAATCCGCATCATCCGGAAATTGTTTTTTCACACTCTCCAAAAACAAATCATTAATTTCATAAATAATTTCCAGGTGACGCGGCAGTAAGCGCCCCATTAAATCAACGGACCAGCGCTCCAATGCTTCCGGAAGTACGGTGTGGTTGGTGTAGGCAAAAACACGTGTGGTTATACTCCATGCTTCATTCCATTCCAAATCTTCCTCATCCACAAAAATTCGCATCAATTCCGGAATAGCGATCGAGGGATGGGTGTCATTGAGTTGAATCGCTACATGTTCCGGAAATGACTCAAAATTTTCGGAATGTGTTTTGAAACGCCGGATAATATCCTGCAGCGAAGCCGCCACGAAAAAATACTGTTGTTTGAGCCGCAGTTCTTTTCCGGAAAATCCCTGATCGTTCGGATACAGCACTTTTGAAATAGTTCCACTGCGTTGCGTTTCCTCAACTGCCTGAATGTAGTCTCCACTGTTAAATAATTGAAAATCAAAACTTTTTGAAGGTTTTGCCGACCAGAGCCGTAAATTATTTACAGTATGATTTCCATATCCGGCAATCGGAACATCATAAGCCATTGCCAGCACTTCTTCTGTTTCTACCCAGGCGCGTTTCGATTTTCCTTTTTTATTGATTATTTCTTTAACTTGACCAAAAAAGTGCACAGGATAAACAACTTCCCAACGTGGAATTTCCCAGGGATAACCCTCCTCCAGCCAATTATCCGGAGCTTCCACCTGCGCACCATTTTCAAACTGTTGTTTAAAAATTCCGAATTCATAGCGAATTCCATATCCGTGCGCGGGCAGTTCCAAAGTCGCCATTGATTCCAGAAAACAGGCCGCCAGCCTGCCAAGACCTCCGTTTCCTAAACCTGCGTCATGTTCAAGCTCCTGTATTTCTTCGAGATCATAGCCAATTTTCCGGATAGCGTCTTCTCCCGCGTCACTGATGCCGAGGTTAAGTAAATTGTTTTTTAGACTTCTACCGATCAGATATTCGAGCGAAAGGTAATATACCTGTTTGCATTTTTTCCTGTGGTATGTTTGCTGTGTATCATTCCAGAATTCCACCAGCCGGTCCCGGATGGATAAGGCAAAACTCCGGAAAATATCGAAATCCTCGGCTGTATAACGGTTTTTACATTGTGAAAACTCAATATGATTTGCCATAGATTCAAGCAATCCATCGCGATCCATCGAACGGTAGGTGGCAATCAAGTCCCACATTATTTCCATTTCTTTACGTGTTTGGGGCATTTTGTCTTTGCTTTAAAATTATTAATACTTGGTATTTTTGTAATCCTATAAAAGGCCGGCGTGTAATCCGTCCCTGGCGTTTCAACTAAGATTTAATTCTGTGGCAGTTTCTGTTTTCAGTTTGAGCGCATTTATATTATTACGGTTACGCAGCATGCCAAACACAGAGAGAGCTGTGATTGACGCAAGGATGATTCCTCCTCCAAAGAGTGTCATTACAGTTGTTTTTTCTCCTACTCCCAGCCAGACCCTGATTGGAGCAAGCACGACTTCTGTCAAGGACAAAAGCATGAGTTCTGCAACTGTAACAAAGCGTGCGCCAAAGGTGAAGAGTGTGAAACCTACTCCAAACTGCACAACTCCCATGACAAGACTCAGAGCTTTCGTAGTTTGAAAGCAGTGTTGTAAGTTGTTTTGTCCCAGCTTCACAATAACCACTTTGCCATTAAAAACGCAGCCAAACCGACTGTTACTATTACAAACAATCGACGGCTGATTAACGCAGTAACAAATGCAGACAGAACTGCAAGAAGATGGTGGTTAGCCAGATGCAGCGCCAGTTCACCTTCACGAATG
>Ga0187833_10001587_pt1 | contig 25729 bp, 22 predicted proteins | sample ETNtaG_37_FD_167968 | JGI IMG/M metagenome (GOLD analysis project Ga0187833, IMG submission 167968) | Marine microbial and viral communities from oxygen minimum zone, Eastern Pacific Ocean - ETNP2014_SV_400_PacBio MetaG (Illumina Assembly) | ecosystem: Environmental > Aquatic > Marine > Hypoxic...
TCGAGGCGACTATTTAGTTCGTCTATCTCATTTTGCCAAACCATTATCTGAATATTCCTTTTTTGCTCTTAATGGTGATTGTGACCAAGTGCATATTGCTAATACAGGACAGTTTAATACGAACATCAAGTGGAAGTTAACCTTCATATGGGAACGAAAACCCTCGCATAAATACTTGATGTTGTAATTCATGAAAAATATATCAGGAAATGTATTGCCAAACTTATTGTTCATTGCTTATTGTTATACGCCTCTTGCTGCTGACGAAGGTTTGCAATAGCGGAAATTTAAGAAGGAAGGAGAATTGAAAATGGGAAATATATCGGCTAATAAACTAGCTGGGTTGTCGCTCATAATAGGACCTGTTCTCGCGCTGATCTGTTACTTCATTCAGCCCGGACAGATGCTTATTGATGCAGCTGACCCTGCCAACGCGCAGGAAGTGGTCGCAGCCCTTCAAGGTAACTCAGAGCTGTCGATTCTTACGGCTATATTGATACCTGTAGGACTAATTATTCTTTTGCACGGAATAGCCAGGCTTGTCATGGAGAGTGGAGATTCCCTTTCCAGCCTAGGCTTGAAATTCATATTTGTAGGTACTGCTGGTTGGGTGGTAACTAATGGGATCCTTGGCTCGATCGCTGGGGCTGGTCCGGAAACAACTGTGCTTTACGGGGCCGCTCAGGGAGTCTCCACGTTCTCGGGCATAGTATTCTCACTAGGATTCGTAGCAATAAACCTGGGTATATCTGGCAAGGACTACATCAACAAAAACGTTGCCTACGTAGTTGCACTCGCTGCCTTGGTGAGCGTCGTCGTTTCCGTCATTGGTGGTTTCGATAGCAGCACGCTTCAAACAATGAGCATGATTGGTGGCATTTGCTACATCATTTGGACCCTCTGGAGCATCTGGCTCGGGAAGGACATGATGGCTAGGGACTAATATCCTAGTTAACAATAGCAGTCCAAGAGATTGATAAAGGGCTGGACGGGCAAACCGTTCAGCCCTTTATATTTTTTAAAAATTCTGACGACTGCTTGTTGGATTGATATAGTCATTTCATTTGAGCCGCTATCCAGGCCATGCAATATTTAACTAACTGTTTGACCGTCTGCGGTTATAAACACCCCATGCAGATACGCCAAGTATCGTTCCGCCTAGGTCAGACATCACATCTATAATTTCCGGAGATCTTCCTGGTACGTAGATTTGGTGTAACTCATCTGATATGCCATACGTAAAAGCGACGAGTATTACGACGATATTTGCACCCATCGATCCTGCCCTTATCCCAAAGCATATAGAAGTTGAAAGAATGAAGTAGACAGCAATGTGGTAAACAAGATCTAACCTGACCGGCTGGACGGATAGAGGTATATCGACCTCTTCACCGGGGATGTGCGATACAAGAAATATCGCGGTGGCAACGAATAAGCAAGGAAGTATTCGAGGAGTTAGAAATTTCAATAGTTTATCCAAACATGGATTTTGAAATCAGATAGTATCGCTCGACGTACAAACAATTGCTTGGATGACTCCTTGAGGTCGTGAAGGTTACCAACAAACCCTTCCATTAACTCGACTAAGCTCCATCAGGCTATTTGGACGTATCAAAATCTTTGTATGGTAATGTTCCTTTTTCAGGACTACGTTACAACTCGTAATAAGGACTCGATTGTTAAGTGGAACAACTCATTATAGAGCGGAAAGTATTTTAAGAATTAAGAGATGGACTAGGAGAGTGCTATGGGAAGGTTAGAAGGAAAAGTGGCTCTCATATCAGGGGGGGCAAGAGGTCAGGGTGCAGAGGAGGCAAGATTGTTTGCTAAAGAGGGCGCCAAAGTTGTATTAGCGGACATACTGGATGAAGAGGGTGCGAAGGTGGAGGCGGAAATAAATGAATCTGGCGGAGAAGGCAAATACGTTCACTTGGATGTTACCAATGAGGATGAATGGATTAAAGTCGTGAAAGAAACGGTAGATACCTTTGGAAAACTGGATATACTCGTAAACAACGCTGGCATATTATTGCGTAAAGGTCTTGAAGAGACATCTGTTGAGGAATGGGATCGAATTCAGGAAGTGAACCTGAAAGGGGTATTTCTGGGTTCTAAGGCAGCCATTCCTGCCATGCGAGAAGTAGGAGGAGGTTCGATCGTAAATATTTCTTCTGTGGCTGGTCTGACCGGTTCTACCTCTACAGCATATGGTGCGAGTAAAGGAGGTGTGCGCCTTCTCACAAAGTCCACCGCAGTTGAATACGGCCCTGAAAGGATCCGTTGTAATTCTGTCCATCCAGGATTGATCAAAACTGACATGGTGGCAGATATGCTTGCCAATGATGATCAGAGGGCAGACCGTCTAGAACGAACGCCTCTTGGGATCTTTGCAGACGCTATAGATGTGGCTTTTGCTGTTCTATATCTGGCATCTGATGAGGCCCGGTACGTAACAGGTTCGGAGCTCGTTATTGACGGCGGGACTACAGCCCAGTAGCGGAAAAATCTACTTTGTCAGAATGTGAGTGAAACTTTTAAGTGACGGCTAACTTGGCGTATTTGATGCATTCAATAATTATTAAGGTTTCCAGATAGTTGCTGCGATGTAACGGTCTTCGCTTGGAGAGTCGTTGTAGTAGTAAATTACTACGATGCGTCCATCTGTTCTTTGAGCAACCCTAGGATATCCTAGATCGTGGTTACCACCGTCATCCCGAAGAGCAATCGGTTTACCCCAGGAATGTCCGTTGTCGTTGCTTAATACTGCACGTATTCCCGAAGGAGCGTCTCTGTAGCCATAGATAATGCAGATGCGACCATCGGATAGCCTTATCATTGCTGGCGGGTTTCCGCCGGCTCCAGTATTTGCAACAGGGGTGGATTCGTAGTTCCATTCGAGTCCATCATTATCACTACGCATCAGGTCTATCCAGTTTCTTGCGCCGGATGAATCGCGTGAACGGATAGCACATATGATGTGGCCAGGTTCCAGCTCAGTTGATGCTGGCATGATGTCGAATCCTGGAGGCGTGGCCCGCAGCCAAGAGATAAACTTAAAAGACATTCCCCCATCTTCAGTTCTTGCGCAGAACACGCGGCCTTCTTCTCCATCTGGTTTCGTGGATGTGAGGAGTAGAGTTGCTCTTTGGAATTTCTTTGGCCCATAAGTGAGGTAATCAGTACGGGCAGCGATGCCGAGTTGGCCAAACATTGGTAGGGAGTATGGACCATTCCAATTTCGGCAGCGATCTGTGGAAGTGTAGAACCATGATTCGGCTCCCCTTGTTAATCCACTTCTAGCACAGAGCATTGCGAAGTCTGAGTTTGCAAAATCGATGCCCCCTGGGCTTTGAACCGGAGCATTGATCTCTTCAGATATCGGGGAGAGTCCGATATGTTTCATATGTTCTCCGGCAGATATCGCCACGTTTCCCGGTGCCAGTAGAGGGGCTTGTATGGTCTCCCAGGTTACCCCACCATCAAGACTTCTAGACTGCATCGATACGAATGGTTTCTTGGTATCTCTGGAGTGAAATCCTCCTTCGGTGTCGTGAAATCCGAGGGTGAATCCTGTGACGATCTCGTCCCCCCAACTCCATACCCCATAATTTGCAGGCCAACCCGCATATCGACCGTCGGCACTAAAAATGACAGTGTGTTCAATTTCATTGGATATTTTATATAACAGGTTAGTAATGTCCTTATCCAAATCTCTTATTGAATACGTTGCTCACGTACCATTTCTGTAGGGAAACATCATCACTGCGTCTAGATTCGTCGTAAAGCCAGGCGAGCGAAGTTATTCTTGAGGCATATTCAAGTCTCTCCTGAAACCCTTTGTCTATTTCCAGCCTGTAGTGATCAAGTACTCGTTGTGTGTTGTCCCATCCAATCCAAAACGGAAGAGTGACGAAATCCGATACCGGATCACCTATGGTGGCATCCTCCCAGTCTATGATTCCTGTTATCGCGCCGTCATTTGGGTTAATGAGAATATGTTCTGGGCTCAGGTCATCGTGTGTGAACCTCAGAAGACCGGAATATGGTTCGGGCGGCTTTGACTCGAACCATTGGATATTACTCAATAGAGTCTCATCTTTAAGAGAATTGATGAATCTTGTGATGTCAGCTTTCTGATCGAGCCATTGCAAGCATTCGAGAGGACGCCTTTCATGGACATCTAGGTCGCGGATGCTAGATGTGGGAATGGAATGGAGAGTGGTTAAAAAATTGCCGAGAGTCCGAGCGAATCTTGACCAGTCTGTTGCAGGCCGAATATGCGTTCCGCCGGATATTCCTGAAATCATGGGATAGGCTCCAAAGGAATACGGAAACGCGCAATCTTTGGGTGGAGAGATAATGGAATAATGTGGAATAGACACACCCGTCTCTTCCAGGAGAGGAATGAGAAAGGAGGAGAGCCTGGCTTCTTTCTTCAAATTTGATAACACGGCTTTTCTACGCGGAAATCTCAGTATCCATTCAGAATTCAGGTTATAAACATCGTTACACCAGCCCGACCCCACGTATCCGATGCTATATCTAGGTAAGTCAGGCAAGAAAGCCTCTGCCATCACGTGAACCTGCGCTGGATCCAACTCTCGATCCGATTCCCATGGTTGGATATTTCTATTTGATGTATTCATAATCAAACTGACGGTTTTGATGGTTGAGGCGAAATGACAATTGGAAGCAATGGCTTAAATGGAATCTCAAATGACCTTGGATGCTAACTTCAACTATGTGTCGGGCCTCTCGAAGAACCTGAAAGGGAGTCTGCCCTAGGCTTGATTTTCTCTCGGTTGCTGACTGCTTATTTGTGCTTTTTAGTTGAATGATAAAAGATCATCAAAATAAGTTAACCATCAGGCCGGGTAGCTGCCCTTAGATCTACAGCGGACTTCGTCGTTGAGGCCTGGTCTATGTTAGTTCCACTAACGTCAGCTTTGTACAAGTTTGCATCTGTCAAATTGGCTTGGGAAAGTTCGGCTTCCCTCAAATTGGCACCAGTAAGATTTGCCTTGGTGAGGTTTGCTTCCCCTAGGTCCACCCTGGTCAAGTTAGCATTGGATAGATCGGCTTCCTGTAAGGAGCTGTTATAAAGGATGGTTTCCGTCAAATCAGCACCTTCCAGGTTAGCTCGATCCAGATTCGCCCACGCCATGTCAGCCTTACTTAAATTGGTCTGCCTCAAGTCGGCGCCACTGAGTCGCACAGACGTCAGCTTGGATTTACTCAGATTTGCTCCCCTTAGCTTTGCATTCCGTAAGTCCAGATTGCTTAAGTCTACATTTTCCAGATTTTCTCCCAATCGAACTTTGGCTTCAAATTCCTTCCTACTGTATTGAGCCATGTTTGCACGTCCTCAAGATAGCTAGTTGCTGAAATATATCGATACTAGCATCCCAGAGAAATATTGGGTTAGCAAATTAATCAATTTTGGACACAGACAACATCCTCGCTTGGATAGTATTCGCCTTGAAGTACAGAAGGGCTCAAAAAATTCACATTAATTAATAAGGATGGTTAATATGGCAACTTATGTCTTGGTACACGGTTCTTACCAGGGAGGCTGGATTTGGAAAGCAACCGCTCAAAAACTAAGAGGAGCAGGTCATGACGTTCACGTTCCTACACTGGACGGTTGCGCAGAACGCGCCTCAAACCTTCGACAGGGAATAACCATAACTTCACAGGCAACCGAAGTCTCAGGGCTGTTATTTTACGAGGATCTGAGAGACGTCATACTCGTTGGGACCAGCACAGGAGGATTGGTGATTTGTAAGGTAGCCGACTTGGCTCGTGAGCGAATTAAACATGTCGTGTTTGTGGACGCGTTGGCGCCGCAACCGGGAGAGAGAGTTGACGACATCGTTGTACGAGACCCAAACTTTCCCCAAGTAACTACTGATTTGACCTGCGGACCGTCTAAAGAGGATCTCGATAATCGACTGTTTAAGGATCTACAACCCCATCTTAGGGCTTGGGCAATTGATCGCGTCACTATGCACCCCATAGAAGCATCGGATGCGCCGGGTGAACTCGACGGTTTCTGGTCACAAGATTGGTCTGCCACTGTAATTCGATGTCGGTTAAGCGCCAACCCTTCAGAAGAACATCAACGCCGTACGGCGGAAAAATTAAAAGCCGATTGGCATGAGTTGGATTCTGGTCACTATCCCATGCTTAGTCACCCGACGGAATTAACACGGATTCTGGCATCGTAACAGCGAGACACGCCTCGGAGCAGGGTTGGAAAATAAGTATCTGAGTGTCGACAATCTGTTACGTAACGAGTTGATTGTTTTCGATTACCGTATGCGGTACCAATCGTCCTTTTGGGTTTGGAGAGTTTTCCAGCAAACTCATTCCTATCTTTATCATGACCTTTACAGACTGGGTATTTTCTGATCTGGCACTGGCAATTACCCTGTCGAATTTCCATGCAGAAAAACCAAAGTCGAGAACAGCCTTTGCCGCTTCGGTCGCAATTCCTTTCCCCCAATGTTCCTTCGCGACGAGCCATCCGATTTCAGTCTCGCCTTCGTATTCACCGTAATTCCTGGTTAAAAAACCGCAGTAACCTATCAGTGACAGGTTCTCCTTCAGTATTAAAGCCCAGGTTGTCCAACCTTGTTCATCGGCCTCTCGAATACATTTTCCGACGAAGTCTTGAATTTGCCCGATCGTTGGTGGTTTATAATCCCATACGTACCGCATAACGTCAGCGTCCGACATAATGGTGTGGAGAAGCGATTGGTCTTGCTCTTTCCATACCCGGATGAAGAGTCGATGGGTTTCAACGATAACGCGGTCATTTTCCATGGCAATAAACTTCCACCTTCCAAAAGAAGGCTAACCCTTGGTCTCCTTCACAATGCTTTCAAGTTCTTCAAGGGCCTGATGGTGTTCTGTCGCGCCCAGACCAATCAGCACTCTATCAGCCCCTGCTTTTTCAAATGCGTTGATTATTGATCTATCCGGAGGCTGACTGTGAATCGTTATTTCAATCTCTGCAGGATCACGATCTGCAGAGATGCATAACTCCCTTATCTGGGATCTAGCCGCCCTGATAATTTCGGGGCTTACTCTTACAGGTATCCATCCGTTCCCCCAACGGACAACTCTTCTTAAAACATTCTTTGCGCTTCCACCAAGGAATACCGGAGGATGAGGTTTGCGCACCGGCTTTGGATTGCATATAACAGGCGGAAAATCAACGTATCGTCCATGAAACTCTGCTTCGTTGCTGGTCCAGATTTCCTTCATAGCCAACACGTATTCCCTTGCTTGAGTCCACCTGTGATCAAAGTCCGCTCCCATAATTTCCGCTTCTTCACGAAACCAACCTGTCCCGATGCCAAAAAGGAATCGTCCCTCCGAATAGAAATCAAGCGTCGCAATCTCCTTCGCCAGATTTATGGGATTGTGTTCAGTTATTAAACTTACGGCTGTTCCCAGTCCTAGTTCAGTGGTGGTGGCCGAAGCTAGGGAAAGGGCTATCAAAGGATTTACCTGATGGTACATATGGTCTGGTATAGACCCGTCGGTTGAACCGAGATATTTGGAGTTGTGATTCACCGGGATAACAGTATGTTCAGGCAGCCATACCGACTCAAATCCCAACTCCTCGATCCTCTGTGCGATAACCCCAAAGTCGCCTAGGCGTTCGGTTGCACTCATGCTAATACCAATTTTCATTTATATATGCCTTTGGTTGATTAAATCAAAAGTTGACTTCATTAAAGATTATCTCCGTTTATTGAAATTTTTACAGGCACATATTTTCTTATAGCCGAGTTACCGTAATAATTGGGTGTTTTCGCAGGAACGTAGCGAGTTGTTTTTACACTTGTGATCTCATTGAAAACCTCATCGTTGGAACGGGCTATTTTCTGATAACTCTATTGCCTGATACATATATATCTTGAATATTACGAAGTGCCTTAATATCAGTGGAAGGATCCCCATCGACTACGAGGATATCGGCTTTTTTGCCTGGTTCCAATGTTCCCACATAGTGATCTATCCAGCAGGAGCGGGCTGAATCCCTTGTGGCTGAAACGATTGCTTCCATTGGAGACAATCCAATATCGACATGAGCCAGAATCTCATCTTGTAAACTAGTCCCCCCCAACTTGTAGTGCATCCATGATGCGTCTGTACCGGCGACCAGTTTGACTCCATCATTTAACAGGTTTTCAAAAAATGGTAATCTTTCAGCCCACGATTTTTCGAAATCGACGACTTCCTTATTCTCCAAGGTCGTAAGTTCTGTCGTATTTCTCTTAGCTAGTAATTGCCAAATTCTTTCGCGGCCTTGCTGTAAAGTTGGGTTCAGGAAAATCCCGTTTTTTGCCATCCGTTCCCCTATTTCCCTTCTGTAAGTTAGAGCCCCATCCGCTTCCAAGTGATAACCGTGAATGATTGTGTCTACCCCACCCTCCAGCGCGTTTAATATTCCCTGGCTGTTGGTACAGTGTGCGGCTACGTGGACACCGAATTTATGAGCTTCGTCAGCGATCGCGGTAATTTCATCCACGTTGAAAGAAGGTCTTCCTGGAACTGAGGTTTTCGTACTTCCTCCCGTCGCTGTTATTTTTATGAAATCTGCCCCTTCACCCAGTAGTTGGCGGACTGCCTCTCTACCTTCTACAGTTCCAGTTGCAGTCGTTCCGAAATAGCTTAAATGGCCGGCAACTATTGCAATCGGCCTGCCTGAAAGTATTAATCTCGGAGTATTTGCTATACCCATCTGTTGGCCGAGACGGAGCATAAAAGTGGTTCTATTCTTAGCCCCGAGATCCCGTACCGTGGTCACTCCTGAAAATAGGTGAGCTTCTGCATTTTGAGCTGCCTGTAATGTCAATACCTCGTCTGGAACCTGGGAAAGTTCGTCCCCTGATCTTCCGTCGCCGATGCCTATAAGATGAACGTGGCAATCAATAAGCCCCGGCAATATAGTCATTCCCTGGTAGTCAATCTCATTTATGTCGGCACCTTCAGGAATCGAGATGCTTCCCTTTTGACCTACCGCCTTTATTTCATCCTCTTCCATCAGTATGACACCGTCTTCGATGGGTCTTCCGCCATTTCCATCGATAACTTTTGAGCCTGTCAGCAGGGTATATTTCTGACTGCTTGTATCCATGATGCCTCCTGGGTTCCTAGGTGGTAACGTACACTCTCTGAATCAACAAGTACTATACGTTCAAAATCTCGTCTATTGTATTTGGATAGGCGAGCCGTAACGAGATCTGTACCAACGAGTTTGTATATCTGAAACTTGTCTTGTGCCGATCAGGTAGTTATATCGTCGGGATAGTAGCACTTAGAAAGCTCTTATTGTTTAGCAGATTAGTGGCCAAAACTCTGAGATCCAGTGGACCAGTTTTATGCTGAGGTTATAGAAAGATTCGCCGGGCCCGATTTCCTCAGGGGGAGACGTTATTCCAAATTGGCTATAATCCGGTCGTTGAACCAAAAGTTGAATATTAAGAAAAACGATTCACTAGACCTGAAGACGATACAGATCAGGTAAAAACATAGGAGGATTTCATGGACAAGGCACTAGAAGGAGTAAGAATTCTAGACATGAGCCGCGTGCAGGCGGGGCCTTCTTGTGCTCAATTATTGGGATTTCTTGGAGCTGATGTAATTAAACTCGAGGACACAGACGGTGGAGACAATACCCGCATTGACATGGCCCACGTGGATGGCGTTGATAGCGTTTATTACACCATTTTTAACGGGAATAAGCGGGCCATGACATTGAATCTTAAATCTGAAAAAGGCGTCGAGATAATGGAAAGCCTTGTCACCTGGGCAGACGTTTTGCTGGAAAACTTTTCTTCAGGAGTGATGGACCGTCTTGGGTTTGGATATTCTAGGCTCAAAGAAATTAATCCTGGGATTGTATACGCAAGCATTAAGGGATATGGAGAAGAGGGCCCATATAGTGGCTACAAGTGTTTTGAATACACTGCACAGGCTACAGCAGGACTTATGGCTGCGAATGGGCTTCCTGAGGGCCCGCCTATGGGAACACCTGCAGGCATAGGGGATTCAGGCACTGGGCTTCATATGGCTGTAGGGATTCTTGCTGCCTTACGCCAACGTGACAAGGATGGACAAGGCCAGCATGTAGAGGTTGCGATGCAGGATGGCGTAGTTAACCTGATGAGGATCAGATTGATACGTAGCCTCAGCACAGGAGAGCCGAATGAAAGAGGGGTAGTGTTGGGGAAGTCAAATATTCCCTTGACGTTTGCCTGTAGTCCAGGCGGCTATGACGACTACGTTATGATCCACCTAAGAGGGTATATGTGGGAAACGGTCCTTGCAGTCATGGGGAGGGAGGACCTGATAGGTGACACCCGTTATTCAGATGATCAGTCAAGGAATGAAAGAGCCGACGAGGTTGCTTCCATTATTACTGAGTGGACATCAAAACGGACGAAATACGAAGTTTTTAAAGAAATGGCTGGAGCGGGCGTCTGGTGTGGCGCGGTTATAAGCCCTGAAGAAGTTATAACAAATGAACACTTAATAGCCAGAGGGATGGTAGTTGATGTGGCTGATGATATAAGGGGTGACTATAAGATGATCGGGTGTCCTATCAAGCTCGAAAGGTCCCCTGTACAGGTACAACGGGCCCCCTTGTACTCAGAGCATACGGAAACCATACTGAATGAGATCGCCGGGGTATCTTCCACAGATATACCTTCGCTTAGGGCTGACGGTGTAATCGCGTAGCAAAGTTCGGCAGCCTTGATTCCGTAAGATATCTGATCAGCGCCGTTCTAGATGCTGCTATCAGGTTATGCCGAACAACATAATCTAGGATTGTGAAATGAATTTATCCCTGAATGATCAACAGGTTGCTTGGGTCGATAAGACCATGAATTCTATGAGCATGGAACAATGTATGGGCCACATGATGTTGCCTTATTATCCGGGCAACCCTACGGATTGGGGGAGTTTCGAGGAAAACCCTCCAACAGCAAAAGAATGGATCGAACACCTGACAAAATATCCCCTGGGTTCGATTTACCTACGGCAGGCTCCCACTGAGGAGGCCCGTGAAAAATTGAAGATTCTTCAAGAATTCTCGGATATCCCTCTGCTGGTCGCGATTGATTTGGAACCCGGCTTAACCGGTGCAGGGGACTCGACCGCAACGCAATTTCCCTACATGATGGCGACCGGAGCTGTTGATGATCCAACTCTGACCTATAACATGGCTACTGCTATGGCAGTTGAACATCGCTACTATGGCTTGCACTGGACCTTCTCCCCTGTAGTAGATCCGAATCTCAATTTTCAAAATCCGATTACCAACGTACGTTCTGCGGGCGAGCAACCTGAGATCGTTGAACGTCACGTCGTCCCTTTTATCAGAGGCTTTCAGTACGGCAATATAATGGCAGCTACTGCGAAACACTTTCCTGGAGACGGACTCGATTTTCGTGACCAGCATTTGGCAACCTCGGTAAACCATCTCCCGATGGAGCAATGGTGGGGCACGTATGGGAAAATTTGGAAAAGCGTTATCGATGCCGGCGTTTTGACAGTAATGCCAGGCCATATATCGCTTCCTGATTACCAGGGGTTCTCAGGTAACCCCGAGCAAGCACCCCCCGCAACCTTGAGTCGCAAGATTCAAGAGACACTTCTCAGAGAAGAACTTGGGTTTCAGGGTGTTGTGGTATCGGATGCAACGCCAATGATTGGTATGACCGCATGGGCTCCTGGTCCAGAACGTATATTACTGAACATAGAGGCAGGGTCAGATGTATACCTTTTCGGAGATTCGGCTCAGGATTTCGAGAGCATTAGGATGGCGGTGAGCAATCACCGCATCTCGGAAGAGAGAATCATCTGTTCAGCGCGACGTGTACTAGAGCTGAAGGCTAGGTTGGGTCTCCACCTCGATCCCTTTGGGCCTGAACCGACAGGCGATCAAAGGAAATTATTTGCCGAGACCAGCTGCGAGATCGCCGAGTCGGCAGTATCGGTTTTGCGGACTGACGGCCGCCCGCCTGTTTTACTGGAACCGGGTTCTAAAGTCCTGACCATCACCATTAAATACGACATTCCGTCGATCAGCCCGGCAGATCTGTACACGATAGATGAGGAGCTGCGTCAGAGGCGACTAGTTGTTGATCATATGCTTAACCCGTCGAATTCTAAGATTGCAGAACAGGCCTCGAAATACGACGCCGTATTCATAAATATGCATGTCACGCCTGATATGCGATTGGGCACGCTGCGACTCCCAGGGGGAATCCCGGTGCCGCAATGGATGTCACTTCATCGTGAACATCCACAGGTTATCTATACAACCTTCGGCAACCCTTATGTTCTTTTTGAGATGCCGCAGGTCAATAACTTAGTAGCAACATTTGGGACTTCGGAAGGATCGCAACGTGCCGCCGTCAAGGTGTGGCTTGGAGAGATGGAAGCGCGGGGTATTCCCCCGTTCACCCACCCAAGAGTCTCTGTAAACCAGATCGATCTGAATGATCTCAACAAAGTGTAAGAAGCCAGGTGTCAGATGTCCTACAATCCCGGATAAGCAAAAAAAGGTCACCTGAAATCATGCCAGTTTCATTGTACGGTGTCTGCGTACTTATCACGGCTTCTCTATACGAACGTCAAGAACTGCTGCCTGTCCATTCGATACCTTTCTCAAGGCCCTTTTCAAAGCCGGACCTACTTCGCTAGGAGCCTCAACCTTCTCACCATAGGCCCTGCAAGATTCGGCCAACATTGAGAACTCAACTGACGGGCCCAGATCCATTCCTACCCAGTTGTTGGTGCGAGCTGAGTAGCTGTCAGGATAGCCAGCGAGAAGCGAGGCTTTAGGCGCGTTGTGTATCTGGTTGTTATAGATGATTGTTAAAAAGGGAAAATCATACACATCTGCTGCCCACAGGGTTGACGTAGGCGTTCCATAGATAAAAGCACCGTCGCCTACCACGGCCACCACCGTTTTATCCGGCTCAGCCATTTTTACTCCCATCGCTCCGCCAATACCCCATCCGAGGCTGGAGCCGCCACTTTTGTAGAGAGTTCCTGGTTCGGAGCGAGGAATATATTTTGCGACGTGACCAGAGTTTGTAACCGTTTCGTCTAATAGAATCGTGTCCTTATCTATAGCCTCACTGATGCAGTGACTTAGCCACTGGGGGGTGATAACGTCCCGTGCGCCGTGTTCCATAACAAGATCGAGATCTTCTTGTCGTCGGCGTTGGTGATGTTCCTTTATGGTTTCGATTCTCTCTTCAATTCTAGCGCGATCGGCTTCAGTTAATATTTCGCTGAGGATCTCATTCATGGCCGGTATTGCCTTGGAAGAGTCTGCGTGCATCAGGCTATCTGTTGGGAATACCCATAGGGGGATAGATGGCTTTATGGGATCAATGTCAATCTGTATAAGCTGGGCGTCTGGTCCAGGTTTAGTGTTGACGGGTATGTAGGGCACATCGCTGTCGACGATCAGTATTACGTCGGCGTCGGGGATGTACTGGTTGCCGGCGTTTCCGGCCCACAAAGGATGATCAGTAGGAAAATTTAGATGCACTGCGTCACTAACTACTGGTGCGCCTACCAACTCAGATAGCACAGTCATTGAGGCTACACTAGAACGGTTGCGGCCTGATTGTCCCGTGATTATCAAAGGATTCTCTGCTTGGGCCAACGATTCGGCAGCGAGTTTGAGTTCACCCAAATCCGCCTGTGGCGTGGTAGGAGGAGAGTGTCTCCGCACTGAAAGATTCTTTGTAGCTTCCATCTTCTCCATCAACACCTCCCGAGGAAGCATTAGATAGACCGGTCCAGGGGGCTCTGAGGACGCGACCTGAAAGGCTCTTTGTATAACGTGGTGGATGTTTTCATTGCGTCGTAGCTCGTAGTCCCATTTGGTGAAATTTCTCACTGAACCTGCCTGGTCCAGTTGTTCTTGAGTCCAGTGGATAGAGCTAGAACGTGAGCCGTCCATTTCGCCATCAAATGTCATCGGTGCTCTCCCCGCACATAACACCATTCCGGCGCGTCCTCGCTGTGCGTTATGGAGACCTCCGCTTAGCTGGAGTGTTCCGGCATCGACGTGTACTAGTACAACTTGTGGTTTTCGTGTAGCGTTAAAATAGCCGTGAGCAGCGGCAACCGCGGTTGACTCGTCGGGGCATAGTATGACTTTAGGTATTCTCTTGCCTTCGGATTGGAATTTTGCCATTGCCTCTTGGATCGGGAAGGTGTCGGTACCGGAGTTAATGAACAGGTATTCGACGTTGTTGTTGTTAATGGCTTCCAGGAAAGCTTCGCCCCCGAAATCAACAGGTACGCTAGTTTCTCGTGTTGGGATCTGGTCAACCATATTTTCTCCTGATTCATTCTCTAGTACAGCCCGTTCCGGGGGCATTTGATGCCTCATACCTTATTAGTTTGAAAGTGAGCCATGCAAGTCTTCATCTCGTCACGATTTCAAAAAATGAAAGAACCTGCCGTCAGACGTATAACTCGTTTAAATTTGCTACACGGGGGAGCATTCTTCAAGGTCTATCAGGAACGCATAGACAGTATTCGTTTCATTTCAATATCATTTCTTGAGAGAAGAGTGCAGGAATACCCCCGGTGTGAAGCAGGCAGGCGGATTCGTCACTTGGTAGTTCACCACGTGATGCCATGTCGAGCAGTGCAGCTGCGGGTTTACTAGTGTACGTATTTTCCAGAAGCAAACCTTCACGGCTGCCGAAAGTACGAATTGCTTTAAGAGAACTTGGCGTAGGTTGATCATAGCCTGATCCTAGATAATCCTCGTAAAATCTGGTCCATTTTAGGTATTCGGCGGAGGGCTGTAATTCCGTGCGCTCCTGTATGCCATGATAGATAGCTGCCACCCGTTCCTTCAATTCCTCCACTTTGTATTCAACTGAAATCAGGTGAACGATAAACGGCCCCCCAAGCAAGGCACAGCCAAACAAAAAACCCGCCTCCGTTGTCCCCATCGATCCAGGCATGAGCACATGCTTCAACGCTATTTGCTTTTCATTGGCCTGCTGATGTAGCTCCAGTGCACCCATAACGTATCCGAAAGAACCTGTCACCTCATCACCGATGACGTATGGGCGACGCCCTAGACGGCGCAGTCGCTTGGCGGCTAGTCTCACAGCGGTGGCTCTTTTTTCTTCATCAACGGGGCCTATATACTCAAAGGAAGCCCCAAACAAATGGCTCAACAGAAGATTACCCTCTAAGTTAGGGGGCTCGTGATCGTTGTGTAGGATCAGACATTCTATCCCTAGCTTGGCAGCTGCAGCTGCCGCGAGGCGGCAACTGTTTGAGACGGCCTTGCCGGCAACTAAGATGATATCGCTTGACTGAGCGACAGCCTCGCCCATCCAGAATTCAAGGCTACGAACCTTGTTTCCACCCTGACCGAGTGGAGCGTTGTCATCTCTCTTGATCCATAAACTCTGATGACCGGTTAGACTTTCGATTCTTTTCAATTGCTGTAACGGGGTTGGCTCTTCGAGAAATCGAATTCTAGGGATCTTATCGAAAATCATGACACTGACCTTTCCCAGACTAAGAAGTGGGCGGAACATATCAAGTAGTAGTCGTTGAACGATCGTAGCATTAATCAGGGAAGCGACGACACAACAGGAACCAACTTACATACGTTGATTTCCGTGATATCGGAATGAATCAACTGGGGAACAGCATAGTTATTCTTGGTGGGATGACCACGAATAAGACAAAAACTTACCCAACATTTTTCTTATTTTGTTCCCGATGATGCTGGAACCCGCCTAGTCTTCGAATCCTTCTGGCAATATTGTGTCGGTGAGTTCTGCTCTGATGAGCTGAGTCTCGGTCAAATCCGCTTGTATCAAATTGGCGCCTCTAAGATTTGCCATTGCCATTAGTGCACGGGTTAGGTTGGCATGCAATAAGTTCGCTCCGGTCAGATTTGCCTTCCACAAGTTTGCGTCACTCAAATCAGCATCGCTAAGATTCGCGCCACTCAGGTTGGCGCCACTCATATCGGTTCTGATCAATTTAGCACCACTTAAGTTGGCCTCGCTGAGGTTTGCACTTCTTAGGCGGGCACTCTTTAGATCGGCTCGTTCGAGGCTGGCTCCCTCCAGATGGGTCCCCGTCAGATAAGCGCCTGTTAGGTTTGCACCTTTTAAGTTGGCTCCTCTCAGATCCCCACTGCTGAGATTGGCCCCGGTTATGTCAAGACCGGAGAGATCGGCACCTTCCAGGCTTTCACCGGCGCGAACTTTTGCTATGACACGGCCTCTTGTTAAATCAGCCATTTGACGATCCTCTCAGACAAAATGTTGCTTCTTATAAAAGGTACTAATACCGTAGTATCTGGGCATGCGGCCATGAAGAACGAAGACCGAATTCGATGAATACCCGTCGAAAGATATCTCAGATCGCACTATTTCAAACCCGTTGCGGAGAGATTTCCATTTCTAGAAGATCTTCTCCGACCACAATGTCCCCGTGGAAATGTTTCCGAGCCCCGTCGAGCCAGATTTCAGGTCGATCAAAGTCTGGCATACCGGACGGAACAAGATGGGTTAGTACTAGTTTTTTCACTCCTGCTTCCTCCGCCAACTGTCCAACTTCTTCTACCGGTGTATGACCTTCAACAAGAGCTCTTCTAAAAGAATCGTTTCCGGGATAATGTTGCTCTACCATCGAATCCACCGCGTCGGGATTTATCGCTTCATGCACTAGGATATCGGCATCTCTAGCAAGCTCGCGTAAATTATCACTTTTGGTCGTGTCGCCTGAGAAAACAACAGTCCAAGAGGGTGTTTGAAATCGAAAAGCATAAGCGGGTCTTAGTGTACCGTGCGAAACTTCAGTTGCCGATACGGTTAGGGCCCCATCCTCAAAAATAGGTTCTTGGTTAGATATATTCTGGGCTAAAATTAAATCTTTTAAGTGAGGCCGATCTCTTTGAACGGTGCGTTGTTCGATGACCCATTTCATGTATTCCAAATATCTTGATGTCATTTCCTCGAGTGGAGTTGGTCCGAATGTATGAACAGGTTCTTGAAGCCCACTTTGCCACGCCCTAAGTAACAGTGTGCCGTAGTCCGCAACATGATCCGAATGGTTATGAGTGATGAATACGCCTTGGATATCTTGGGGCGAGATGTTGGCGAGAGCCATCTGGCGATACACTCCGTTGCCTGCGTCAATGATATAAACACGCCCCTCAATAATAAGGGCGTTTGACGGTTGTGCCCGTGCTTTCTTGATACTAGGTCCACCGCCTGTACCAAGCAAGACTAACCGTGAATTGGACCCGAGTAGCTGATGATTATTTGCGAGCACCAGTTTATAGTAGCATCTAGACGGATGAACGGGTTAGTTGCTTGATCTCTGTGCACAAAATCGATTGAGTGCGCTATGGTATCAAGGGTTGCAGGGGTTGGATAAATTGGAAGTAATTCAACTTAAAGCGGAATTCACAGCCGATTTCTCAATACTGATACTTTAGAAAATACTACGATGGACAGCCAACAAGTAGCGTCAAGAGTTTGACCTTAATTAGAGCCTTACTCAGCGGTTTCTGATGGGAGTCCATGGCCCTGGCGGTCCTATAGAAGGTTTACAAACAAGACAATCGCGAAACCCTTGACGGTAAGCTTTTGTCAGAGAAGTAAAATATCTCCGGTTTTCAGATTTCGTTCGTCGACCAGGAGGGCAATTGGGGCGGCAAACAATGTTGGTAGTAATGCAAGCATTGAACTGTACTTCACTCACCTAAATTGACTCTCCCGGCTCGTAATCCAGCTATTTTGAATCGGCTGCGGCCTTCTGGCTTCTGTGAGGTTCACTGATCTGGTACTTCTCAATAATTATGCCTACACTTCTCACGTTGCCGTTCAGCAGTGCAGGGCCAATTGCAAACAGGGCCACCAACAATCCGCCTAGGGCAACGGCGACAGGCACACCATCACTTCCGCTGGCAAGTAAGCTGGCTAATCCGCCCGCGAAAATACCTCCTAGGGGCATTATGCTCCAGGTCATTCCATAGAATCCCATTACCCGACCTCTCATGTTGTCTGGCACCATTAGCTGCAATGAGCTCATGATGGAGATCATATAGATAGAACTACTCGCCCCCATTAGGAACATGAGCGACATGGCCAAGATGTAATTTCCCAATAGCTGGGCCGTGTATGCAAAAGCTGCAAGGAATAATCCGAATAACAAAGAACCGACAATTATGAGCCAACCTCGTTGTCTGAAGTTGCCAATCCGCCCCATAACTATTGTCATCCCCAGTGCTCCTACTCCTCCAAGCCCCATAAGAACACCCTGGCCATCGGCGCCGACCTTCAGTATTTCCACAGCAAATACCGGCATCATTGGTATGTAGGACATTCCAAAAAAACTGTTGAAAAACGTCATAGATATCAGGAAAAGGAATATGTTATTCCCGGCAATAAATTTGACGCCCTCCAATAAGCCCCCTCCGTGGGAACCAGATTGTTTCCGACTCTCATCCGAACTTCCTGTGGGAGTGTGAACCGTTGGTATCTCAATCGACATCACTATGACCGCCATGGCGAAGAAACCCAGTGATGAAAGAAGGAATGACATTCCTTCCCCGGCAAATGAGATTATTAGTCCAGCAAACGCCGGCGCCACTATTCGGGTCCCCGTCCAGATCGCCGAATTCAACGCAACAGCATTCATCATCACCTTATGGTCAATCAGAGCAGGGTATAGCGCCTGCCTCGCGGGCTGGTCAAACGCGTTAACCGCGCCAGCTAAAAATGCCAATATTATGACGTGAATAGGCTGAACGATTCCGGTAAATGTCAATAGAGTGAGGACAATTATTAGAAGTCCATTTACGGTTTGTGTGATCGCTATGAGCCTTCTACGCTCGAGCCTGTCCGCTAATACACCGCCGAAAATGTTGAGTACTATAGAAGGAATTGCACTTGCAAGCCCTACATAGCCTAAATATATTGGATCGTGTGTGAGTCTGTGTATTATCCAGAATTGGCTGAAATTTAGCATCTGGAATCCACTTACAGAAGCCAAAGTACCGAACCAGTAAGCCCGATAAGCAGAATACGCCATTGCCGGGCCTAAGGCCCGCGTCATCATTGCCGAAAGCATTACTCGGTGGCTGACTCCCTTCGTCGCATCAGATCATTGTACAGTTGAGTGCCTCGATTGACACGTAGGCAAGAATGACGGAGCAAATATCGCCGTATCGCATGTGATACATCTAAATATTATTGGAGGGCGAGAAATGATTGTAAAGACGATTGAAGAAATTTGTGGTTTATTGAACCGTAACGACTCTAAAGCAAAATGGATACGTGATCGCCAGCTTTAAAGCGATTCAGCCAGATTGGGATTGTAGGAGAACTATTGTTTATAGGGCTCCTGCCAGGCTCTCAACTGTAAGTTCAATATTCCTCTTGATCAATTCGGTGCATAGAGCCTGAAGAATCAGTCTTTGGGATCAGAATTACCAGTAACAAGAGTAGAAAACAACGCCGCTCAGACAACACGTAAACTTTGAAATAAATGAGATGATCAACAGGATGTAAATACGAAGGAGTTAACTATGGATTACGAATTGACATCAATCTTGGCTCAGACTGCGACAGGGGTCGCAACTCTGGCGGTTGCTGTGTTTCTTAGTTTTCAACTGAGATTGCAACGTGCGGAGTCAGTTATCTCGGCTCAGGGTGAATTAACGTCTGGTTTAGCTAACACTGTTAGTGATATATACACCGATCATGAGCTTACCGATATCTACTTAAGGGGCATATCAGAATATGGATCGCTTAACAAAGAAGATAAGCATAGATTTAATATATTTATGTGGACATACTTCCTTCAAATACAACAACTTTGGGAAACAGGGAAACGGGCTGAAAAAGTCAGAATATATGCAACTATAATGCTCAATACTGGGGAAGGAATAGTTGACTGGTGGGACAACATGGGGCGATTCGTCTACCCAAGTGAATATGTTGACTATTTAGATTCTCTACTTGAAAGACGTAACTAGGAACCTAGCAAAAATACGATTCTTTAGGTGGTTACCTTGTAGAGCTCCCGAATACTTACTACCTGCGTATTGTAAGGCTAGCACCGATCAAAAAGATGCCCCCAAAGCCGGCCAGAACAATGATTTCGGTTCCGAAGTCAAGTAAGCTACCTCCCTTCAACATAATTCCTATCAACATATCGACCGCATACCTCAGAGGTAGTATTGCAGAAATTTTTTCCAGTACCAACGGCATACTATCAACGGGTACTATGACTCCTGTGAGAAAAATCTGCGGGACGATTATGATAGGTATGAACTGGACAACCTGGAATTCATTGTTTGCGAACGTGGATACTAATATTCCGAGGCTGACAGCTACTACGGTTAGCAACATCAATACCACGAACACTTGCCAAATGTCCCCTTGATATGAAACTGGCAGGATCAGTACCGTACATCCAAGTATGACGGCTGATTGCAACATAGCAAAAAGTAGGAATCCAAATAAGTATCCGACCAGCAGATCGGCCCTAGAAACTGGGGTGATATGCAATCGTTCGAGAGTGCCTTGAGATCTCTCTCTCAAGAAACTCACGCCTGTAAGTAAAAAAGTGAAGAATAGTACAAACACTCCTAATAAAGCAGGAGCAATGCGATTCAGAATAGCTTCTTGGTCAACTAGGCTAAACCCGACTAAGGACATAACTACGACAGGGGCTACAATTATGAGTGCCAGGGATCTGTGATCCTTGACGATTTGGCGGATTACCCTGTTCGATATCGCCAGGGTTCTATCAAAGGTCATTGGGTTTCTTTTAACACATAATGCAAAAATGCATCTTCAAGGGTAGCTCCTGACGATCCAACTGCTGCCCGCAGCTCATCTGGGCTTCCGTCAGCTACAATGCGACCTTCTTGTAAAAAGATCAATCTATGGCAATGGTTTGCGTCATCCATGGTATGACTAGATATAAGAATGGTAATCCCAGCGTTTGCTAAAGAAATAAAATGATTCCAGAAGCTCGCTCGTAATTGAGGGTCGAGTCCCACGGTAGGTTCATCCAAAACGAGCAACTCCGGGGAGTGTACTAAGGCGACTGCTAAGCTCACTCTCTGTCTCATGCCACCACTTAGGCTCGATACCGAATCTCGTCGCCGATCACTAAGGTCTACGAGAGATGTGACTTTATCAACCGCAACGGTTCTATCCTGTTTGTTGGAAATGCCGTACATTCGTCCAAAAAAATGCAGGTTCTCCTCGATAGATAATTCTTGATAAAGAGCGCTGAGTTGCGGCATATAGCCAATCCTGTCGAGGTTGTTTCTGTGAAACTGATCTCCAAGAACTATTACCGAACCCTTAGCCGGTTTAAGCAGCCCCGTCAGAATGCGCATTGCCGTAGTTTTTCCGGCCCCGTTGGCCCCTAAAACCCCGCAAATTTCTCCCTTTGGTATTCTGGTGGTCAGTTCACTAATAACCTCTAGCTTGCCATACGAAAAGCTAACCTTCTCAAATTGGACAGCTATATCTGATGTTGTCATTATTTGTTCCCTGTTAAACGGTCTCTCTTCAGCGCCAGTAATCCTTAAGATCTCTTCTGTAAAAAATTCCGTAATGGTGAAATCTTGATCCTCTAACCTAGGTACCAGTGTACTTGAAAGAGTGGCAACTGGAATTTAAGAATATCGAAAAATTGGTAGTGATGATGAACAGTAGATTCGGGCAGATGGCATGTTGGGTCGTTGTGAGGAGAGGTCCTGTCTATAAGCTAAGAGCTTTATAGCCCAAGGGCTTTTGCCACCGGTTCATTTACAACCTGACCTTCCTTGGTGTTAACTCCTAGAGAAAGGGCAGTATTGCCTTTTATTGCGCCTGTAACTCCATTCTCCGCAATCAGTTGTATATATGGCATCGTGGCGCCACAAAGGGATTCAGTAGCTGTTCTGGGAACGGCCCCAGGCATGTTACGTACACAATAATGGATGACGCCTTCGTCTACGTATATAGGATCACTGTGTGTCGTTTCGCGACTTGTCTCAATGCATCCGCCCTGGTCGATGCAAGCATCGATTATGACAGATCCCTTTTGCATAGAACGAACCATAGTTCTGGTTACCAGCTTAGGAACAGCGCCTCCGGTATCTCGGACTGCTCCGATCACGACGTCGGCCGCTTCAACAGCCTCCGCAATAGCATCGTTAAATGAAATCCCGATTTCTAAAAGCTTGTGATTTTCTAGACGGTTTTTCAGTTCCACAAGTCGGTGCTTCCCTCGACTTAGTACGGTTACTTGGGCACCCATATTTAATGCTAATTCAGCGGCATTAAATCCGGCTACGCCAGCCCCCAGTATAACTATTCTTACGATAGATACCCCTGATACGCTACTTAAAAGCTTACCTGAGCCACCCTGGGAGCTTTTCAGGTAGTGAGACCCTACATCGACCGCTAGTCGACCGGTTAAGGCACTCATAGTTTTTAGTATAGGTAAAGAACCATCTCCCAGTTCCATCGTCTCGTAAGCGATGGCGGTTACCCTCTTATTTATAAGAGCCCCAGCAAGCTCCGGGTTAGCACCTAGGGAAAGAAATGAGAACGTTGTGAGCCCAGGGTACAGCAGGCTCCACTCGAATTCCTGGAACTCTTTCACTTTCACGATCATTTCCGATGAGGAATATAGAACATCGGGGCTCATAATCATCTCGGCCCCTTTCTTGGCATAACTAGTGTCTGGTATGCCGCTGCCAATACCAGCATGGTGCTCAACAAGTACCTGATGTCCCCGTTCTACAAGCACTGCGGTACCTTCAGGTGTCATTCCGACCCTTAGTTCCTTATCCGTAGTTTCTTTCGGGACGCCTATGATCATGATGCGTTTTCGTTGATTTTGTATAGCCTGACTGCGAGATGACAAAACGGAAACGTTAAGTGGACATTTCTACATGTTGAAAAGCGCGCGGTGAACTACAAGACATTCTACTCTTTCGCAACCATCTTTCGCTGATAGGAGTATCAACCACCAAGGCGTCCCTACCGCGGACAGGGCTACGTTGGTAAATGGAGTGGTTGAAGCGTACGGCTGAGGGAACTTTTCGAGATAGATTAATACAGTTATTCGATTAAGACCGGTCTAACCACAGTTCTGCAAATCTAGAAAATACTCTGCAATAATTCCACAGTCTCATCCCTGCCTATGGACCTGGGCAGTACGCCCATCCGATCCCAGCGGATGTTGTTGATGAGTAAATCTATCTCCTCCATCTTGATGCCCAAATTACTTAGCTTCGTTTCCAGCCCACAAAGCGCCATGATAGTTTGTATGCGGTTTACGGCTGCTTCTAAATTACTCACTCCGAGAGCGCCGTACAGGGGAGCTAATTTGTGTTCAATCATGGGAGCAACCCATCGTAAGAAGGGTACAAGAGTTATTCCCACCGCTTGTCCATGCTCCACACCCCAATACAGAGTTAAAGGGCTTCCTATGGCATGGCATACATTTGGAGGGCTGTTACTGTACCCGATCCCGGACATGGTCGCGGCTAGTGCGCAGGAGGATCTCGATTCCATATCTCCGTCAACGCAGGAGGCGACCAAGTTCTCGTTAAATAACCGGATGACATTTAGAGCCAACGCATCGGATATCGCACCTGATTCGGTGGACCAGTAGGATTCGAAAGCGCTGGTGAATGCATCCATACCTGTTACGGCAGCAAGGTTCTGATTCATACTCATCGTCAGCTCCGCATCTACGATGGCTGCTGTAGGGAACATGAGCGGGCTATTCAAACCGGTAGAGCTCTTATTTGTCATATCCCACAGAGTGGACCCAGAGGTTACCTCACTGCTGCTACCAGAGGTGGTCGGCACTGCTATGAAAGGCAGGCTATTCTGTACCAGCTTACTCTCACCTCCGATGTATTCTCGCACCTTGCCTGTGTTGGTAGAAAGAATTGCTGCGGCTTTTCCGAGATCAAGAGCACTTCCACCGCCGACTGCCACCACCACGTTGGATGATGATTTGGTACAAGCCTCAGAAGCTTCGTCTACAAGATCAGGTGTCGGAAAGGGTAAGGCACGATCGAACAGAGTGACCCTACTGCTTCCTATAGACTCAAGGATCTTAGAGAGCCTTCCGCTCTCCCGCAGATAAGTTTGACCGGTAACGAGGAAAACTCGACCTTCTAACCCCACGGCATTGTCTATCACTTCCGGAAGCCGAGAAAGAGTACCGGCACCAAACAGTATTTTGGTTGGGTTTAACCAGGTGAATGCTATGTTATTCATCGAAATCCCATCATTGTTTGCATAGGTTAATGTCTCCGCCATGCCATGATAGTAGCATTTTCGGCAACGCATGTTGTGGTAGAAAATAGCGCATGTGTAGTTTAATCTCGAGTAGGAAAGATGGATGTGATAGATAAAGCATATTATGGAAGCATAGAGGTATTTTAGGAACTGGAAATATGCGGCAGATCAACTACTTGGAAACTGATCCCGGAACTGACGCGCTTGGAGGTGTAATGATTATTTCCGGTTTGGTTTAGAGGTTCGTACGACTCCTAAGAATTCGAACGAGCACTAGGAGTATTAGTACTCCATAAACATTTGCTGCAAGATTTTGTTGTTCCTACTGGTTATTAACCCCAGCATCAAAAGTATTCTCGCTTTTTGTGGCTGAAGGTTATCGGCAACTATGAAACCTAACCTTGTCACGCGTGGTGTGATAACGGTTCTACCCGCAGTAGACCTTGATGCTAGAACTACTGGAATTCCTTCTTTTACTGCTTCTGCTCCAGCACCTAGCATTTTCGGAGGGAAAGTTCCAGAGCCAAAACCGGTCATTATCATTCCATCTGAATGATTTCGGCGTACGGCGTCTATAAGCAGACTATCGGAGCCTCCGTAGGCATACACGATGTCTACTCGTGGAAGATCTGTTATGTCGTCAACATCGAAGGCGCTTGAGGAGGTATGTCTACGAGTAGGTTCCCTATAGAACACCACCTGTCCATCTGAATCAGCATAACCCAAGAACCCGAGTTCGTTTGCTCGGAAGGTCTCAATACGTAGAGTACTGGCCTTTTGTACGTCGCGAGCGCTATGAATTTCATTATTTAGGACCGTGAGAACACCTTTGCCTACCGCCTCTGGGCTAGTCGCGACTCTAATGGCATCGATTAGATTGAGGTCTGCATCTGTACCGACTGCCGTGGGTGGTCGCATTGCTCCGGTGACAACTACAGGTTTTTTAGACTTGATAGTCAACTGCAGGAAATAGGCCGTTTCTTCCAATGTAGCAGTACCATGTGTTACCACAATTCCGTCGATGTCTTCTGTTTTCAGGAGGTTATTGATGCGATGGCTTAATCGTAGCCATTCAGTAGGGCCGATGGCCCCGCTACCTATGCTTATCAAGTTCTCACTTTGTATATCGGCTATATCATTGGCTTCAGGAATTCGATCTAGGGATTGTTCTATAGTGTAGATGGTCAGCGAAAATGGGACACATCCGAGGGCTGAAGGACCCGAGAGATGGAGAGTGGTGCGAGCTCCTGGACAAGGGTAGAGTTACCCGAGAAAGGAGCAGACGTGACCCAGTCATCAGCAGGCAAACCAGAGGCCGCCGAGGAGCGGACCGAGCAGACCAGATCCTTTGTCCGCCGAGTCAGAGC
>Ga0187833_10001589_pt1 | contig 25725 bp, 31 predicted proteins | sample ETNtaG_37_FD_167968 | JGI IMG/M metagenome (GOLD analysis project Ga0187833, IMG submission 167968) | Marine microbial and viral communities from oxygen minimum zone, Eastern Pacific Ocean - ETNP2014_SV_400_PacBio MetaG (Illumina Assembly) | ecosystem: Environmental > Aquatic > Marine > Hypoxic...
AGGCCAATCAGGAATAGTTCTGATTTTTGATTTTAAATCCATAATAAATGAAGATGATGTAATTATTTAAAAATTTTGTTAATTATTGAAATAAAAATTAGATAAGTTAAATCTATACTTGCGGACAATATCAATTGAGCATTAGTTGTCCGTTCGTAATAAGTAAACGCAATAATTATGCTCAATTATTTGTTGCCTTTGCTATACCATAATTTTAAATAAGGTATTATAATCTTTATATTAAAATGAAAGTCAATGGCAAAGGCTACAGAACAGTATGGATGGAAGGAAGTGAGGTTAAACTAATCAATCAGACTTTATTGCCCCATAAGTTTGAAATCTACACATGCAAAAATCATGAAGAAACAGCTGAAGCAATAAAAACGATGATTGTTCGCGGAGCAGGTGCAATAGGTGCAACAGCAGCTTATGGTGTAGCACAGGCAACATTAGAAGCAAATGATAATAGTTTTAAGGAATATATTAAAAGACAAGGCCTACTGCTCAAAATCTTTTTACAGGAATAAATTATGTATATAATTCTATAAAAAACATTTCTGATTTTAATGAAATAAAAAATATTGCAGTAAAAAAAGCCAATGAATTTGCAGATTATGATGTCAATGCATGCAAGAAAATAGGTGAATTTGGCAATTCTTTGATAAAAAATAATTATAAAATTGGAACACATTGCAATGCTGGCTGGCTGGCTTTTGTTGACTGGGGTTCTGCTTTAAGCCCTATATATTTTGCGCACAGGGCTGGAAAAGATGTTTTTGTTTTCGTAGATGAGACAAGGCCAAGAAACCAGGGCAGTACATTGACAGCTTGGGAATTAGCAATGGAACAGGTTCCTCATGTAATTATTGCAGACAATGCTGCTGGTTATTATATGAGGAAGAAAGAAATAGATATGATAATAACAGGTGCTGATAGAATTGCAGCAAATGGAGACACAGCAAACAAGATAGGAACCTATGAAAGAGCAGTTTTAGCAAAAGAAAACAATATTCCATTTTACATTGCTGCTCCTACAACAACATTTGATTTAGAGACAGAAACCGGAGATGAGATACCAATAGAAGAAAGGCATGAAGACGAAGTTTTGTTTGTTTCTGGTGTAAGGATTGCACCTAAGGAAAGCCATGCAAAAAACCCTGCTTTTGATGTAACACCAGCAAAGTACATAACTGGAATAATAACTGAAAAAGGAATTGTTAAAGCAGATAGGGAAGAAATAAAGATGTTGTTGAGTGGATTGAGTAAAACTTGACTATAATAACAAAAACCTTTTAAATTAAATAAGCATTCTAAGTATTGATTAAAATGGATTGGGGGATGAAAAACAGATTAAGCAAAGTAATCAGTCCAAAGACTGGTAAAACAGTTATGTTGGCAGTTGATCATGGCTATTTCCAGGGCCCAACAACAGGACTTAGGGAATTTAAAAAGGGTGTAGAACCTTTAATACATCATGCAGACTGCTTGTTTATTACTCGCGGTATGTTAAGAAATTGTGTTGATCCTGAGACAAAAATTCCTGTTTTCTTACGCGTTTCAGGAGGTCCAAGTGTTCTGAAAGATGATTTATCTGATGAGCACATAACAACTTCTATGACTGAAGCTTTAAGATTAAATGCAGTTGGTGTTGGAATGTCAATTTTTGTTGGTGGAGTAAATGAATCAAGAACTATTTCAAATCTGGGAAAATTAGTGAATGAAGCAGAAGTGCATAACATGCCTGTTTTGGCTATAACTGCTGTAGGAAAAGAAATGGCACGAGATGAAAGATATTTAGGCTTAGCATGCAGAATGGCTGCAGAGCAGGGAGCGCATATTGTCAAAACATACTATTGCGAAAATTTCAAAGAAGTTGTTAAAGCCTGCCCTGTTCCTATTGTCATTGCTGGCGGTAAAAAAATTGATGAAAAAGACGCATTGCAGATGGCTCGTAATGCAATAGATGACGGTGCTGTTGGAGTGGATATGGGAAGAAATATCTTCCAATCTGAAAATCCAGTTGGAATGATTAAAGCTGTTAGAGCAGTAGTGCATGAAAATGCTACTATAGATGAAGCTTTTAATGTTTATGAGAAAGAAAAGAAATGAGTTCTTATGAAAGTCGCAGTTTATTACAATAATAACGACATCAAGATAGAAGAAAGGCCAATTCCAAAGATTTCTGATGGTGAAATTTTAGTAAAGATGAAGGCATCCGGTATTTGCGGTACTGATGTTATGGAATGGTATAGGATAAAAAAAGCACCAAGAGTTCTGGGCCATGAGATGGCTGGAGAAATTGTTGAGTCAAAATCAGAAAAATATACAGTTGGACAAAGAGTTTTTGTAAGCCATCATGTTCCGTGCAACAACTGCAAATATTGTTTGGAAGACAATCATACTGCTTGCGAAACTCTGCATACAGGAAATTATGATCCTGGTGGTTTTTCTGAATTCATAAAAATTCCAAAAATAAATGTTGATACTGGAACTTATTTACTGCCGGAAAATGTTTCTTATGAAGAAGGCACAATGATAGAGCCGTTAGCATGCGGTGTCAGGGCTTTAAGATTAATAAACATTAAAAAAAGCCATACTGTTTTAATTTTAGGCTGTGGTGTTTCTGGTTTAATGAATATTCAATTAGCTAAACTTACTGGCGCAAAAGTTATTGCTACTGATATTGATGATTATAGGCTGAACAAAGCAAAAGAATTTGGTGCTGATGAAGTTATCAATGCTAAAGAAGAGCTTAATGTTAAGGCTGATAGGATAATAGTCTGCACCGGAGCTATACAAGCTGTTAAGCAGGCATTTGATAATATTGACAAAAAAGGAATTGTTTTATTCTTTGCAATACCTGAAAAAAACATAGAAATTCCAAATGTTGATTTATGGAGAAATGAATTAACCTTGCTTTCATCATATGGAGCAGCACCAAAAGATTTACAGGAATCTTTAGAACTTATCAAAAACAAAAAAGTGAATGTTAAGGATATGATAACCCATAAGCTGCAGTTAGAAAAAATCCAGGAAGGCTTTAAGATAGTATCAGATGCAAAAGAATCATTAAAAGTTATTATAGAATATAATTAGCTTATTCTTTATTTCATTATAAAGCACTGGACATTGTTCCTATTGCACTGGACATTCACGCGTGAGGTTTATAAACTAGTTCTACATTATAATAAATTAAAAAAGTGGCCAAGAATAGCCAAAGACGCTGGACTCAAAATCTAGTTGTTATTCACCCGAATATTTACTATATAGTACATCTGATATATAAACCTTGTGAAAAAAACAATCGGTAAAGCCGGGGTGGCTGAGTCTGGCTTAAAGCGCTGGACTCAAGATCCAGTTGGTGTTCACCCGAATATCACGCGGGTTCAAATACTAACACGGAACTATTGAAAGTCCCGTCCCCGGCGCCGTAAAATTTAATTTAAGAAAATAAGATATACTCAAAATAAAAAGTTAATCAAAATAAATAGGACCTACATGTAATGCCAATGGTTGTGTTCCTTTTTTTGGATAAGGAGAAACTAAAAGTGAAATGGAAAGCATCCTATAAGCTTCAACAATTACTCTACTTGGTTCATTTAATTCAGAATATGATGTTGGATTTAATGCTAAATAAATACCCCTAGATTTATTACCATATCGATGAATATTATCAGTATCTATATCAGATACTCTAGCAACTAAAGTATCTTCTTTTTCAGGAATTCCATCAACACGCCTTAAAATTGCAGGTTTATCAGACACTTGACCGCAAATTGCCAATCTTCTTGCAACTTCTTCTTTATGGTCAAAGACCCATTCATTAACTCTTCTAGCATAACTTTGCATATCCCATACAATACTATCCAAATAGTGGTCAAGAGTTGTTTCGACAAAACCCAGTACTGGGTGTACTACCTGTAAAAACTTGTTTTAAAGTCATAAATTTCAGAGTGGTAACATTAAATATTTAAATATTTCTAAAAATAAAATCTTGTAAGAATTAACTTATAACAGATGTCTTAATATCTTGACGGCATTTACAATCAGGATTGCCTTTGATTTTGGGTATTGTTTTCAAAAACAATTTAATTACATTTTCTGCATTTTTCTTGAATGTTTTCAAAACCATTTGTATATCGACTGCTTCTCCACTATCTCTCCAACAGTCATAATCGGTTGACATAACAACAGCTGCATAGCACAATCCTGCCTCACGAGCTAAAACAACTTCAGGAACAGTTGACATGTTGATTACATCTGCTTTCCACTGCCTGAATAAATTGCTTTCTGCTTTTGTACTGAATCTAGGGCCTTCAATTGTAATAACTGTTCCTTTTTTATGATAACTCATGCCTAATTCTTTAGCAGACTCTGCCAATAATTTTCTCAACTCAGCGCAAAAAGGCTCTGCCATTGGTATATGAGCAACATGGTCTTTTTCATAGAAAGTACTTTTTCTTTTTGTAGTTCTGTCAATAAACTGGTCAACAAAAACAAAATCACTTGGCTTGATTTCCTCTCTTAAAGAGCCAGCTGCACTTGAAACCAAAATATGCGTACATCCTTGCTCTTTCAAAGCATGGATGTTAGCCTGATTAGGCACATTTGTCGGCATTATTTCATGTTTCTTACCATGCCTCGATATAATGACTACATCTATACCTTCAATTTTCCCGGTAGTTAAAGCAGAAGAAGGCTTTCCATAAGGTGTTGTAACCTTAATTTCTTTTGTATCCTTTAAAATCTTGGGATCTTCCAGTCCAGAACCGCCAATAATTCCTATTTTTACCACTAAAATCACCCAATATTATTTTTATTACAATATCAATAATTCAATTTTTTATCATTAATTATTATTTTTATTTATTAAATTGATTTTTTGTTTTATTCTTTTTTATTGAAATTTTTTATTTATTGTTTTTTCTTTTTAATGGTTTTATTTTTTTATTGGATTTTTCATTTAACCTCCAAACCACTCTTTTCAGCCTTATCGCTTATTATAGCACTATTGCCAGAAGGATCTTCTATTATTATTTTCTGTTTTTCCTGGCCCCACATTATTTTCATGAGTTTTTTTAATAAATTTTTTGCTTTTTTCTTGTCTTCATTATCTTCTGCAGTATCTCTTGCTGTCTCAATCTGGTATTTAACCCTGTTCAATATTCCTTCTATATTTGTAACAAAACCCTGGGCAGCAGAGCCTGGAGTTATTGTAGTTATATGCGGAATTTTAACGGTTGCTTCAGAACTCTTAACAACTCTAACCTTCATATCTTTTTCATTAGAAATTTCAAAAGTATATTTGCACGGCTCTTTTCTCTCAGCAGCTTCAACATCAGATTTATGATATTTGCAATTACCACATGTCATAGAAAAAAGAAAAACCTTTCCAAAATATGGAACTTCTGTTTCCTTTTCCATCAAAACCAAAGTCTTTTTGAAGCACAAAGGACAGGTTTCTCCTGATGTTGATTCTGGTTCTCCCATAAAACTCAGGTAAAGAATTCTGTTTTTATAGTTTTTGGTTTTCCAAAAACCCGGGAAAACTTGTTTCCGGCTGGTTTGCAGTTAGCAAACCTGGGAAAATTGTTTTTCCGCTGATTTTTGGTTACAGAAGTTTATAGAAATTTACAACTGATTTGATGGATTCAATATTTGATCTAAAAAATCGTTCATTAAGCGACGGGATATTAGCTATTTCCTTTAGAGATTTCTCTAAACTTTCAAGTGCCGCTCTATCATACCCCCATACATAATTGAATTCTTTGATTTATTCGAAATTTGATCTAATAAATCATCTAAGAATGCATCTACAATTAAAGGAGAATTAAGGAGATTTTCCAAAGTTTGTCCCGGTAAACCCAATATATCAAAAAATCTTGGTTGCAAACTTCTTGTTGGAGTAGAAGATCCAATTACATATCTATGAACTGCAGCATATGATATATTCAATCCTTCTTTTATTAATTTTTGGCTATTTCCCGGAATAGTTAACCAGGCAGATAACATATTACTTACCAATTGGTTTTTTGGTTTTTGTTTTCTTTTTTCAGCATTATCTGCTTCATAAGCTTCCAATGTAATTCCGCGGGCTTTTTTTGCCCAAGATTTTTGGTAGTCACGAGAATAACTATTCTTTGCTTCTCTGTATGCTCTTACGGATCCATAACCTTGATGTAGGGCACGGATATGGGCATCTGCAACATTTAAAGAAACTTCTGCGCGTTTAGCAACATCACTAACTATATCCCTAACTGATATTTGTTGATTAAGGGGCATTGAATCTAAAACTTGATTATAAACTACATCCATTAATTCTAAAGCGGGAGCTGTGTATGCTGGCATAAGGCTAAAAAATGGGGCTATATTTATAAATTTAACCAACACTACTACTCGTAAGTCTTCAATAAATTTCAATATATGTCTTAAGAATTCAATTACCTAATCATAATCAGTAATGTCACTCTCAGTCTCTTTCTTTGGCTCTTCCTGTCCTTTGTGCCTGTAGATATGGGCAAATGATGGTACAGCTGCTATCCAGTTGTCTCCAAAACCTGCTATATCTCCTTCAATAGCATCACATGTTTTTTTTATCTTATTTATAGCTCTTTTTAACTCAACCAAATCCTTGTCTTTTAATGGTTTAATGTTAACCAAAGCGATAGTATGCCCTTCCCTTAAAGAATCTAATATTGGCTTGATGCTTTCAAAATCCTCAATTACAAAAGGCCTTACAGTCACTTTAGAACTAGATTCTGCAGTAGCTTCTGTTCCAAGCTCAACATAGCCTTCTTCTTCAGCCTCATGTGCTGCTCCAGAACCATTACCAGATACTGTCTCTTTTATTTTATCAAAAAAACCCATAAATAACCACCTTTATTGCTTAATTGGATATTTTAATTACCCTCAAATATTTAAATCTTTCTATTGTAGGGTAGATACAGTGGCATAACAAAGAATTACACGAAATGATGCTTTGATGTCGAATGACTTTTTGAGTTCCAGAAATTTTATCACTCTCGTAAAAAGCTTAAAGCACTTTCAACACTCTCTTCTAGAGAATTTGATGTGTCAATTTCAATACCACCAAAGGGTATAGGAACACGTATAGACTCTCTTTTCAAAAATCCTGTCCAATCTTCTAATTTACCTCTATCTCTTTTATAACCTCTTTCTTTTAATCTTCTTCTAATGACATCTTCATGAGCGATACATCTCATTAATTTTAATCTGCAATTTGTTTCTTCTGCTAACATTCTATATCTACTAGCCCATCTTTCATTTTGGACTTCAGTTGAATAAGGTGCATCAATCCAGATACTGTTACCCAACATTAAATTACGTCTCACAATATTATCAACTGTCTTGTATGTACCCTCCCTTACAACTTCTTCCTAAAATTCTACACTTCTTTCTTCACTAAAACCATCAGAAATCATATCTTTATCAATATATGTTGCATGAATAATGTCCATAACGCCTGGTTTGATTTTATTTCCACTGCCATCATACAGTCCTAAAGAAAGAGTAGTTTTTCCACTACCAGGAGTTCCAGTAACAATGGCTAAGACTGGTGGATTGAAATATAGCTTTTCCATATTATGGTGTAATTACGTACACTTAATAAATTTAACCCCGCTAGATTACTTCAGCGAAACATTTTTAAATGAAGCTACGATTCAAATTTTCATGGCAAATAATATTGGAGGCTCGAAGAGAAAAAGCCGGCATAAGCTAAAGAAGGAAAGAAGAGCAAAAGGAAAGATAAGCATAAGCAGGTTTATGCAGTCCTTTAATGTGGGCCAGAGGGTTCATTTAAGCATTGAATCATCTATACATAAGGGAGATTATCATCTTAAATTTCTGGGCAAGACAGGAGTTGTCCGCGGTTTAAGGGGAAAATGTTATGAGATTGCTATAAGTGACGGTGGAAAGGAAAAACTACTTATAGTGCATCCGGTTCACCTTAAAACAACAAGTGATTAATATGGCATCTGAAATAATATCTGAAACACCTATCAGCGCATATCAGCTGAAGCAGGAATTGGGTAAAATAAAGCAGAGAGACAAAGAACTAAATTTCAGGGCTGCTAAAACAGAGGAGCATTTGGAGCATATATCACCATCCAAAACTTCAGACGCTCTTTTTGACAAAATCAGCAAATTGAACATTTCAAGGCTAAAAGAACAGCATATACGTAAAATCATAGATGTAATGCCTGCAACAGCTAGGGACTTAAAGGTTGTTATGCAGGGCTATACAATAAGTTTAAGCAATGAAAATATAAAGAAAATTGTTGACATTATAGCAAAAAACCTGTAGAAACGCTTTCTAGGCTAATTTTTAAGTATAAATTAACAATATTTATAAATACAAAAGTTAAAATTATAAAAAATGAGGGTGGAGATAGAAAAGAGGCAGATAGGTAGTTATGAAAGGATAGCTAGAGAAGTCAACAAAGCTGTAAAAAAGCCCAGCTTAAAAGTTAAAAAAAACAGGTATGAAAAGGATTTATTCCGGAAAGACATAAGCGTAGAAAATAAGAAAAAAAGGCTTGAAAAAAGCCTGCACGAGCTTATAATAAAGACCTTTTCAGTAAATATAAGCCAAATTAAAAAGAAAAAAAAGGCTGTGGAGAACTTCAAGGAAAACATAGAACTGATAAGGCACATAATACATAAAATAAAATCCATTAATAATTATCTTGAAGAAAGCCTTTTACATGACATTGGGATTGTTAAAAAATCATTGATAGTAAAGGCAGTTAAATCAAATATGCCGGAAAAATATCTGGAAAAAAGCAGCAGTGTATTGTCAAAAGATTATATAGGCAAGATCGAAAATACTGTCTATGGGCTTATCCAGAAAATCATATTTTTTGACAAGAAACTGCTAAAAGATTATAAAAAGAGGAAAATTAAGGTATTAAAGAAAGAAAAGCTTGGAATAAAAGATATAGAAAAGACACTTAAGATTGAAAGCGAGCTTTTGGATGCGCTGGAAGCAAAAATTCCTCCGGCTAAAAAAATAAGGGCAAAATTATTCACAAAAGAGATATTCAACAAGTGGGTTCCCTGGGTATTTGCTTTGTTATCCAGCTTTGAAACAGAGTATGACAAGGAAGAGCTGATATTTTCAAAAATCAAGAAGAATGACAGATTAAGGAAGAAAATTCAGAAGAAAATAAAGCACATTGCCAACGAAAAGGAAAAGCTGCTTAAAATTAGGGAAAAAAGGGCATTGGCAATGACGAGATTCGGAAAAATAAGTGATGACTACAGGCAAACATTCCACGAATATGTATCTGCAGCAGGCTTATAACAATTAATATGGAATTACTACAATCAAGCGGACAAAAAATGGAAAGTACAAAAGAAGAGAATACAATAATATTAGACTTTTTACAGAATGGGTACCCATTAGATGAAAGGCCCATGTACATGAAGACTCCGATAGCGCAAGCTGTAGGAAAAGAGCATTTTGTTTTGCTTGAGTTAGTGCCTAAAAAAGAAGTGCATCTGCAGCTATATGAGGAAGTGTACATAGGAGAAGGCAAAAGAGACAAGATACACCACATAGTTGGAAAAATTCCAATGTCAAAATTAACAAGAACTGCAAGATCCGAACTTGAGTTTGTGATTAAAGATTTGGTAAAGAAAAATGAGAAGAGATTTATTGATTTTTTCAATAATGCAAGGCCGTTAAGCACAAGAATGCATCAGATAGAACTGCTTCCCGGAGTTGGAAAAAAGCACATGTGGGAAATAATAAACGCCCGCGAGGAAAAACCTTTTGAGAGTTTTGAAGACCTTAAAAAAAGAGTCAAGTTAATCCCGGACCCTGAGAAACTAATAATCAAAAGAATTCTGGAAGAGATGGAAGGAGAAGAGAAGCATAGATTGTTTGTTGATGTTTTTTGAATTGTTATTTATAACTCCCGCTGAAATCTTTAAGAAATGTGATTAATAGTGATAATGCAATTGGCCCTATAAATATTCCAATCAAGCCAAATAAATTAATCCCTCCAATTAGCCCTATTAATACAGTCAATGGATGGACATCACCTTTACCTCCTACCAACTTTATTCTCAAAAGATTGTCTGACATGCTTATTATAAAAATTCCATATAATAACAATCCAATGCCCATTCCCATGCCCCAATAGGAATTGATAATCACGCCATTAAGTATCAAAAGCAATGAAGCAGGAAGCCATATGATAGCAGGCCCTATTAAAGGCAGCAAAGCAAAAATTGCCATTACAACACCCCAGAAAATTGCAGACGGAACGCCAAAAACATAGAACCCTAATGCTCCTAAAGCGCCTTGCGCAATTGCAACGATTATATGGGCAAAGACAACAGAATGTGTTACCTTACCAAACTTCTCTATTAGCCTATTGGAATATTTTTGCTGTAAGGGAATCATTTGCACAACATTGTTCATCAGCTTTTTGCCGTCTTTGAACAAGAAGAATGATATGAATAAAGCAAGGCCTATGGCTATAATGATATTAGGTATCTGCACCACAACAGATGTAGCTATTCCTATTGTTTTTTTAAATACTGTATCTACAATTTTATCAAAATCAAAATATCCTGATCCAGTAACAAAATTAAATGCATTGCATTTGATTGAGTTTGTGCCTTGACAATTTATATCAAAAAACCCTTTATCTATTATATTTGTCTTAGCATAATCGTAAATGCTCTCAACTTGTTTTGGTATCTGTGATGCTACAAATACAAAAGGCATAAGGAATAATATTACTATTAAAACAAGAGTTATAAAAATTGATAAACTTTCATATTTTAAAGGTATTTTGATTTTCTTGTATAAAGGATAGAACACATAAGTAAGTATTATACTTGCTAAAAAAATATTGAGCACTGGTTTTAATAAAAGATAGAATAAAACTATAGCTAATGCAAAAAACAATAATTGGATATTAGTGGAAAGATTTGTATTTTTAATTTTAATCACTGGTTGTATTTTGTAAGCAAAGCAGCTATTAATATTATGATAAGGCCAATCAAAATATGGGATGTTCCATTGCTAAGATTTGGGTATAGTTCATTGATATATAATGCAACGCCTATGCCTAAAACTCCTAAGCCTGCTGAAAAAAGGATTATTGTAGTCATCAAATGCCGGATTTTTTTCCCGATTCCTGACAGGTCTCTTATCCATTTTGCCAGGTGTTCAGCCTCTTCTGCAGCAACAGAAATAAGAGATTGTAAGGATTTCTCCATTAATTTGTTTAAAACTGACTTGAAAGTTATTTTTTCTTCTTTTTCTTGTTTTTTTGCCATGATAGATACCTCTTTTTTATTAAGATGCTATTAATTGTTAGATATTATTTAAAGGTTTTTGTTTTTAGAATAATATAATATTATTGGAGTTTTTTGTTTTTAAATTTATTAATATGTTGTTAAAGAAAGATCTATAAAATTTATTGCGTTAAATGATCTAAGTTTCCTTGCGGATTGTTTTCAGGAGTTGATGTTGCTAACTCTTCTAAACCTGATGCTTGGTTATTATCCGGATTGTTCCCTCTGTTTGTTATATGTTTATCTTTAATATGAATTAATCTATTATACATACGACCTATTCCGCCTCCAGTAACAAATTCACCTGTTACAACTGTAAGTGCAGTACCACCAGCCATGATCCCAAGATAAAGGGGATAGCTTTCACCTTCAGGAACTACCCTATAAGACATCACTAATAAAGCAGGAACTACATAACCCAAACTACCACCAAAAGCAGCTAATGCTAATAAACCACGCTTATTTTCTCTTGCTTCAGTAAGTAATGCTCCGGTATTTATCTGGGGAATATTGCTTGAAATATTATCATATATTTGTCCTGGATTTGGTATTTTATCCTTCATACTATCATAGAAATTTACTGGGTTGAAATTTGGCATATTTGGCATTTTAGTATATCAATAAAATCAATCTTTATAAAAATTTTGATTTTTCATATTACAAAACAACAAACTTTATAAATAACGTTCTTATACTTATTTTTTTTAATATGCAATTAAAGAAGAATGCCCAGCTTGTTCTTGAAGATGGCTCTGTTTTTTATGGTTGCTCATTTGCTGCTGAGAGATCTGTAGCTGGTGAGGTAGTTTTCTCAACTGGAATGGTTGGCTATCCTGAATCTTTGACTGATCCCAGCTATAAAGGGCAAATTCTATGCTTAACATACCCTTTAATAGGCAACTATGGTGTTCCTTCTGATGAAAAAGATGAATTTGATTTAAAAAAGCATTTTGAATCGGATAAGATACAAATAAAAGGTTTAGTGATTTCTGATTATTCTTTTGAGCATTCTCATTGGAATGCAAAGAAAAGTTTAGCAGAATGGCTTAAAGAGCATAATATTCCTGGAATTTTTGATGTTGATACTCGGGAATTAACTAAAAAAATTAGGGAAAAAGGAGCTATGCTTGGCAAGATAATAATTAATGATGAAGATGTTAAGCTTTATGATCCAAATAAGGTTGATTTGGTTAAGGAAGTTTCAATAAAAAAACCTATTATTTACGATACAATTAATAAAAATTCAATTACAATGAATAATACTCCAATGATTAAAGAAATAAATAAAAATACACTAAAAAATAATTCAACAATTGAAAAAATAAATAATAATTATAAAAAAAATAAAGTTGTGGTTTTAATAGATTGTGGAGTTAAAAATAATATAATAAGGAATTTGATCAAGAGAAATTTAATTGTAATAAGAGTCCCTTATGATTATGGTTTCTTTAAGTTTGATTTTGATGGCATTGTTATAAGCAATGGCCCTGGAGATCCTAAAATGTGTAAGAGGACTATAAAGTTCATCAGGAAAGCAATTAATCAAGAGATTCCAATTTTCGGAATATGCTTAGGAAATCAGCTATTATCTTTGGCTGCAGGCGCAGATACTTACAAGCTGAAATACGGACATCGAAGCCAAAACCAGCCTTGCCTACTGAAAGATACAAAAAGATGCTTCATAACAACACAAAACCATGGGTTTGCTGTTGATACAGAAACATTGCCACCAGATTGGGAGCCATTGTTTACAAACATTAATGATAATACAAATGAGGGCATTAGACACAAAACAAAACCATTCTTTTCCTCGCAATTCCATCCTGAAGCCACTCCTGGTCCTGTTGATACTGAATTTTTGTTTGATGATTTTATTAAAAAGTTAAAAAATGGAACCGATTAATATTTTAATCATTGTTATTGTATTTTTTATAGCCTCATTTTTCGGCTCATTAACCGGTGGCGGAGGTTTAATAACAATACCCACTTTAATTTTTATGGGGTTGAGCCCGATTACGGCATTAGGCACAGGAAAAATTGGTGCAGTTGGAATTACATCAGGTTCAGCAATAGGATATGGTATGAAAAAGAAGATTGATTACAAAATGGGGTTTATATTTATGATTTTCGCAGTTATAGGTTCAATATTTGGAACATTAACAATTTTATCTGTACCGGAAGAATTGATAAAGAATTTTATAGGTATTATTATGATTATTATTGTATTTTTTTTATTTTTAAATCCAGATATTGGGACTAAAACCAAAAAGGTAAATAGAAGTATATTGCTTATTTCCTTATTCGCACTAGGAAGCGGTTTTTTTAGTGGATTTTATGGGCCTGGAATCGGAACAATTAATAGGTTAGTACTTGCAGCTTTTTTTTCATACGCAATTATAAATAGTGCAGCCCTTTCTACATTTGCAAATTCTGTTACAAATTTATTTTCATTATTAATTTTTTCGATTTATGGAGTTGTCCAGTTTTCCTTGTTTATTCCAATTTTTGCAGCAGCATTTATTGGAGGATATTTAGGTTCCAGGTATGCAATGAAATTGGGCAATGTAAATGTAAAAAGATTGCTGCTTACAGTAGCTATTATAATGGCAATAAAGTTATTGTTTTTTTGAAAATGCAAAAACCAAAGAAAGTTTTAGTGCTTGGATCAGGATCTCTCAAAATTGGAGAAGCAGGAGAATTCGATTACTCTGGAAGCCAGTGCTTAAAGGCATTGAAAGAAGAAGGAATCGAAACAGTCCTTGTTAATCCTAACATTGCGACAATACAAACCTCAAAAGGCATGGCTGATAAAATCTATTTTCTTCCTGTAACAGCTTACTTTGTCGAACAAGTAATAAAAAAAGAAAAGCCTGGTGGGATAATGCTTGCTTTTGGCGGACAAACAGCCTTAAATTGCGGTGTTGAGCTGGATGATAAGGGAATTTTTAAAAAATACAATGTAAAAGTATTGGGAACATTGGTAGAGTCTATCAAAGACACTGAGGACAGGAACTTATTCAAGAAAAAACTTGCAGAGATTGATGTTAAAGTTCCTGAAAGCAGGGCTGTTACAACTATAAATGAAGGCTTGAATGTTGCTAAAAGAATTAAGTATCCGGTTATGGCAAGAGTTGCATATGCTCTTGGAGGGCAAGGCTCTGGAATAGCTTATAATGACCTTGAGTTAAATAAAATATTGACAAGAGCTTTTTCTTATTCCAAACAGATTTTGATAGAGAAATATCTTGGAGGCTGGAAGGAAGTAGAATATGAAGTTGTCCGCGATAAGTATGACAACTGCATTACTGTATGTAACATGGAAAATTTTGATCCAATGGGGATACACACAGGAGAAAGTATTGTTGTTGCGCCAAGCCAGACATTAACTAATAATGAATACCATAAATTAAGAGAGATTGCAATAAGGGTTATAAGGCATTTGGGTATTGTTGGAGAATGTAATATACAATATGCTCTTGACCCCAAATCAGAAGATTACAGTGTGATAGAGGTAAATGCAAGATTAAGCAGAAGCTCTGCCTTGGCATCAAAAGCAACTGGTTATCCTTTAGCTTTCATTGCTGCAAAACTAGCTTTAGGCTATTCTCTGACAGAAATTGAGAATTCAATAACTAAAACAACAAAAGCATGCTTTGAGCCTGCTTTGGATTATATTGTAATAAAGATACCTCGCTGGGATCTGGAAAAATTCAAGAAAGTCAGCTTCCAGATAGGAAGTGAAATGAAATCTGTCGGAGAGGTAATGGCTATTGGCAGGAAATTTGAAGAAGTATTGCAAAAAGCTTTGAGAATGTTAGGCATAGAACTACATGGTTTAGTTTGTAATAGTATTAAAATAAATAATAATATTAATTTTGAATTAAAAAATCCTACTGATAAAAGGGTAATTGCAATATCAGAAGCGATAAAAAAAGGCTATTCTATTGACAAAATCTATTCATTGTCTAAAATTGATAAATGGTTTTTGTACAAAATAAAAAATATTATTGATACAGAAAAGAAAATTAAACAATATGATATGCATAATTTGCCAAAAGAACTGTTAAGATTAGCAAAACAGCAAGGTTTTTCTGATTTTCAAATTGCAAGGTTACTGTTCAATAATAAAAATTATGAGCATAATTTATTGAAAATTAGAAATTTGAGGAAAGAATATCGTATTGTGCCTTATGTAAAACAAATAGATACCTTAGCTGCAGAGTATCCGGCTAAAACCAACTATCTTTATTTGACCTACAACGGCAGCAGGGATGATATTAAATTCGATAATAAAAAGTCTGTCATAGTTCTTGGTTCAGGCGCTTACAGGATTGGCTCGTCAGTGGAGTTTGACTGGTGCTGCGTCAATGTAGTTTTGACTTTAAAAAATCTTGATTACAAAACAATAATGATAAACTATAATCCAGAAACTGTATCAACAGATTATGATGTTTGCGATAGATTATATTTTGAGGAGATGTCATTTGAGCGTGTTTTAGACATTTATGAGAAGGAAAATCCTTTAGGTATAATAATCTCGATGGGCGGCCAGATTCCAAATAATTTAGCAATGAAATTGTATAGGCAAAAAATAAAAGTGTTGGGTACGAGTCCATTGAGCATAGACAACGCAGAGGACAGGCATAAATTTTCTAAGTTATGTGATAGATTAAGTATAGACCAGCCAGAGTGGATTGAAACAACTAATATTAAAGATGCAATAAAATTCGCAAATCATGTTAAATACCCTATCTTGATAAGGCCCAGCTATGTCTTGTCCGGAGCAGCAATGTCTGTAGCATTCAATGATAAAGACCTTAAAAAATATCTGGAAAAGGCAACTGAAGTAAGTAAAGAACATCCTGTTGTCTTAAGCAAATTTATTACAAATGCAAAAGAGATTGAGATAGATGCTGTTGCCTTTAAAGGACAGATTATAATTTATGCAATTTCTGAGCATGTTGAGAATGCAGGTGTCCATTCAGGAGATGCAACTATGGTCTTGCCTCCGCAATTTACCTACATAGAAACAATCAGGAAAATAAAAGAAACTGCAAAAAAAATTGCTTCTGCTTTGGCTATTACAGGACCTTTTAACATACAATTCATAGCAAAAAGCAACGAAATCAAGGTTATTGAATGCAATTTGCGCAGCTCTCGTAGTTTTCCCTTTGTCTCAAAAGTCACTAAATATAATTTTATAGACAAAGCTGCAAAAGCAATGCTTGGCTTTGAAGAAAAAGGAAGCTATAATACCATCGATCTTGATTATGTTGGAGTTAAAGCCCCGCAGTTTTCCTTTTCCAGGCTTCATGGTGCAGATCCGGTTTTGGGTGTAGAGATGGCTTCAACAGGAGAGGTTGCATGCTTAGGGGAAAACATAAATGAGGCTTTTTTAAAATCATTGTTATCTGTAGGCTTTAAAATTCCAAATAGTAATGTCTTATTGTCTACCGGTCCAATAAAAAGTAAAGTTTATCTGTTAGAAAGTGTAAAAAAATTACAACAAATGGGCTATGATTTATATGCAACAAAAGGAACCCATAATTTTCTAAAGAACAATCGTGTTGAGACAAAAATTCTTCATTGGCCTCTTGAAAAAAAAGAGCCTAATGTTTTAACTTATCTCCAAGAGAGAAAAATTGATTTAGTAATTAATATTCCAAAAAGTTTTGAGGAAGAAGAGTTGGAAAATGATTATTTGATCAGGAGAAAAGCAGTTGATTTTAACATTCCATTATTGACAAATGAGCAGAATACAAAACTGTTTATTGAGTCAATTTCTAAATTAAAGATGAAAGATTTGGAGATTAAGGAATGGGAAGGGTATGAGTGATTTATTTATGCATTTAATCCCCAATTAATATCATCAAAAATGTGCCAGTTTCGGGATGTCGAAGACATCCCCAGACGCTGTTTTACGGGCACGTAAAAAAACCCAAACCCTTATAAAACAATAAAAATTTCTTTTATTTGGTGATAATAAATGGCATTTGACAAGAATTTAGACAAAGAATTATTTTCAGAAACAAAGGAATTTGAGACATCAAAAATCAAAGTAGGAGTTTATTCTTACAATGACGGGGAAAAGAAGCTGCAGATTTCCCGGGAAAATTTAAATCAGGAAAATGCGCAATGGAAATTCTCCAAGCTAGGAAGGATGTTTAAGGATGAGGTTGAAGCAGTCATTCCAATGATGAAAAAAGCCATAGAGCATATGTAAGCCAGTTAAGCAACAAAATATTTATATATGACCTATTGCATCAATACTATAAAATGTCCAATATAAATAAGATAAATATGATGAGTATTCTGATTTTGATAGTGGGCATTATTATTATTGCTTAGACAATTTCTGATGTTCTTTACATAAAATCTGCAAGAACATCAGATTTCTCTATAAAATTTTAACGTAAGGTGAAAAAATATTTGATTTCGAAACCATGGTTATGGAAGATAAAATGAAAGAATTTGAGGAAAAGTAGAATGGCAACACAGGTATTAGAAAGGATTTCAAGTACTAGTTTGGTGGAATTAGAACATAGAACTCTTGATAATATGTTTGATGATTTAGGCCATCATATACTAAATAATAGTTTAGATGCTGCTAGTTTAGAGCAGGTTATATCTACAAGATGTATTCCAAATGAATTGCCTACTGACATAAAAAGTTTTAAAAAATTTGTAAGACAAGCTTGGGTTAAGACGCTACTCCACACATTTCCTGTGCAGACTGGTTACCCTTTACAAGAAACCGAATATGAAGAAGGATATTTAGAAGCGAAGCAACAATATTATACTTCGGATGATTGGGGAAAATTTAAGGTTATTACTAGAATCAAAGATCCATCAAGAAATGAAGATACATCAAAAGAAAATCAATTAAATTTTTCAAAAAATGTAATAAGTGGGTTATATACTTACGCTGATGGTCTATACAAAACTCCAATCGCGTTAGTAGTCTCTTCAGGAGACCCCTTTAACGAACAAGAACAAAGAAAAGAGATGAGAGGATTTGTAAAGGCATTATATAATGGCATGAGGCCTTATTTTTTTGAAGTAAACTGGAAAACAGAAAATCAAGGTTCAGATTCATTAGGGTTGCAGATCTTACAGGAGGATTATAGAAGGCTAGTTATCCCATATAATCCCCAAGTTAATCAATTAGCTACAAAATTGTTATATAGAAGAACAGTTCCGACTTAACAAAAAATTATCACTTATTACAAGATCCTTAAAATCTTTAAGGTAAATATTTATATATAACCTAGTATATATAGGTAAATTATGGCACTTACCAGTATTAGGAAAATTTGGAGTTTTCTGCATTATCCTATGGTAGTGTTTACTATCATTGTTTCATAGTTTAATTCTGATGTTCTTTAAATAAAATTTGCAAGAACATCAGATATTTCTATAAAAATTTTAAACCGAGGTGAAAAATGGAAAATTTGAAAAAAACGAAAATAGAAGAGATTGAAAGTATAAACACAGAAGATAAAATGGAAGAATTTATGGATAAGTAAGATGGAAAAATTTTATACAATTAGCCATTATTTAGTTCATCATAGATTTCACTATACTAAATTTAATAAATATTCCCAAAAATTTATATAATCCCTTAATTCTGATCTTATTATTAAAAAGATAGGTGGTAATTATATTAATCTGTGGAATTGATGAAGCCGGCAGAGGCCCAATTGTTGGGCCATTGGTAATGTGCGGTATATCTGTAAAAGAGGATGATTTAAAGGAATTAGTTAAATTAAAAGTCAAAGATTCCAAGCTGCTTACAAAGGCAAAAAGGGAATTCATGTTTGACAAGATAAAAGATATTTCTTACAAATATGAGATTGTTGTTGTTTATCCTGATGAGGTAGATCGTGCTGTTAATAATCATGATGGCTTGAATTTAAATAAACTGGAAGCTAGAAAATCAGCTGAAATTATTAACTTGTTAAAGACGGATAAAGCAATCATAGATGCGCCGAGCAACAATATCAAAAGCTATAAAGAATATTTAATGGGTTATATCAAAAATAAAAAAATTAAATTAATTCTAGAGCATAAAGCAGACCTTAATTACCCAATTGTTAGTGCTGCTTCTATATTAGCGAAAGTTACAAGGGATAATGAAATAAAGAAGATAAAGAAGAAAATAAAAGTAGATTTTGGCAGTGGCTATATGTCAGACTCTAAGACTGTTGATTTTCTTGAAAAATATTATGAGAAACATTCTGAGCTGTTCAGGAAAAGCTGGCTTCCTTACCAGAATATGCTGAATAAAAAATTCCAAAGTAAATTAGAAGATTTTTCCCAGTTTATAGAAAAGGTTGAACATAAAAATAAAAATGTTATTGAAAAATTAAAAAAATTAGAGGATTTCGGCTATAAATTCATACCAACATCAACAGAGCATGAACATGTAAGGATGAAAGGACCTTGCACTATAACATTGTATAAAAGCGGTAAATTACTGGTACAAGGCAAAGAAGAGCATAAAAAAGCTGTTGAGAAACTGATTTCTTGAAAGTTAATTCCTGTTATACGTTTTTTCTGCAAGAAAAAATCGCCGAAGGCGACAGTATTTGAACTGCCGTAAATTCAGTTGCGTCTGTAGTTTTTTGTAATGAATATTTTAAATAAATTCTGCGAAGCAGACAATATTTTAGTAGGAATCAGTTTTTATGGTTAAGTTAAAATAAAAGAAAAAAATAAATTAAAATAAATATAATTACATTTTTTTTAATTCTTTATCAATGATATCAGTTACTTCTTTTTTAGATATTATTTTTTTCTTAAGAAGCGAAGTCAATAAAGCATAAGTAGTTGAAGCAACCCTACCCATATCAATCGCATTTTTCTCCACGAGTTTATTAATTGTTTTTGTATCTCCTTTTGATACTTTTGCTTTAACATTCTTGACGTATTTATTCCAAGAAGCAAGATTTTTAGCCATAAATATCACCTCAATTAATTCATATACAACTTCTTTATATAATTTTTGGAAGATTCCTACTTTTCTATTTTATTCATTATAAAAAATTTCGTTAAATCCGCGTGTTATCTGAAGCTTTTATTTCAGATTGAAGCGATTTGGGGAAGGATGCAACTAGCTAGAATTTACGGTTTACCTGCGACTTTTCCGTTGGAGGCAGTTCAAATATTGCGTATAACGATGTTATGTCGCCTAGGGTTCATCCCTAGGTCGAGCGTAAGCGAGAAGTCAGTTTGGAGTTAAAAGCAGTTTTCCTGTTTCTTATATAAGAGAGAAATTGGCAAATAATTATTCTTTTTAGGAATTTCCTCAATAATTATTTTTTTGTTTTTCTTGAAAACTTTGTATGCTTTCCTACCTCTTTTTGAAGTTAGAACTTTGAACTTATCATCTATAAATTCTATAGCACAATTGTTGTCTATTGCAATTCCAACCTCAGAAAAATTCTTCATAAATTCTTTGAAATCATTTCTTCTTAATTTTCTTTTATTTTTTCTTGTAGTTCCACTATTGAAATGAGGACAATGAATTCCTTTAAGAATTCCTAATCCATGGACATTAATATAATTCCAATTTTCTGGGTTGTTAAAACTTCTGGAGTCACTATGTCCTGATTCAAACCAACAAATTCCACCTGCACTAATTCCTGAAAGAACAATTCCTCTTTTGTATGCTTCTTTTAAGATTTTATCTACACCTAAGAAACGCCATCTTTTCATCATTTTTAAGGTGTTTCCGCCTCCAACGTAGATTAAATCAGAAGATAGAATTTTCTTTCTTAATTCTTTTTTTGTTGGTTTTTTATTTAATAAATAAAGGACATCAGTTTTACAACCTAATTTTTTCCCATATACTTTTTGGAATTTTTTAATGTAGACATCTGGTTCTCCACTCGCGGTTGGAATAAATAGTGCTTTAGGATTTTTCTTTTTAGTAAGTTCAGCATTTCGTTTATCAAAAGGTAGAGTCTCAAAGTTGCCAATTTCTCCACCACCTATTACGACTAACTTTTTCATGTTGCATAGAAGTGAAACAATGTTAATAAAAGTATCGTAAAGGAAAACTGCTTAGTTCTAATACTCCAAACTTATTCGACATAATGTGTGTTAGGCGATATATTTGAGCCGCCGAAAGTCCTAGTTGATGTCGTAATTTTTTATTGGGTTAAATTTCGTCTGCAAAGTAAAATTTGTGTTTTCAATAATTTAAGATAGAGCCAATTATTTTGTAGGAATTCTCATTAACCTAGTTCAAAGAGCAATCAAAGTAAATTATTACATGGAAGAAAAATATGTAGGAATCTTTAAATATTAGTAAATTATTTTTTATGGTATGGGCATAAATCGATTACAACAATTACAAGAATTTCAACAATTTGCTCCAAATTTATATCAACAATTAATTAATTATAAAAAGAAAAATTTTTGGCATTTGTTTTTGAACTTTTCTAAACAAACCCAAGTGTTATTCTTAGCTGAACTTCACGGTACTAATGAAGTTCCTAAATTGGCTCAAGATTTATTAAAGGAATTAAGAAAAGATAATTATTCTTTACTTGCATTAGAAATCCCAAAATATCATCATGAATCAATAAGTCAATTTCTAGAAACCGGTAAGCTTAAAGATTTAGAAAGGGGATTTAAAGGAGGAGGGAATATTGCACATTTTCAAACATCTTCACATATTAAACTGGTCTACGAAGCACATCATTTAGGATATAGATTAGGTTTTTTTGGTATGTCACACGACCAACCTGTTGAAACTGATATTGATAGGGATACACATTTTTCAAATAATTTTTTATCTTTGTGGAAGAGTTTTGGCTATCCAAAAACGGTTGTATATTGCGGGATATCCCATGCCAGTTATGATGAAGGAAGAATGGCATCGCTTTTAAGAGGAAAATTACACAGTTTATCTGTAGTTTGTCTAGCCGCAAATGGCCATTTTTTAAATTTAGGAAGGATTGAAAAAGTAGGTGTAGGTGAAGATGAAAGCCCTTATGGTAAATTAATTGAGTTAGCTAGACCAGATATTAAATATGGCTTTTTTGATTTAAGACATGATAATAGTTTAAGAAGTTTTGGTGACGGTTTAATTTATATAAAAAACATTTCTGCTTCGAGTTTACCTAAACGAGGATTTTTTTAGTTTCTTGAGTCCATTTTAAGAATAAATATTATTTTCTCTTGAAGGATGCTAATATAAATTTAGGAGAACAAAGTGAACCGTATAATGTACCTACATTATGCGAAGACACCAACTATAAGGACTTTCGGCACTCTAGAAGCTCAAATATGTCCGCCTAATTGCTGTTATATTCCCCGAGCGGAATTTTTAAAGAATTTAAAAATGGAGCGAGAGTGCAACGGGGTCGAGGAGCGAAGCGACGAAGAAGTTGTCGGCAGTATAGTTAAAAAGGGGGGTCGGCGAGGAAATTATTTGCATTCTAAAGCGACTTTAAAATTGAGTATATGTAAGTTCAACTCTAGTTTCTTCATGGGCAATTGATTTTTTTCTCTGTGTTTTTCCATCCCAATATAATTGATTTTCAACTGGAACAAGTTTATAACTTTCAGTACCTATTAATACATCAACAAAAATACCACCCATATTCAATCTTTGTCTAACAGCTTCACCTAATCTTCGGTCAAATTGTTTTTGAAAATCATCTGATGTTTTCCCAACATCTAAAAAGCCAAAATTTAATACCCAGTGTCTCACACTTGATCCGTAAATTAAATCAAACTTTTCACCTCTTACTTCTAGAAAATTAAGTAAATCATCTTCGATTATTCTATACCTACTTTGGATTACTTTTTCTTTTACTTTTTCAAAAGTTTCTTTATCTCCTAAATGAGGATAATAAACAGATAAATCTTCTTTATGGGGGGGAAAATCCATTAGTTGTCTCCTTAAGAAAACTAAGTTGCTTCTCCAATTTCTAAATTCCTCGTAAGATTCTTGAGCTTCTGATTCTGGTAAACCACTTTCATAAAGATGGCAATTTTCAAACAATCTTTGAGTAGATTCATTAAAATATGTTCCAAACTGAGAGGGTTCCTGATTTATTTCTAACCAAAGAGCTTCAACGTTATCTTCAAAAGTTCCATTTCTTAGAAGACCTCTTAAAAATCTGTTTGCTCTTATTCTATGTGGAGAACTATCCAATGCAATTACTTCTACTCCCCCTTGAGCAAGAAAGAATAAAGGGTAACCACCATATGCTCCAATAGATAATACTTTCTTATTCTCAATATTCAGATCTTTTAAATCGTCCAACATCTCGATTTGAGGTCCAATTGAGTAATCCCCTTCAGTATGTTCTTTAAAGATATACGACATAATTCTAATTGATGAATTGCTATTTAAAAACTTTTCTATTAATACTACTAGTTAATGATAACATTAAAATTCTCATCCGAGCCGACCCCAAAATAAGGTTTCTGCCGACAATTGAATATAACCCTTGTTATATTCCCCGAAGGGCTGAAATTTAGTGCAACGTCCCGAAGGGAAATTTCAGAGTTGTCGTGTCTAAAATAAGATTGTAGTCGGGCACACATTAATCTTCAAATATTTTTTCAATCAATTTAAATTCTTTTGTATGGCAATCAATTTCTGCTTTTATTCCTAATGGCAAAATCCATTGTGGATCAGTATGTCCAAAATCCATATTTGTTATTATTGGAAGACTTGAATTCTTAAATTCTGTATTAATTACACTAAGTATATTTTCGCTTAAACTTTTCTTTTCTTCTTTGGAATAATCTCTTGGTCTTCCAATCAGTAAAGCTGAGATTTTGTTGAAAACCCCTTGCATACAATAATTTCTTAACATCCATTTCACTTGGTCTGGAGTTGGCTTGTCTTCAGATGTTTCTAGAAATAGTATTTTGCCATTCCAAAAATCATCATCAGGCCAAAACTTAGTGCCTTTCATAAATTCAAGAACTTCAATACAACCCCCAAATAACTCACCTTGAATTTTTGAACTTCCCTGTAAAATATTCCAGCCCGTATTTTTTGACATAGGTTTTACTTTTCCTACTTTGGACTTGTCGCCCCAGTCTAAATAACCTTGCGTGTAATAATCGTACGGCCGGTATTCATAACTTTCAGGATTTTCAAATAGAATTGTTCTGATATGTTCTTGAAACTTTTGGCCTAATGCGTCCCATTGCGAAAATCCTGCCATGATTGCAGGACCATGCAAGGTGATAAGTCCTAATTGATTAAAGTATGTCAAAAGAGTAGTGGTATCAGAATATCCGATGATGATTTTTGGGTTTTTCTGAATTACTTCTGCGTTAAGAAAAGGTAGTATTCTTACAGAATCATCTCCTCCTATTGATACAAAAATTGCTTTAACTTCTTTGTCAGCAAAGGCGTCGTTTATGTCTTTAGCTCTAAATTCTGGATTTTTGTAAAGATAATCTGCATCTTTTCTCGCAGAAGGATATTCCTTAATTTTAAGCCCCAAGCTTTCAAGTGTCTTAATACCTGATTCGTAAACATGAGGAAAAACAGATGGTCCACCCCAAGATGGAGAAACTATTGCAACAGTATCTCCTTTTTGTAATTTTTTTGGTTTGATTGCCATAATATTTTAAATAAATTGATTGATATAAAAATCTTTGTGTGCCCGACTATCTCTAATAAATTTACACGACAATTGAATATAACTGTTGTTATGTTTGTTTTTGTGAGATATATTACGTAGTTAATAATCGAGCAAAAACCGAAAATCATAATAAATTGTTTTAAGTTTACATAAATAAGATTTATATGATTTTTGAGTTGATTTCTGGCACTTAATAGAAAGATTTAAATATACTTAGGTATACTAGAGTATACGGTGATAAATATGGATGCTACAACCATAAAAATACATGAAAATACAAAGTCTCAATTGGACAAATTTAGAGAGTATAAGAATGAGAGCTATGATGAGGTTATAAAGAAAGTAGTCTACATAGCTAAAACCTCCAAGACTCAGCCGAAATTAAGTAATGAAGCTATTGAAGCTATTGAAAAAGCAAGACAAAGGATCAAAAAAGGACAATTCCTTACAGAAACTGAAGCTAAAAAGAGGTTGGGAATTTAATGTTTGAAGTTGTTTTTGATGATAATGCCATAGATTTTCTAACTAAGCTCCCAAAAGAATTACGTAAAAGAATCTATAGTAAAGTAATCTCTACTAAAGAAAATCCTTTCAGATATTTTGAAAGATTAGAGGGAAGAATGGATTATAAATTAAGGGTTGGTGATTATCGTGTTGTAGCAGATATTAACAGAAATTCTAAAAAAATTGAAGTTACTCTTATTGGACATAGAAAGAATGTCTATAAGAATTTATAGTGCCAGAAATCAATTAAACATAATCGCTGTTA
>Ga0187833_10001590_pt1 | contig 25722 bp, 33 predicted proteins | sample ETNtaG_37_FD_167968 | JGI IMG/M metagenome (GOLD analysis project Ga0187833, IMG submission 167968) | Marine microbial and viral communities from oxygen minimum zone, Eastern Pacific Ocean - ETNP2014_SV_400_PacBio MetaG (Illumina Assembly) | ecosystem: Environmental > Aquatic > Marine > Hypoxic...
TTAGGAAAGAAAAGAAAACAAAAAAAGAAATTGAAAAACCAGCAGCAGAGCCCCCCGAAAAATCTTCTACGAAGATTTCTACTAATGGTAAAGATAAAAAAGAAGAAAAACAAAGTGATAAAGAAGTAAAAAAAGAAATTGAAAAAAAACCTATTCAAACAAAACCAAAAGTAAAAAAAACAGAAGCAGTTGTAAATTCACTTAATCTTCCAATATCAACAAAATATTCAAAAGCTGTTTGTAAATTTATTAAAGGAAAAAAAATTGAAAATGCAATTAATGATTTAGAAAAAGTAATTGTGCAAAAAAAGCCTGTTCCAATGAAGGGAGAAATCCCTCATCGAAAAGGAATAATGTCTGGAAGATATCCAAAAAAAGCAGCACAACATTTTATAACTTTATTAAAAAGTTTATCTGCAAATGCAAATCTTCATGAAATTGAAAACCCAATAATTAAAAAAGCAATTGCAAATATTGGTTCAAGACCTTATGGAAAATTTGGAAGAGTAAGAAGAAAAAGAACACATGTTAAATTAACTGCAATAAAAAAAATTAAAGAGGCTAAGAAATAAAATGGAATATAAAAAAACAATTAAATTTAGAAAAGATGAATTTAAGGTAAAAGAATATATAAAAAATTCTCTTGGGAAAGGAAAAATAAGCGGAATTAAGATAGAATATACTCCTGTAGGTGAAAAAGTAATTATATCAACAAACAAACCAGGTTTGATAATTGGGAGAGGGGGAGATAGGATTGGGGAATTAACTAGAAATTTGAAAAGAAACTTCGAGCTTGAAAATCCACATGTTGAAATAGATGAAATAAGGGAACCTGAATTTGATTCTCAGATAATTGCAGATGAAATAGCTCTGACATTGGAAAGATTAGGCCCTATGAAATTCAAAGTTATTGCATATAGAACATTGCAAAAAATAATGAATGCAGGTGCATTGGGAACAGAAATAAGACTTAGTGGTAAACTTCCAGGATCAAGGGCGAAACCATGGAGATTTGCACAAGGATATTTAAAAAAAGTAGGTGATAGTGCAAAAGTAGTTGACAAAGCACAAGCAAAAGCGCAAACAAAACCCGGAACAGTTGGAGTAAAAGTTAGCATTCTTTCACCTTATGCAAAATTATTTGATAAAATTGAAATTAATGAAGAATTTATTTCAAAACTTAAAGAAAATTCAGAAAAATTTAATTCAGAAGATTCAATAAAATTAAAAAAGCCAAAAAAGAAAATCAAGGCAAAAAATACTAAAAAATGAAAACAAAAGAAATTGCAAAAATGAGTAAAGAAGAAAAAGAGAAAAAGATGAAAGAATTAAAAATAGAATTAATAAAAACAAAAGCAAATGCCTCAAAAAAAGGGCCAAAAATAAAAGAAATTAAAAAAATAATTGCTCGTATGCTTACCTTAAATAAATAATATGGAAATTTGTCCAAAATGTGGCCTGCCTCAGCAGGCATGTGTGTGTGAACAGATCATAAAAAGTGCGCAGAAGATTCAAGTAACAACAGAAAAGAAAAGATATGGAAAAATAATGACTGTAATTACAGGTTTTGAAAAAGGCATTGATGTAAGGAAAATTGCAAAGGCTCTAAAAAATGAGCTTGCTTGTGGAGGAACTTACAAAGACAATGTGATTGAACTTCAAGGAGACCATGTAAAAAAAGCAAAACCAATGTTGATAAAATTAGGTTTTGAAGAAGAATCAATAAGCGAATAAAAGAAACCAAGGTCACGCTTGATTAAAAACACACAATAAAAAAATGGAAAAGAATAAAATAAAAGTTGGAAAAGAAAAAATGGAAAACTTAGCTGAAGCTGGAAAAAATTTAGATTGTAAAGATAGAAATTGCCACATTCATGGAAATTTAAAAATAAGAGGAAGAATTTTTGAAGGAAAAGTTACAAAAAAATTCCATAAAAGAATTACAATAGAATTTGAAAGAATGATTTATATAAGAAAATATGAAAGATATAAAAAATCAAAAACAAAAATTCACGCTCGTCTTCCTGTTTGTATGGAAGATAAAATTCAAGTTGGTGATTTAATTAAAATTCAAGAATGCAGACCATTAAGCAAGATAATTCATTTTGCAGTTATAGGGAAAGTAAAAGGAGAAAAATAAAAAATGAAGGCAATAAGTGCAAAGGCGACAAGAGGACTGAATTTAGGGGCAAAAATGATTGCTTCTGATAATAGTGGGGCAAAAATAGTAAGATTGGTCGGTGTAAAAAAAGGTAAAAGCGCAAAAGGAAGGCAAGGATATGCAAAAATTGCTGATTGGGTAAAAGTAAGTGTAAAAAAAGGAATTCCTGATATGAAAGGAAAAGTTTTCGATGCAGTAATAATAAGACAAAAAAAACCATACCGAAGATTGAATGGAGAAAGAGTTGCTTTTGAAGATAATGCTGTTGCAATATTAAAGGATGATAAGGGAAATCCAAAAGGCACACAAATCAAAGGACCTATAGCAAGAGAAATTTCAGAAAGATGGAAACAAGTTGCAAAAATTGCTCAAATAGTATATTAAAATGAAAAAAGAATTTAGTAAAAACTGGAAATCAAGCAAACAACCAAGAAAGCAAAGAAAATATTTAGCTAATGCTCCATTACATATTAAGAAAAAATTTCTAAGTGTTAATTTGTCAAAAGACTTAAGAAAAAAACATGGAAAAAGAAATATTGTTGTTAGAAAAGGGGATATGATTAAAGTAATGCGAGGAAAATTTAAAAAGAAACAAGGAAAAGTTACAGAAGTAAATACAAAAAAATCAAAGATAAGTATTGAAGGAATTCAAATTAAAAAACAAGATGGCTCTAAAGTAAATGTGAAATTAAGACCATCGAATTTGCAGATTATTGAATTAAATTTAGAAGATAAAAAAAGATTAAAATCAGATAAAACTCAAAAAGAAGAAATTAAAAAAGAAAAAGCACCGCTTAGTACACCTCAAAAAGGTGCGAGTACCTCTTCGAAGCCCTCAAGTAATAAATTAAAAAGCAAAGAAAAATAAAATGCATTTAAAGAGACAAAAAATACCTAAAAAATGGCCAGTGCCAAGAAAAGGCACAACTTATGTAGTTAAGCCTAGTTTTAATTTGAAAAATGGAATTCCAATTCTAGTAATTTTAAGAGATATTTTAGGAATAGCGCAAAATAAAAAAGAAGTAAAAAAAGCAATTCATGAAAAAAATATTTTACTTAACAATAAACCAATTATTGATGAAAAACATTCTGCTTTATTATTTGATATAATAACAATAGTTCCTTCAAAAATAAATTATAAGGTGGAATTATCTGAAAATGGAAAATTCAAATTAGATGAAGTAAAAGAAATTGAAGCAAGCAAAAAAATATCAAAAATTATAAACAGAAAAATTTTGAAAGGAAAAAAAGAACAGCTAAATTTAATAGATGGTAGAAATTTTATATCAACAATAAAATGCAATATTAATGATTCTGTTTTAATAGATTTTAGAAAAAAGGGTGCTGAAAAATGCTTTTCTTTAAAGGAAAAATCTAACGTAATTGTCTTTGAAGGAAAACATGCTGGAAAAAAAGGAATAGTAAACAAAATAAATCAAGAGAGAAAAATAGCAGAATTAGATATTCAAGGGAAAAAAATAAATGTTTTAATTAAACAATTGATGGCTATCGAATAAAATGGAAAATATTATGAGAAAAATAAAAATTGAAAAAGTGGTCTTAAGTGTAGGTGGAACCGGGGAAGATTTAGAAAAAGGAGTTAAACTTCTTTCAATAATTACAGAAAGAAAACCATCAAAAATGACTTCAAGAAAAAGAATTCCTTCATTTGGAGTAAGACCAAAGTTAGAGGTTGGGGCTGTTGTTACTTTAAGGAAAAATCTTGAAGAATTTTTGAAAAAAATGTTGGCAACAATTGACAATACTCTTAAAGAAAGTCAAATAAGTGAAAATAATTTTTCTTTTGGAATAAAAGAATATATTGAAATTCCAGGCATGGAATATAACAGAGATATTGGAATTTTAGGATTAGATGTTACAGTAGTTTTCAAAAGAACTGGAAAGAGAATAAAATTAAAAAAAATTAAAAAAGGAAAAATTTCGAAAAAACAAGTAATTTCAAAAGAAGAAATAATTGAATTCATGAAAGAAAATTTTCAAGTGGAGTTTAAATGACTGCAAGTGATTGGAAAAAAATTTTGAAGCAATTAAGAAATAAACCTGAAATTATGGAAAAATTTTTGAAACATAATAAACCAAAAGACAGAAAAACAGGGATTGCAGTAAGAAAATGCGAGAGATGCGGAAGATTTGGAGCTCATATTAAATCATATGGATTAAATTTATGTAGGCATTGTTTTAGGGAAATTGCCGAAGAAATAGGATTCAAAAAATACAGTTAAAATGTCACAAGATATTATTGCCGATGCTATGAATATGATAAACAACGCTAAAAAGGCAAATAAAGAAAATGCAAAAGTAAAAAGAATTTCAAATTTGTTAATCGAGATTCTAAAGATAATGAAATACAAAAATGCAATAAAAAAATATAAAATTGATGTTAAGGGAAAAAGTGTTAGTATTACAGTTGGGGAATTATTAAATTGCAAGGCGATAAAACCAAGATTTACTGTTAATAAAGATCAAATAGAAAAATATCGAAGAAGATACTTGCCATCACGAAATTTAGGTACAATTATCGTTTCAACAAATAAAGGATTAATGACTCATGAAAAAGCATTAGAAGAAGGTATTGGAGGGAGCTTAATTGCTTATTTTTATTAAAATGAATGTAATAAATCCAAATTATGGTGGAGGATCTGGAAGGGGAGATAGAATAGATGAAAGGATGGGCAGAATGTTTGATAAATTAGAAGGATACCTAATTAAAATTGAGAAAAAATTTCTTAATGAAGAATTAAGTGAAATCGAAAAAGAAGCCAGAATGGGAATAGCTGTAATTGGTGCCCTAATTACGGAAACAAAAATTTTAGCAGAAGAAGGATCTTCCATAGATAGAATTAAAAATCCATTAATTGAAGCAAGAAAATTCAAAAATAATTTATACAAAATTTTAATTAGGGATCAAGCATTTTCTCCAGAATCAGTTGATGAATTAAAAAATAAGCATTTAGCAATAAAAGCTAGAAGAATTTATGAAATAGGAGTCTCAAACATAAAAAAATATATAGAAAAATATTAAAATGAAAAAAGAAATTTTCCAAGAAATTGAAATTCCAGAAGGAGTGGAAGCAGAATTAGTTGAAAATATGTTAACGATAAAAGGTAAAGAAGGGGAAATAAAAAGGAAATTTAACATAAACAAAATTACTTTTGGAAAAAAAGATAATAAAATAATTATTGGAAATAAAAAAGCAACAAAAAATGAGAAAAAAATGATAAACACTATTTCTTCCCATATTAGAAATATGATTAAAGGTGTGCAAGAGAAATTTGAATATAAATTAAAAATATGTTCAAGTCATTTTCCGATGAATGTTGAAATTGTTGGAAATGAAGTTATAATTAAAAATTTTCTTGGGGAAAAAATTCCAAGAAAATCAAAGATTATTGAAAATGTTAATGTTGAAATAAAAGGAGACATAATAACAATAAATTCACCTAATAAAGAACTTGCAGGGCAAACAGCGGCAAATTTCGAAACAGCTACAAGAATAAAATCAAGAGATAGAAGAGTTTTCCAAGATGGAATTTTTATTACAAATAAAGCCGGAAGAGACATATGAAATTTTTAAGAAGAGATTGGAGCAGATATTCTAAATTAGGGAAAAATAGAAAGAAAAAACAAAAATGGAAAAATCCCAAAGGAAGAGATAACAAAATGAGAGAGAAAAGAAAAGGATATCCTGCAGTAATAAGTATTGGTTACAAAAAAAATAAAAAAGATTATGGAAAAATAGAAAACAAAATACCAACAATCATAAGAAATTTAAATGATCTTGAAAAAATCAAAAAAGATGAAATAGCTGTTATTGGAAAGATTGGAAAAAAGAAAAAAATAGATGTAGCAAAAAAAGCAAAAGAAATGAAAATTCAAATTCATAATTTAAATATTAAAAAATTTTTGCATAGTTTCTCGCGAAATGATATTCAGAAAAAAGCGTCAGTAGACACCAAAGCTTTGAATTCTGAGGCAGAAAAAATTAAGAAAAAATGAATCTTTCAAAGAAAAAAGAACTAGCTGGAAGAACACTTAAAGTAGGTAAGGCAAGAATTGTTTTCTTAAATTCAAGAGTAAATGAAATAAAAGAAGCAATAACGAAACAAGATATTAGAGATTTAAAAAATAATGGTGCAATAATTGTAAAAGAAATAAAAGGAAGGAAAAAAAACATCAAGAAAAAAAGAAAAAAAAGTGATGGAAAAAAAAAGAAAAAAGTAAAAAAAAGAAAACAAGAATATGTTGTATTGACAAGAAAATTAAGAAAATATGTTTCTGAAATGAAAAAACAAGAAAAAGTTTCAAGAGATGAATATTATGATATAAGAAAAAAAATAAGGAACAGAATTTTCAAAAGCCAATCTCATTTAAAAGATTATATTGGAGGATTGAAAAAATAAAATGAAAAAAACATTAAAAAGAAGAAGAAAAGAGAATAAAACAGATTATTTGAAAAGATTGAAATTATTAAAAAGCAATATGCCAAGGATTGTTTTTAGAAGAACTAACAAATATGTTATTGCTCAATATGTTACAAGCAAACAGGCAAAAGATAAAGTTGAAATAGGATTAAATTCAAAGCAATTAATTAAATATGGTTGGCCAAAGGAATTTCAAGGCAGTTTAAAATCAATTCCAGCATCATATCTTACAGGATTTTTAATTGGAAAAAAGATTATTAAAGAGAAAAAAGAAACTCCAATAGTTGATTTTGGAATGATTAAAGTTTTGCACAAAACAAAAATCTTTGCTTTTTTGAAAGGATTAATTGATGCAGGAATAAAAATAAAATACAAAAAAGATGTCTTTCCAAATGATGAAAAAATAACTGGAAAAAATTTGAAAAAAGATTTTTCAAAAACATTTAATGAAATTAAATCAAAAATAGAAAAAGAAAGTGTACCTATAAAGGGCAAAAAAGAATAAAATGGCAGAATTAGAAGAACAAAAAATAGAAAAAAAGGAAGAAATAACTGAAACCCCTAAAGAAGAAAAGATAGAAAAATCTGAGAAAGAATCAGAAAATAAAGAAGAAGTTTCAGAAAAACCTAAAGAAGAAAAAGGTGGAAGAAGAAATTCAAAACAACCTTGGAAAAGAGATGATACTGTAGATATTTCTGGATGGGAACCTAAAACAAAACTTGGAAAAGAAGTTAAGGATGGAAATATAAAAAATATAAATGAAATTCTTGACAAAAAAAGAAAAATCCTTGAAAGTGAAATTGTTGATTCTTTAATAACTGTAAAAACAGAACTTGTGAACATTGGACAGTCAAAAGGAAAATTTGGCGGTGGAAAAAGAAGAATATGGAGACAAACTCAAAGAAAGACTAAAGAAGGAAATATTCCTAAATTTTCAACACTTGCAATTGTAGGGGATGAAAACGGGCATGTTGGAGTAGGTACTGGAAAATCAAAAGAAACTTTGCCTGCAAGAGAAAAATCAATAAGAAAAGCAAAAATAGATATTATTAAAATAAAAAGAGATTGTTCAGGGTTTGATTGTTCTTGCGATAATTTACATACTGTTCCTCTTAAAATTACAGGAAAAGCAGGAAGTGTTGAAGTGACATTAATTCCTGCTTCTCAAGGAACAGGGTTGGTCGTAGCAAATGAATTGAAAAAAATTTTAAGACTTGCTGGAATAAAAGATGTTTATAGTAGAACATCTGGAAAAAAACGAACTACTTTTAATTTAATTAAAGCATGTTTTGATGCCTTGAAAAAAACAGATATAAAATGATTTGTATAATAAGAATTCGCGGAAGAGTTGGATTAAAGAAAGAAATAAATGAAACTCTAAACAGGTTAAGATTAAGAAGAAAATATACTTGTGTAGTTTTGGAAGGAAATAAAGTGCAATTAGGAATGATAAAAAAAGTAAAAGATTTCGTAGCCTTTGGGAAAATAAATGATAAAACTTTTGAAAAACTTATTGAAGAAAGAGTACAATTAATTGATAACCAAAGGTCACGAGAACCTCTTAGGGGTAAAAAAAATAAAGTTGATTTGAAAAAAGTAGTTGAAGAATTAAAAAAAGGAAAAAAGTTTGAGGAATTAAATTTAAAACCTTTTTTCAGATTACATCCTCCAAGAAAAGGGATTAATTCAAAATTACATTTTCCAAAAGGAGTTTTAGGAGATAACAAAGAAAAAATAAATGATTTAGTTGAGAGGATGTTGTAAAATGGCTTTTGATGATGTTAAACAAGAGTATGGAAAAGAGTATGATTTAATTGAAATGAGAAGGGGTAAGGGAATGTTTCCAGGATTTAGAAATTTTAAAGGCATTTATTTAGGATTCAATCCAGTAATAACTCCATGGTATTTAAAAACTGAATCTGCTGAAGGACATGTTTTTGTAACTCGATCTTCTAAAGGAAATGTTGAAGTTTATTCTCAAAGAAATCCTATATTAAAAGAAACTTGGCTTACTGAAGGTTGCGATGGTGCTAATTGGCCAGAAGGAATAAAAGTTTCAAGATTTGAAGGAAAATTAAAAAAAAGTGAAATAAATTATCTCGAAGGAATAGTAAAAAAACATCTTCCTGAATTAAAACAAGTAGCTTAAAATGAAAACAAAGAAAAGAAAAAAATCATCAAGAATGCATGGAAGAGCTATGGGAACTCATGGATGGGGTGCTAGAAAAAAACACAAAAAGTCAGGACATAAAGGTGGAAAAGGTATGTCTGGAAGTGGTAAAAGAGCTGATCATAAAAAAACTCTTGTAAACAAACTTTATGGAGGAAAATATTTTGGAAAACAAGGAATAACAAGTAAAGGAACAAAAAGGGACAAGAGAAACAGAATAAATTTGCAAGAGATTGAATTAAATCTTGAAACTTATATTAAAAAAGGAATTGCAAAAAAAACAAAAGATGGATTTGAAATAAATTTAAGTAATTATAAAATTCTTGGAAAAGGTGAAATCCTCCAAGGAGGAGTACCCCATAAAGAGGCAAAAAATAAATTAATAATAAGGGCAAAGGAAGCATCTAAATCAGCAATTGAAAAAATAAAAAAAACAGGTGGAGAGATTCAATTAGGTAAGAAATTGAAAATGAGGGGCATAAAAGTTCCTCTTACAGTAACCCCTCCTTTAAAGAAAAAGTAAAATGGATTTCAGAAAAATTTTTAATTATATTCCGGAAGTTACCAAACCAGAAGAAAAAAAACTTGGATTTAATATAAAACTAAAATGGACCCTTATTGTTTTAGCTGCTTTTTTTATTCTTGCAAATATTCCTCTTTTTGGACTTTCAAATAATGCCCTTGAAAGATTTGAATTTTTGGCAATAATTTTGGGAACTGAATTTGGAAGTATTATTTCCTTGGGTGTTGGGCCAATTGTTATGGCTTCTATTATTTTGCAATTACTAGTTGGTTCGGGAATTTTAAACATTGATACTACAACTGTTGAAGGAAAAAAGTTTTTCAGTGGAATTCAAAAGATTTTAGTTTTATTTTTCATAATTTTTGAATCATTTGTTTATGTTATGATGCAAGGACTTCAAGCAGCTCCAGGATTTACCTATGTTGTGATTCTGCAATTAATTTTAGGAGGATTAGCAATTTATTATATGGATGGTTTAACGACTAAATGGGGATTTGGCTCCGGTGTTAGTTTGTTTATAGCTGCAGGTGTAAGTTGGAGACTTATTACTAGTGCTTTTCAGTTTGTAAATCAGCAAGGGGAAAATTGTTTGTTGAGTTTTAGCACAATACCTTGTTCGGGAAAAGTTCTTGTTTTTTTCCAGTCAATAGTCAATAGATATCCTTGGGAAGATTTAGTGTCGCCATTTGCAGCAATTCTTGCAACTGTTTTAATTTTCTTAATGGTTATATGGGCACAATCATTAAAGGTTGAAGTTCCTTTATCATATGGAAGATTAAGAGGTTATAGTGTTAAATGGCCTTTGTCCTTTTTTTATACTTCTGTTATTCCAGTTATTTTAACAGCTGCTTTAGTTGCTAATATTCAGCTCTTTGGAGGGATGCTTGAAAATGCTGCGGCCTCTTGTATTTCAGAATGTACTGGGATGTCAAAATTCGCTTCTTATTTTGGATTTTTAGGACATTTTATTGAAGGGCAACCTGTTTCAGGTTTGGCATTTTGGATAGGTTCAACTAATATTTTAGAATTAGTTATAAGAGGAGGATTTTTACCAATATATTTACTTCAAGGAATAACTCATGTTTTATTCTTTATGTTTTTCTCCACACTTTTTGCAGTTTTTTGGGTTCAAACATCTGGAATGGATTCAAAAGCTCAAGCACATAAAATTGCTGCTTCAGGATTGCAAGTTGCAGGATTTAGACAAGATGAAAGAGTTTTAGAAAGTATTCTCGATAGATATATAATGCCTTTAACGATAATGGGGGGACTTGCAATTGGATTGCTCGCTTCCATCACAGATCTTTTAGGTGCATTAGTTTCGGGAACAGCTATTTTACTTGTAATAATGATTTTCTTCCAATTTTACCAAAACATTGTTCAGCAACATCAAATGGATATGGCCCCTGTTATGAAAAAGTTTGTTGGAAGTTAATTTAAACAAATTTAAAAACTAATTTTACATTTTAAAAAAATGACTTTAACTGATTTAATTATTTCAAATCCAAAAATAAGTGTTGTTACTATTTCTTTTTTTATTACTTTAGCTATGACTTTAGTTACAAAGTTTTTTACAGATCAAATAAGAATGAAAGAACTTAAAGAAGAACAAAAAAAACATCAGGCAAATCTTAAAGAACATAAAGGAGACCTTGAAAAGCAGAAAAAAATACAGAAAGATATGATGGAGTCTTCAATGGAGTTAATGAAACATGCTTTCAAACCAATGTTAATAACTTTTCTTCCAATTATTATTATTTTTTGGTGGATAAGGGGAATTTATCTAGAAACAGTAATTGCAAATACATGGCTTTGGTGGTATATTGGAACATCAATTGGTTCAAGCATAATTTTAAGGAAAATTTTAGATGTAGTTTAGCGAGGAAACACTTTGATGAAATCGCGCATTTGAAATAAGTAAAACTTAAAAAGCAGTTAATTATTTATTTTTATAATGGAAGAAAAAAATCAACAAGAACAACAAGAAATTATGTTTAAGTTAAGCATGTTTGAACAACAGATTCAGCAATTACAACAGCAGTTGCAAGCAGTTGAAAAAGGAATAATTGATTTAAGTTCTTTAAATTTAGGACTTGATGAAGTTGTTGGCAAAGAAGGAAAAGAGATTTTTGCCTCAATTGGAAAAGGAATCTTTGCAAAAGCAAAATTAATTTCAGAAGATTTGATTGTGGATATTGGCAGTAAAAATTTTGTGAAAAAAACAATTCCTGAAACACAAGAACTTGTGAAAAATCAAATTGAAAATCTTGAAGAAGTTAAAAAAGAGTTAAATAATAATTTAGAATCTGCTAGTAATGAATTAAGAGGATTGATCCAAAATGTTGATAAAAATTAATTTTTAACTTTCTTCAAAAAATCATCATACTTCAAAATACCAAATTCTGAAATAATTTTTGTAATATGTTTTTTAGGCACAAATTCAAAAGCAGGATTTCTAATTTTTATTTTTGAATTCTTTGGAAGTTTTTTCCAGACTTCATAAAAATCCCTTTCTTCAAGTTTTATATTTTTAGAAGAAAATTTCCATGAATCAGAAATAATATAAACAGGAATTTTATTTTCATAAGCAATTTTTGCAAACATCGCACTTCCAACTTTATTGATAATTCCATTTTTCAACAAAGCATCTGCTCCAAGAAAAACTTTATCGACTTTTTTTGTTCCTTGAGTTTTAGTAAGAGCTATCATTGCAGCTGAATCAACAAACATTGTAGTTTTGATTCTTGCTTTCTTTAATTCACGAGCTGTTTTTCTTCCTTGATATAAGGGCCTTGTTTCTGTATTGTAAATTTCAAATTTCCTTTTTTTCTTTTTCGCGTAAATCAAAGCATTAACAACACTTGTTGAATGACAATGTGTAAAAATCATATCATTATTTTTTATCAACTTTAAACTAAATTTATTTATTTTTTCCAAAGTATGAGAAAAATGTTTTAAAATTTCTTTGTGAGATTGTTTTTTATCTAAAACATTTGCAAGTAATGGTTCTGTTGGTCTTAAAGAAATTAATTTTTTCTTTGAAGATATTGTGGGAATTAAAAAATAAGCTTTCAAAGCAGATTTTGCTATATTTGTTGCCCCTTGAATTTTAACTTCTTTAATATTTTTTACAATCTCATTAAATTTCTTTTTTTTATTTTCCATTTTAATATATATCTTTAAAACAGAGAACATTTAAAAATTCTTTTTTTCTTGTAAAAATATGTTAGAATCAATTATCAACCCAAAAAGAACTGAAAAAGGTCCTATCAAAATGTTTTTTGTCGGCTTGATTTATGCTTCTCTATCTTTACTGCTTGTCAAATGGCTTTTTTCAGGCGATGATATTTTATATCAATATGCAGGAATGCTTGTTGTAACATTTTCAGTTATGTTTTCATTACCTTTTATGTATTTCTTGTTTAAAAAAGAAGAGGAAGAAACTGAGCAAGTTGAAGGTTTTTTTGGTGTCTGGAAAATGCATAGTGATGCACTTTATGCATTTATGTGGCTTTTTTTAGGATTCATTGTTGCATTTTCTCTTTTTAACAATATTTTGCAAGATCCAATTTTATTCAATGCTCAGGTAGAAACATATTGTGCAATAAATAGTCCTGGAAATGTGGAAGATTGTATTTTAAGAAATTCTTTTGAATCTACAGCAACAGGAGCAGTAACAAAAGAAATGAGGTTTTTATCAATAATAAGCAATAATATTTATGTTATGATTTTCACATTAATTTTTTCATTAATTTTTGGTGCAGGGGCGATATTTGTTTTAGCTTGGAATGCAAGTGTTATTGCAGCAGCAATTGGTATTTTTACAGGTTATGATTGGAAAGAAATTCCTATTGGAATTGCAAGATATATGATTCATGGATTTCCAGAAATTGCAGCTTATTTTGTAACAGCTCTGGCAGGAGGAATTTTTGGAGTAGGAGTAATAAGAAATGGAATAAAAAGTAAAGTTTTCTTAAGAATTTTAGAGAACACTGTAATGCTTCTTTTTATAGCATTAATCTTTTTAATTATCGCTGCAGTAATTGAAGTATATTTTACTCCTTTATTTTTTAGTTAATTTAGATTTATTAATAATTTCTCTTTTCATAAATTTTAAAAGTATTAGATAATATTTATTAAAATGGAACCCTTGCTTTTAGTAATAATTTTTGCAAGTTTTTTATGCACTTATTTAATTCTTCCTTCATGGATAAAAAAAGCTAATTTAAATGGCTTAATTGGAAAAGATATGCATAAAAAAGATAAAAGAAAAATTGCAGAAGGAGGAGGTGTTGCTGTTTTAACAGGAGTTTCTTTAGGAATTTTATCATATATTGCATTGAATACTTTTTATTTTAATAATAATGAAAAATTAATTTATATTTTTGCACTATTAAGTGTTTTACTTATTGCTTCAATTGTTGGAATTATTGATGATTTGTTTGGGTGGAAAAAAGGACTTAGTAAAAGAATAAGGATCTTGATTATTTTATTTGCAGCTATTCCTTTAATGGTTATTAACGCTGGAAATTCAACCATGTCTATTCCTTTTTTTGGTGCAATAAACTTCGGGCTTTTGTATCCTTTAATAATAATTCCAATAGGTGTTTTAGGGGTAATAACAACTTTTAATTTTTTAGCAGGATATAATGGTTTAGAGGCATCTCAAGGTATAATAATATTATCTGCTTTAGCAATTGTGACTTATATGACTGGAAATGCGTGGTTAAGTGTAATTGCATTATTTATGATTGCTTCTTTAATTGCATTTTATATTTTTAATAAATATCCTGCAAAAGTTTTTCCAGGGGATATTTTAACTTATTCAACAGGTGCTTTAATTGCATCTATTGTAATTTTGGGAAATATTGAAAAAATTGCAGTTTTCTTTTTTATTCCTTATATAATTGAAGTTATATTAAAACTCAGAGGAAAACTAGAAAAGCAAAGTTTTGCGAAATTGAATAAAGATGGTAGTTTGGAAATGCCTTATAAAAAAATTTATGGCTTAGAACATTTAGCAATTTATATATTGAAAAAATTCAAAAAAAATGTTTCTGAAAAAGAAGTTGTTTATTTGATTAATGGATTTCAAATATTAATAATAATTCTTGGTTTTTTGATTTTTATGTAAAAAGAACTTTAAAATGAGATTTATTTTTGCAAAGTTACCTAAACCAAAACTTTAAAATGAGATTTATTTTTAATTTAAAATGAATGATGAACTTTCTTTTGATGTCAGTAAAGCATCTGATATGTTTAGCCAAACAGTAAAATTCCTTAAACAAAAAAAGATTATTACCTTAATAGTTATTCTTTTATTATTAGCCACAATAATTTTTGGAACATGGATAAGAGTTCAAAATCTTGATTTATTAAAAGATTCTACTACAGAAGAATATATTCCTTTAGCATTAGATCCTTTTTATTTTTTAAGAGTTGCTGAAACGATTATTGAGCAAGGAAGTCTTCCTGAATTTGATTCGATGAGATATATTCCTGCAAAAGTAGAATTTTCACCAGAAATTCACCCGCATATTGTAGCATATATGTATAAAACAGCTAATATTTTTGGAGATTTCAGCATAGCATATATTAATGTGATTTCGCCTGCTATTTTTTTCGCGATATCTATAATTGTTTTTTTCTTTTTAATATATCTTTTAACAAAATCTGAAATCACGGCGCTTTTAAGCAGTTTTTTTCTTTCAATAATTCCTGCTTATCTCTATAGAACAATGTCTGGTTTTTCAGATCATGAATCAATAGGAATGCTCATATTTTTTTCAGTAATGTTGGTTTATACTTTAGGATTAAAATCTCTTGAAAAAAATAATTTATTAAAAAATTCTTTATTTGGAATTGGTTCTGGATTTTTGACTGCATTAACAATTGCAACATGGGGAGGAGTTGCAAATCTTTTATTTGTAATTTTTCCTCTAAGTTTTTTTATTTTTTGGATAATAAAAACAAAAGATATTGAAAATACAAATTCTTTGAAAAATTACATAATTTTTTACTCAATATGGTTTTTTTCAAGTATTTTATTTAGTTTAATTCTTGGGAACAATCTTTTACCTGTTCTAAATAGATATATTTTATCTACAAGCGGATTAATTAGTTTATTTGTTTTAGGATTTGTTCTTATAGATTATTTCTTTATTAATTATGGAAGAAAAATAAAATTCCTTATAGGAAAAGAAAAATATAGAATTTTATTTAGTTTTGCCTCTGTACTTTTTTTAGGAATTATTTTTCTTTTATTTCAAGGGGAAAATATTTTCTCCTTAATCTCTAATATATTTGAAAAATTCTTGCATCCTTTTGGAGCTGGAAGAACAGGATTAACTGTTGCTGAAAATGCCCAGCCATATCTTGATCAATGGATCGGGCAATTAGGGAAAATATTTTTCTGGTTATTTTATTTTGGTATGGTTTTTGTAGGAATTGAAATCTCAAAAGGAATTGGAGAAAAGAAAAATAAAATTCTTTTTGTTTTATTTTGGATAATAATGATTTCTGGAATTTTATTTAGCAGAATTTCCTCTTCTTCATTATTTAATGGAACTAATTTTATAAGTAAATTATTTTATCTTAGTGGTCTAATTTTATTTTTAGGATACTTAATATGGATTTATTTCAATGATGAAATAAAAATAAAACCTGAAATGATTTTAATAGCTTCTTGGCTTTTGCTTATGATTATTTCAACAAGAGGTGCAATAAGAATGTTCTTTCTTATAACTCCTTTTACTGTTTTTATGGCTTGTTTTTGTGTTGTAAAGTTATCTGATTATTGGAAAAAATCAAAAGATGATTTTTTCAAAATGATATTCATAGTAATTTTAATTGTTTCTATTGTTGGATTATTAATAAGCGGAAATAATTTTATAGAAGCGTCAACTTTCCAAGGAAAAAATACAGGTCCTTCTGCAAATTATCAATGGCAAAACGCAATGTCATGGGTAAAAGAAAATACTCCTAAAAATTCCATTTTTGTTCATTGGTGGGATTATGGTTATTGGGTTCAGTATTTAGGGCAAAGGGCAACAGTAACAGATGGAGGTCATGCTATTGGTTTTTGGGATCATTTAATTGGAAGGTATCTATTAACAACCACCAATCCTGAAACTGCATTAAGTTTTATGAAAACACAAAATGTTTCTTATTTATTAATTGATCAAACAGATTTAGGAAAATATCCTGCTTATAGTAAAATAGGAAGTGACAATGAAGATACTGATAGACTCTCGCAAATTCCCATAATGGTTTCAGATTCAAGTCAAATTCAAGAAACGGCAAATGGAACAATAAGGGTCTATCAAGGTGGAGTCCCTGTTGATGAAGATATAATTTATGGTGTAGAAAATCAAATATTTTTACCTTCAGAAAAAGCAATAGTTGCAGGAATTATTTTAGAATACTCTGAAAAAGATAATTCTGTTTCATTTAATCAACCTCAAGGAGTTTTTGTTTATAATCAAGAACAAATAAAAATTCCTTTAAAATATCTTTATTATAATGAAAGAATAATTGATTTTGGAAGTGGTTTAGAAGTAGTTGCAAGAATAATTCCAAAAATAAATCAAAATGATCAGCAGATTCAAATAGATAATTTAGGAGTTGTAATCTATCTGTCACCAAAAGTTTCAAAAAGTTTATTTGCTCAGCTTTATTTACTAAATGATGTGTTTGAAAATTATAAAACTTTAACACTTGTACATTCAGAATTAGATCCCTTTATTTTAAGTTTAAATTCACAAGGTGCTAACTTAAAAGATTTTGTATTTTACCAAGGATTAAGAGGAGCTATAAAAATTTGGAAAGTTGATTATCCTTCAAATATTATTGTGAAGGAAGAATTTTTAAGAACTTCTGGAGAATATGCAGAGTTTGATGATTTAAAGTTTACAAAATAATTTTATTGGTAAAATATAGTGTAAACAACTTTCATAAACTTTAAGAATAAAAAAAAGATTGAAATTTATGGCTGATTATAAAATTTCAATAATTATTGGAACAAGGGCAGAGTTAATCAAAACTTTTCCATTAATGCTTGAATTCCAAAAAAGAAAGACCCCCTATTATTTTATTCATACAGGACAACATAACCTCCAAGATTTATGTGATAAATTTTCTGTTAAAAGACCTGATATTATTCTCACAAAAGAACCTAAAAAAAGTTCTAAATTTTTTACAAAACAATTTGATGCAATTTTATGGAATTTATTCCTTGTTTTTAAAATAAAAAAAGAATTGAAAAAATTAAAAAATTTGAAATATGTTTTTTATCATGGAGATACTATGACAACTGCTTCTGCTTCAATTGCTTCTTCGAAATTTTTAAATTTCTTTAAGAAATACGAAAATGTTCATTTAGAAGCAGGATTAAGAAGTAAAAATTTATTTGAACCTTTTCCTGAAGAAATCTCAAGAAGAATAGCAGGTAAATTCTCAGATATTTTATTTGCAGTTTCCACTAGAAGTGAAAAAAATTTGCAGAAATACAAAAATTCAAAAAAAATAATAAAAATAGGGAACACAATTATTGATTCTGCAGATATTTCATATAAAATTGCTTTAAAAGAGAAAATTAAACCATTGTCAAAGAAAAAATTTATATTGATTTCAATTCATCGGCATGAGAATATAAAAAATAAAGAAAGATTAAAAAAAATTGTGGAAATCTTAATGTCCTTAAAAATTGAATCTTATTTTACATTGCATGATAATACAAAAAAACAATTAATTAAATTTAATCTTTATGAAAAATTAAAACAAAATAAAAATATTAAAATTATAGAAACATTAGAATATATTGATTTTATTTATCAATTAAAAAATTGTTCATTAATTATTTGTGATGGTGGTTCTTTACAAGAAGAAAGCCTAATTTTTAAAAAACCATGTATTATTTTAAGAAAAGCCACAGAAAGACAAGAATGTTTAGAAACAAATTTTCAGTTTTTATCAAAACTTGATGTTAGAAAAACAAAAGAAAAAATAAATGAGTTTTTAGATGAAAAATTTAAGGTAAAAGATTTAAAAAATCCCTATGGGGAATTAGGTTTAAGTAAAAAAATTATTGATGTTTTAAGATGAAAAAAATAAAAGTTTATATTCAATATCCTTGGAATGTTTCCGACTCCCAATATTATAAATCTATGATTGAAAATCCTCCTAAGGAAATTGAATATTTGCCGAAAAATCAAAGAGCGGGGATGATTATCAACAAAAAAAGATTAATAATAAATAATTTGAAAGAAAACTTCCGTAGATCTATTGAATTCTTCAACTTTCCTATTTTAAATTCCCATAATACAAATTATTCTGGAAATTTTGACATTATACATTGTGCTCACTGTTTGAGTAATGAAAATATGAAAAAACCATGGGTTATTGATATTGAATCTGTATGGCAAATGTGGATTTCTGGAAGAGATACATGGATGGGTAGAAAAAGGGTCAGAAAAATCTTAATGAAAAAGAATTGTAAAAAAATAATTGCGTGGACAGATTCGGCAAAGGATGAAATCATAAAAATATTTCCAGAAATTAAAGATAAGGTAAAAGTTGTTGGTTTTGGACAAACTATTCAAAAATTTAAAAAGAAAAAGAAAAAGAATATTCGTCTTATTTTTGTTGGGAGATATTTTGAATGGAAAGGGGGTGTCCATGCTGTCGAAGCAATGGATAAACTTACAAAAAAATATGAGAATGTTGATGCAATTGTTATTTCGAAAACACCTAATAAAATATTGAAGAAATACTCAAAAAATAAAAAAATAAAATTCTTTGAATTAATACCTTACAAAAAACTCATAAAAGAAATATTTCCTTCATCAGATATTCTTATTTATCCAGGATATAGTGATAGTTTTGGCTTTATTTTCTCAGAATCACTTTCTTTTGGAATTCCTGTTATTACTTTTAATGGAATTGGAAGAAAAAACCTTATTGAGGATAAAAAAACAGGGATTATTATTGAATCTGAAATAAAGTCAAATTTTAAAAAAATTTCTTCATCAAAGTCTAAAATTGTAGATAAAATTATTGAGGGAAGGCCAAGTTTTAAGGAAATTTGTTCATCAAAGTCTAAAATTGTAGATAAAATTATTGATGAAACCTCAAAATTAATTGAAAATAAAAAGTTAAGAGATAAAATGTCTAAAAATTGTTTAATGGAAGTCGAAAATGGAAGATTTTCCATTAAAGAAAGAAATAAAAAATTAAGAAAGATTTATGAAGAATGTTTGAAATAAAATATTCGTTAAATAAAAGAATTTATTAAAAAATGAGTAAAGAAAATTTTGAGATAAATATTTGCAGGTCATGTCATTCTGAAAAATTGAAATCCCTAATTTCGTTAGGAAACCAACATGTAGTTAATTTTGTTAAATCTAAAGATGAGCCTTGCACTACATGTCCTTTAGAATTGGTTTTATGTGAAGACTGTAAATTCCTTCAATTAAAACATAATGCCCCTTCTGAATCAATGTGGGGGGATCAATATTGGTACAAATCATCCATAAACAAGATGATAAGAGAAGATCTTAAAGATATTGTTGATGAGGCAAAAAAATTAGTTTCTCTTGAAGAAAAAGATATTGTTATTGATATTGGATGTAATGATGGAACAATGTTGGAATTTTATGATAAAGATAAGTTAGACATTATAGGTTTTGAACCTTCTGGAAATGTGGCTGAAGAATCTAAACAAAAAGGATTTAATATAATTAATAATTTTTTTAATGCTGAAAATTTTAAAGAAAAAATTCCAGATAGAAAAGCAAAAATTATAACTGCTATTTCAATGTTTTATGATTTAGATAATCCAAATAAATTTTTAGAAGATATTAATGAAATCTTAGATGAAAATGGTTTACTTATAATTCAGCAAAATTATTTAGTTACAATGCTTGAAAATAATGCTTTTGACAATATATGTCATGAACATAGAGGTTATTATTCTTATTACTCATTAAAGAATTTATTAGACAGACATAATTTAGAAATATTCGATATAGAATTAAATGAAATAAATGGGGGAAGTATAAGAACTTATATTAGAAAAAAAGGTAATCAAAAGATAAAACCTTTTGATGGTGCTGAAATTAGGATTAATAATATCGTTAAAAGAGAGAAAGATATTGATTTAGAAAATGAAAAACCTTATCAAGAATTTGCATCAAGAATAGAATTCATAAAAAAACAATTATTAGATTTTATAAAAGATGAGAAAAGTAAAGGTAAAAAAATATGTTGTCTTGGTGCTTCAACAAGGGGAAGTGTTTTATTGCAATATTTTGAATTAGGCCCGGAGCTTATTGATTGTATTTTTGATAAAAACCCTGATAAAGAAGGAAAAATGGTTGCAGGTTCATGGATACCTATAACCCATCCGAAAAATATAGAAAAACATAATCCAGATTACCAGATTGTATTAATTTGGCATATTTTTAAAGGAATAGGCGAAGATGAAAAAGAATTTTTAGAGAAAAATGGAAAATTCATACTTCCACTTCCTGAATTCAAAATAATTGATGAAATTAATGATTAATACTTTTTTTAATAATTTCTAAAGCTGTTTCAAAAGAAGTTGTTTTAATGCCTAGAGAATTTATTTTTGAGATATTCAAACTAGAATCTTTAGGAGATTTGACAATCCAATTTGAACTATCGACAATTTTTATTTTATTTTCTGCATTTACTAATAAAGCAAGTTTCTTTAAAAAATCTAAAAAATTAATCTTTTCAGGACTTCCAATATTAAAAATCCCTGATTCATTTTTTTCTAAAAGTTCTGAAATAATCTTCGGAACATCATTTATGAATATTTGATTTCTTAATAAATCAGTATAACCAACTTCTATAACTTCCCTTTCAAATGTTCCAGTTCCAAATTTTATTTGATTAATACTTTCATCATATCCATACATTGGTTCTGTTCTTATTACAATTGAATCTTTTAATGTCAAAACTTCTTTTTCTGCAAGAATTTTATTTTTTGCATATTCATTTTCAGGAGAAAATTTATCTTCTTCAGTATAATCTCCTTTTTTTCCATCAAAAATATAAGAAGAAGATATGAAAACCATTTTAGCATTAATTTTTTCACAAGATTTTGCTATGTTTTCTGCAGTTGTATAATTTAGAAGCTTGCATTGTTCTGGATTTTTTTCGCATACAACAGAACTTGTCAAAGCAATAGTATCAATAACAACATCTGGCTTATGTTTTAGTAAAAAATCTTTTACATTTTCAAATTTCGTGGCATCAAGATAATGCAATCCTTTTTCCTTTTTTTTAAAATAAGTTCCGATAACTTCATGATTTTTTGATAAATATCTGAATAATTTTTTTCCTAAAAAACCAGAAGCACTTATTATTGCAATTTTCATTTTAATGATTCATAAAGTTTTTTATATTTTTTAGAAATAGGGGTTAATCCATTTTCCTTAAAGTATCTTTCAGATTCTTCTATCATTTTTTTATAATTTTTAGGTTTCATTGCTTTTTTAATTACTCTTTGAAAATCTTCATCATCTTTTGCTAATTCTATACACCCATAATTTTGTGCAAAATCTCTAAAATAAGGAATATTACTTGCAATTACTGGTTTTTTCATTGCCATAGCATCTGCAAAAAGACCGCTTCCAATTCCTCCTCTATAAGGTAAGAGGATAAGATCTGCTGCAGAAAAATATTTCCACCAAGTTTCATATGGAACAAATCCTAAATCAAATCTAACAAATTTTTCAAAATTATTTTGTTTAACTATATTTTTGTTAAGCTCTAAAAAATTCTCTATTCTTTCCACATTTCTATCATTAACTGCAGAAGGATTTGTTACAACAAGAATTGTCTTTCCTATTTTATCTGCTTGTTTGATTATTATATCATGACCATGATCTGGAATCATTGTGCCAATTAATAAATAAACAGGTCCTGATAAATTAAGTTCTTTCTTTGCTTTTATTTTATTTGTTATTCTTAAATCTTCTATAATTGCATGAGGTAAAACTTTTATCTTTTCTTTTGGAATAGAATATTCATTAATTAATATTTCTTTGAAAAAATTTGTATGCACTATAATTTTATTTGAAGCCCAATTTATCCATTTGTTTTGAATTTTATATAATAATTTTCTTAGAAAATTTTTTATTAATCCTCCTTTAAATATTGTTTTTTGTGAAGGAACAGTATGCATTGTTACAACAAGAGATTTTTTCTTAAAAATTCCTAAAAAGGAAAAAAGGAAAAAATAAGGTAATCCATACCCCCCTAACATATTATATTCATGCTGTATATGAATCACATCATATTTTAAAAATTGCTTTAATTTCTTCAATAAAGTGAAAGGTTTTCCGGCCATGAAAGTTATTTCGTCTATACTTATACCTCGTTTCTTTATATTTTCTATAAGATCTAGAGAATATTTTGAGATTCCTTTTTCCGATGAAGGGTCTGGAAAAATCATTGCAACTTTCATAAAAAATCATTATTAAAATGATTTATAAAATTTGTTAAAGAAAATATAAAGAAATTTAGAGGTATTTTAGTTTCATAATATTTTTAAAAGATTTTTTTCTGTAAAAAGATAAACTAAAAGATACAAATCTTTAAAAATTAAAATATAAATTTTTTTAAATGGAATCGAATAATTTTTCAACAGGAATCGCAGATCTTAAAAATAGAGTTTCAGAAACATTTGAAAACTTTGAAAAAAATAAGAAAAAAGCATTAATTACCGGAATTACAGGACAAGATGGATATTATCTTGCAAAATTTTTACTTAATAAAGGATATGAAGTTTATGGTATGTATAGAAGAAGTAGTTTAGAGGTTGAGGCAAGGATTTTTGAATTAAGAGATAAAATTAAATTAGTTGAAGGGGATTTAATTGATCCTACATCAATCATTAGAATTTTAAAAGAAATTAAACCAACAGAGGTATATAATTTGGCTGCACAATCTTTTGTTCCATCATCATGGACTCAGCCATTAGCTACGGCTCAAATGACTGCTCTTGGAGCATTAAATATTTTAGAATCTATAAGATTATTTGATAAAAACATAAAATATTATCAAGCTTCAAGCAGTGAAATGTTTGGGAAAGTTATGGAAACCCCTCAAACAGAAAAAACTCCTTTTTATCCTAGAAGCCCATATGGAGTGGCAAAAGTTTATGCTTATTGGATAACTAAAAATTATAGGGAAAGTTATGGAATCTATGCATCAAACGGCATATTATTTAATCATGAATCTCCAAAAAGAGGGAAACAGTTTGTAACAAGAAAAATTAGTCATTCTGTTGCAAAAATAAAATTAGGAATGCAAGAATATTTTGAATTAGGAAATTTAGATGCAAAAAGAGATTGGGGTTTTGCTGAAGATTTTGTTGAAGCTATGTGGATGATGCTTCAACAAGATAAACCTAATGATTTCATTGTTGCTACAAATGAAACTCATTCTGTAAGAGAATTTGTAGAAGAAGCCTTTAAGATTGTAGATATGCCTATTACATGGGAAGGGGAAGGCATAAATGAAGTTGGAAAATTTAATGGTAAAATAGTTATAAAAATAAATCCTAAATTTTATAGGCCTGTAGATGTAGATTTATTGCTTGGAGATTATTCAAAAGCAAAAGAAGAATTAGGTTGGGAACCAAAAACAAAATTTAAAGAATTAGTTAAAATGATGGTTGAATCTGATTTAAAAGATTTACAAGGACAAAAATCAGAGTTTAATAATATCTAATAAATAAACAACTTGTTATAATATAAAAAAAATGAAATCAATTGCACTATTATTTCTTAAAAATAAGGAAAGCCTTGATTTTGGTTCAGGGGTAATAAGGGCTCGTAATCCTTATCCTTTAATTCATTTAGGTTCTTATTTAAAAAATAAAGGAATTAAGGTTTTTTTAATAGATGGACAAGTTTGTAATGCTAAGGAAGAATTAGAAAAAATTATTGATAAAGTAGATGTAATTGGTTTTAGTGTTATGACCATGCAAGTCTTAAATTCTTTAAAATTAAGTAATTATATTAAAAAAAAGTATCCTGAAAAAGAAATAATCTGGGGAGGGATTCATCCTTCTCTTTTACCAGAACAAACAATAAAAGATAAATCAATAGATTATGTATGTCAAAGAGAAGGAGAAGGTTGTTTATATGATCTTTGTAATGGAAAACCTCTAAATAAAATAAAGAATCTTGTTTATCAAAAAAATGGAAAAATAATAATTAATCCAATAAGAGATTTCATAGATCTAGAAAAAGAAGATAAACCAATTTGGGATATGCTTAATTTAGAAAACTATATTAAAAAACATAAATTTGGACCTAAAAAAGGAAGAAGAAGTTTAGGCATATCTGTTGGAAGAGGATGTATATTTAATTGTACTTACTGTGTAAATAAAGTCCTTGGGAAAAAATGGAGAGCATTATCTGCAGAAGAAATGATAAAGAGAATAAAGTTTTTAAAAGAAAATTATAATATCGGGCATTTTATGATTGTGGATGATTGTTTTGAGGTGGATATGAAAAGAGTTAAAGATTTTTGTGATATGCTCATAAAAGAAAAAATAAACATAACTTGGGATGTGAATGTGAGAGCTGGAAATAAATGGACTGATGAAATATTGGAAATAATTTCCAAAGCAGGATGTATCTTATTAAGTATAGGGGCAGAATCTGGCTCAGAAAAAGTTTTAAAAAATATTTTTCATAAAGGAATTACCACAAAAGATATTCTTTATATGGCACATAAGTGTAATAAGCACAATATCCCCTTAGGAACTACATGGATGTGTGGGATTCCAAATGAAACAGAAGAAGATGTTAATAAAACTCTTAAGTTGTTAAAAAAAGTTGTTAAAATATGCCCTGATAGTGTTATTAGCGGGCCACAAATTTTTAGACCTTATCCAAACAGCGAACTTTATTTTGACGCAGTAAAACTAGGATATAAACAACCTCAAAGTTTAATGGAATGGGGTATAGAAAGTAATGAAGGTTTTCTTTCAGAAGAAGTTCTTCCTTATCTAAAAAATCCAAAAAGATTAAAAGCAATTGAGTTTTATTGTATAAATGCATTTAGATATTCAACAAATATTTTCCATAAAATTTTAATTCGTATGTGCAAATTTAGACTAGAACATAATATTTATTCCATTCCTTTTGAAATATTTATGACAAGGTTTTATGTAAAAAATATTTATGTGGATTAAAAAAATGAAATCAATTGCACTATTATATCTTAAAAATAAAGAAAGCCTTTTTTTAGGTTCAGGTGTAGCAAAACCCCGTATACCATTTCCACTTTTACATTTAGGTTCTTATTTAAAAAATAAAGGAATTAAGGTTTTTTTAATAGATGGACAAGTTTGTAATGCTAAGGAAGAATTAGAAAAAATTATT
>Ga0187833_10001600_pt1 | contig 25620 bp, 28 predicted proteins | sample ETNtaG_37_FD_167968 | JGI IMG/M metagenome (GOLD analysis project Ga0187833, IMG submission 167968) | Marine microbial and viral communities from oxygen minimum zone, Eastern Pacific Ocean - ETNP2014_SV_400_PacBio MetaG (Illumina Assembly) | ecosystem: Environmental > Aquatic > Marine > Hypoxic...
CACTAAAGAGGAGATTATTGATAGGTTGGCTAAGCATTTTGTTATTAAAAAAGTGTATTCTTTTCCGTGGTATTTTAGATTGACTCATTTTATGTTAGGAGAGAAAGGGGAATGAAGAAATGATACCACCTATTATCGAATTAGAAGAAAAAATAAAAGAGATTAATGGGAAGCCATATTTTCCTGTTGAAGTTGCAAAAGTAAATGATCAGGTTGTAAGAATGGCATTGTTTGAGGGAGATTTTCATTGGCATACCCATGCAGAAGAAGATGAATTATTCTTTGTCTACAAAGGAGAGATTGAAATCCAGTACAAGGATAGAGACAATGTAAGATTAAAACAAGGCCAGATGCATGTTGTACCCAAGGGGGTTGAACACTGCCCAAAAAGTATTCAACCATCATATGTATTGATGTTTGAACCATATCAAACAAAGAGTGAAAAAGATTAGATAATTAGATTTCTCACAAAAAAAGCACACCTTTATAAACCCTCCTCCACCTCAATACCCTAAGGCATAAGAAATTATGTTTTATACGGAGGAAAAAACAATGAGCGATTTTAAAGGCCACGGTGGAAATGATTTTGAAGACCGTGAAATGCACGACGCAGTTTGTTCCGATTGTGGTGAGGATTGTAAAGTACCATTCAAACCTACAGAAGGAAAACCTGTTTATTGCAAAGAATGCTACAGAAAGAAGAAAGGATTTTAGTTCTTAGCAGAGATTCTTAATAACGATTTTTTTCTTTTATTATTTATTCTTTTTAATTTGTAAATCGGATTTATAAACATTTATCTCCACAAGTATGGATGTAGGCGAGCTTTTGAAAGATTATTGAGAAAAACTTTGTTAAACTAAACATCACTCAATAACAACCTTATTGGTCTTCCCATAGCTAATCCGTTTAAGAATTCCCTTCTGATCTAGTTTATGAAGAATACGAGTAACCTTAGCCTTAGGCATCTGCAATTCATAAACTAAATCCTTTTGCAAGCAAGGATTATGCTCCAACACATAGAGATACACTTTCCTAACATCCCCCTCTAGTAAATTAGCGCTTACCTGTTGTTTTTTAGTAAGAGAAATCTTCTTGCTGTAGTCTGTAAAATAATAAAACAAGGAAGCTCCTCCTGCTGCACTGAGAATCATTAAAAACCCTGTAGAGATAGGTCCAAAGCTCCTAGGAACAGGTGCACGAATCGACTTCCCATTATCAATCTTCACAACAACCTCTTTATTGACACCTACAAAAAGGATAATCACTATTAAAAATATACTTACTAAAAATATTCCGAGTGACATTCCTTCTTTTTTGTTCATTCTAAGCTTTCCTCAATAACAGCAACCATATTATCGTAAGGACTCACTTCCAAAATTTGGATAAAACAAACCTCTCGCCCTCTTATCTCATCTACTTCACAAATTTCATCAGATTCAAAAATAAAGAATTCATCCTCCTGATACATTTCATATCCAGCTTCGTCAGCCCAGATCAAAACATCGTCAAAACTATTAATCGAATCATCCACGAGCCTTCCGAACTCCTGATAGTTATACAAATCATAGCGATAATGATCATCAGGTGAAATAAAACCAAGATCATCAATCTCATCTTGCTCAAGAGAAATCAGATAATCCTCAGGACCAGCATAGGGCACATAGAGTGCCAAAATAATACCTATCAATGCACCAAGGATTAACACTAATAAAGAGAGCAATGTTATCTTAAAGATCTTATCAGTCGTCATTTTCAAAGGAAATGTTGTCTACCTATTTAAAAGTTAACACAAAAATAAAAAAAATAAAAAAAGTTGATCTACTCAAAAAAGCTAAACCACAATCTTCCAAGCTCATAAAACAGCTTGTCAAGTCCAGTTTGCTCATCAACCTCTTGGTATTCCTGCTCAATTGCCTTAATCTCCTGAACAATCGCTTCCTGATCCTCTGGATCAGCTTCTACAAGAGTATCTAGCTTGCTATCAAGCCGTCTATCGAGAGCTTCATAGACATCCTTGTTTTCACCAAGAACCCTGTCAATCTCTTCCTCTACTTCATAGATTCTATCCTCCTCATAGTCTCCACCACAATAGATCTCTGGAAGAGATTCCTCCAATTCTGTGATGCCAAACTTATCATCCAAGGAAAAGAGTTTATCCTCTAGCTCTATAATCTCCTCATCAAGCCTATCCAACTCATCTTCATCATCTTCCTCCCAGGCTTCATCATAGGCATCATAGAGTTCATAGAGTTCTTCTTCCAATTCTACATAGTCCTCATAATGCTCTTCATAGATAGCATCTATCTTGTCCCAGACAGCTTGATCCTCTTCTGAGTAATATTGGTCATAGAACTCATCCTCCATTGCAGAGACACCAATCTCTTCTTCAAGCTCTTCATATTTTTCCTCTAATGCATCTAGCTGCTTTTCAATCTCTTCAACTTCTGCATCATCTGCACTATCTAGCTGATCGAGCAATTCATAGTATTGCTCATCCAACTCAACAAACCGCTCTTCAGCTTCTTCATAGACAGCATCCATCTCATCATAGAGCTGTTCCTCTTGGTCACAAAAGCTTCCTGATGTATCAGCTATTGCAACTGGAACCGTTGCAACCATTGCTGCAGCCATTCCCAATGCCATAATTTTTTTCCATTTTGTCATTTTTTCATCTCCAGGATCACTTCTTATGAGCAATCCTAGAGTATACACTAGTTGAAACAATATATCCAATCTAGGTGAAATGCATTTCACTATGCCCACACCGATAGCTTTATATTATCTCCAAAGTAAAGGTGCAATATGGTACTAAAGATAGGCCACAGGGGGGCAATGGGTTATGAACCTGAAAACACTCTGCGTTCATTCCAAAAAGCCCTGGATCTAGGAGTAGATATGATTGAACTAGATGTCTATCTCTGCAAAACAGGAGAATTAGTTGTAATTCATAGTGATAAACTGAGTAGGACAACCGATGGCAGAGGATTTGTCAGGAATATGAGCTTTAAAGAACTGGAAGAAATGGACGCAGGCAAAGGAGAAAAAATCCCTTCCCTCCAACAGGTCTTGGATCTCATTGACAAAAAAACCATAGTAAATATTGAACTAAAAGGCCCTGGAACAGCCAAGCCCAGTATTAACATAATTGAACACTATATTGAAGAAAAAGGATGGTCATATGATAATTTTATACTGTCGTCGTTTAATCTCAATGAAGTAAAAGAAACCAAAACTTTGAATCCTCAAATCAAGATTGGCTTGAATTCAACATTAACGAGAACCATTGAAAAACATGCTGCTAAAGTAAATCCTTCCTATGTAAGTGTTAATTTTAATACAATCTCTAAAAAATTCATCAAAAATACCCGTGAAAAAGGCATGAAGGTTCTTGTCTGGACAGTGGATAAAGCAGCTGACATTGAAAAGATGAAAGCCTTAGGAGTAGATGGTATTATCTCAAATTTCCCTGATAGAATATAAAGAGAAAAATTCAGAAGAGAATACTTATTTCTTTCCAACAGCAAAGATAGAAACTCCAAAAGGATAAGAAACATACTGCATCAGCCACAATTCAGCTGAATACATCCAATACAAGAGCATATTAAGCACTCCCGACATTGGCTCTATATCTGACTTAGCACTACTACCCAAAAGATTCCCAATCTTCCGAGAAATAAGAATCGGCAAAAACAATAAAGTGTTAAAATAACTCATCCTCCGAACAATAAAACCAGCTGATTCCATTTTTCCCCTTAACTCTCCCCGATCATACCTTCTAGCTGCATGCTGTGCAACATCATGCCTGCTCCATAAGCATTTCATAGCAGAATCAGTTATTATTACTCTCCCTCCTGGCTTCAAAACCCTATAAATCTCCTTCAAAACACGAACATCATCCTTAATCTCTTTATGATAAAGCACATCCAGAATAGTAACAACATCAAACGTGTTAGCAGAAAAACCTAACTTCTCAGCACTCCCTTGTTTAATTTCTAAACCCCTCTGCCTGCAAAACTTTACAGCTTCCAAACTCTGATCTACTCCTTGCACATCACCAAACTGTTGCAGCTGTTTTAACATCAAACCTGCACCACATCCAATATCAAGAATTTTAACTTTTTCCTTGCCCAAAATCTTTTTAAGAGCCCTCTCTACCAGTTCTCGTTTGCACCTAAACCACCAATAGCACTCCTCTAACTGGTAAAGTTTTTCATATTCTTCTTTTTCCATTAGCTGAAGAAAATAGAGAGAAGTTTAAATACATTACTAATCCATCTTAATTTCAAAAGGATGTAGATCCGGGCTATTACTATCAAAATTCTCAGAAAGAAGGGTGATAAAAATAGTGTCTTCATCGAATTTTATCGTATGTGCTTCCATCTGAAAAATCCTAAAAGCATCTCCCTCATTTGCCTTAAACTCTTCTTCTTTCTTTGTGTCCATATGCACAATCTTTACAGTGCAAGCACCTTTAATAATAAAAAAGAACTCTTCAAAGGTTTTATGATAATGATTGCCTACTATGCTTCCCTTTTTCCGCTCATATTCGTTAAGTTGTCGCCATTGATGACCACGAGTAATCTCTCTTAAAATCCCTCGATCATCCTCATGTACAAAGTTTGGCTTGATTATTCTTCCCATATTCCTCACATCTATCCTCCAAAACGGATCTTCAACACTTCAATCCCATAACTCCATCCATGTTGGAGTAATTGAATAAATGATTCTCCTGATTTTGAGACTCCCTTTTCTCGATCAGTAAAACGAAAACCTACTTCCTTTATTCTATATCCCTTTTTGATAGAGTCATATAAAAACCTTATGCAATATTGCCCATACCCTGTAGTCATGAGCTTTACTCGAGAAAAAATCTCTTTTTTAGCTGCAATAAAACCACTGTCAAAATCCTTTACCCTAAATCCTAAAAAAAGATTAGCATAGAAGTTAATCATCCTGCTCGTTATTACCCTTAACAAACCACGATCATCTTTGCCTCCAACAGCATACCTGCTCCCCATTGAAATATCATACTGGGGAATAAAAGCAAGCAATTTGGGAATAACATTGGGAGGCATGCTTAAATCACAGTCCATCCACACTACAATTTCTCCCGTTGCCTCTTCAATCCCTCTTGCAATAGCAGAAGCAAGACCTCGTTCATTTGTCCTTCTGATAACACGAACTTTTTTCTCATTCATTCGTTGAGCAATTTCCCAAGTACCATCAGGACTATCATCATCAACTACAATAATCTCTTTAAGCTCACCCACATAACGAAGAATCTGCTTTATTAATTCCTCAATGTTTTCCTTTTCATTATAGGTAGGTAAAATAACAGATACAGTTGACATAGTAAATCAGATACTCCTAAGTTATAAAAAGCTATTGGAATTTTGTCAACATGTCAATTAAGCAAGAACTTCCTTCACCGCTTCACAAACCTGCTTAACATCCTCTTCAGTTAATGAGCTGGAGCTGGGCAAATAAAGTCCTCTCTCTCCTAACCATTCTGCAACAGGATAGGACTCAGAACCTAGCATTTTTTGCAGATAAGGTTGCTTATGAAGAGGAACAAAAAAACTGCGAGTGTCAATCCCTTTCTCCTTCAACTCCTCCATAACCTGTTCTTTACTCTTTTTAACACTATCATCTAGCACAATCCCATACATCCAATAGACATTTTTTGCATAATCCTTTTCAACAGGTAAAATAAGCCCAGGAATATCAAGATATTTTGCATAGAGCAACGCATTTTTCCTTCTCGCCTCAACTAACTCCTCAACCTTCTCAATCTGCCCAACACCAATAGCTGCCTGCACATTAGTCATTCGATAATTAAAACCAAGATCAGTATGAAGATATCTTTGAGCTCCCTCTCCAAAACACATATTTCTCAAGCTTCTCATTTTTTCAGCAATTTTTGAATCATTGCAAACAACCATGCCCCCTTCCCCTGTCATGATAATCTTATTTGCATAGAAACTAAAACATCCAACATCACCAATACTTCCACACTTTTTTCCTTTATACTCTGCCCCGTGTGCCTCGGCAGCATCCTCAATAACAAAGAGATTATGCTTTTGAGCAACTTCCATCACCACATCCATATCAGAAGGATGTCCATAAATATGCACCGCCATGATAGCCCTTGTTTTTTTCGTGATTTTCTCCTCTATCTTTCCACAATCCATACACCACGTTTCTTTATCAGCATCTACAAAAACAGGACTTGCACCCACAAAAAGCACTGCATTAACACATGCAGCCATAGTAAAAGTTGGCAAAATTACCTCATCACCCTCTCCAATACCAAGAGCCCGCACAGCTAAATGCAGAGCAGTTGTCCCATTGCAGCAAGCAACCCCTTCTTTCACACCAAGAAACCCGCTTAAGCCCTTTTCAAACTCCTCAATAAACCTTCCTCGTGAACTTATCCAATTAGTATCTAAACACTCATCAACATATTTTTTCTCATTGCCAACAAACATTGGCTCGCAAACAGGAATAAAATCTTTCATTTTATATTGAACTTGATATAATCATCATCCTCAGGATTAAATTCAGTAGAAGAATACTCCAAAAGAATCGCAGGACTCTTTGCTTCCACGCAATGCGCTAATCCAGGAGGAATGTAGAGTCTTTTAACCTCAGAATCATCCGCATCCAGAACCTCTACCTTTTCTTCTCCAGACTCACGATCTTTTAAGGTAACTTCCACTTTTCCCTGAAGACATACTAGCCACTCACGCTTTTTAGCATGATAATGATTGCCCTTAACAGCTCCAGGTTTAATATGAATCACATAAATCTGACCAAATTCTCCCTCATCACCAAGATCACTCTTGCGTAAACAGCTTAAAACCTGCTCTGGCCTCTCTCCTCTCTCTTCAATATTCTCGATTTTATAATCCATCTTTATGAAATACTATACCCCTGCTAGAGTTGAATTCCATTATCTTTATATATATTACGCATTTATCAGAAGGTATGAAAATAGCACTAATGTCTAAATTCCCACCAGAAGAGTGTGGTATTGGAATCTATTGTAGTAACCTATATGAAAAGCTTAAGAAAAAAGCAGATGTTATCACAATTGGCACTTTGAAATCAAAAGCAGACTACCAACTCAATTTTCATGATTTTACCCTTAAAGAACAAGTAAAAAAAATCATTGAAAAAGAGCAAGTTGACCTGCTCCATTGCCAATATATCCCTCCTTATTATGGGACAAAGTTCCTAAACCAGAATTTTGTACGCCTCCTCTCCTTAGATATACCTACAGTAGTAACCTTCCATGAGGTGCAATATGATAAAAAAGGCATAAAAAATAAAATTCTTCGAATCATTGAGAGACAGATCCTAAAAAAAGCCAATAAGGTGTTGGTACATAGTCCCCTAACCAAAAAATACCTCACAGAAAAGGGATTTACTAATGTGGAACATATGTTCATGGGAGTCCATCTTCTAGATTATAACCCAAAAAACAATAAATTTCTTCTCAGCTTTGGCATTGTATCCATAGAAAAAGGGCATCCTTATCTTTTAGAAGCAATGAAATCACTACCAGATCATTCCTTGGTCATAGCAGGCAGACCCGTAGAAAAAACCTATGGGGATGAGCTTAATACTAAAATCAAGGAACTTGACTTAAAAAACGTCATTACAGATTTTGGTTGGATTTCAGAAGAGGCCAAAGACATCTACTACCGAAAAGCATCAATGCTCGTCCTGCCCTACCTCTGGGGACCATATACCTCTGCAGTGATTCATGATGCCATCTCATACACAATGCCTGTTGTAGTTACTAAGGTAGGAGCTGTCTGGGAGATTCCAGAAACATATAAACTAGGCAAAGTAATCAAACCTGAAAACGCAGAAGAGATAGTCAAGGGGATTAAAGATATTCAAAATAACTTTTCATTCTATAAAGACAATATCAAAAACTACAGAAAACTAGCTAATTGGGAAAGTGTTGCATCTGCTACCCTAAAAATCTATGAGCAACTTCTAAAATGATAAAATGATAGAAAGAAAGGGATTAAAATTCATAAGCCTCATCTTGCTAATCTTAACCGTTATTTTCTTTTTGCAATTTATCATTAATCCAAATGAAATGATCTATTCAGAAGCATCAGACATAGTGTTTTATCATTATCAAATGCAAAAAATGAAGTTTGATGCAGCCCAGGAGAATACCCTTCTTCTATGGAATCCAATGTATGCCTCTGGCATTTCCTATATCAATGATCCTGAGAGCTTTATGTTTTATCCCCCATATATTTTGCATTATTTCTTTAAGCCTGATACGTTATTCAATATCTTCATTATGCTGCATGTTTTCCTAGCAGGATTTTTTACCTATCTCTTTTGCCGCTCTATTGAGCTAAGAAAATATCCATCTGCTATCGCTGCTATTATTTTTATGTTTACCCCAAAATTAATAGCACACCTCTTTGCAGGCCATTCTGTATTCCTAGGAATCGCTTATACACCCTTACTCTTCTTGATTGCAGAACGCTATGCACAAACAAGAAAACCCACCTACATCCTTGCATTTAGCGTAGCCTTGGCCCTACAAATACTCTCAACTCACCCACAGATGGTGCTATACTCAACAGCTGTAGTTGCTGCCTACTTCCTTGTAAGAGTAATAATGACCCACCCAAGCAACTCAAAAAAACTTATATCATGCGCATACATGCTTTTAGGAGTGTTGCTTGCCTTGGCATTATGCACAGTATACTTACTACCCATTATAGAAGGCACAAAGATATCCCCCAGAGCAGATCCTGATTATGAATTTAGTTCACAATTCTCTCTTCCACCACAACATTTCCTAACTCTTGCCCTCCCTCATTTTTTTGGAACACCTATCTCCCATACATACTGGGGAGCTATGAATTATTGGGAGCTCACTATTTTTTTAGGCCTCATTCCGCTGATATTAGCATTAATAGGTTTATGGAAAACAAAACATAATCTTAAATGGCTCATTGCTGGACTAACACTTTTTGCAATTATATTTTCCCTTGGAAAGTTCACACCACTCTATTATATTTTCTTTAAATTCATTCCAGGATTTGGCCTTTTTAGAGCTCCTGGCAGAATGCTCTTCCTTTTTAGTTTTTTAATGGCTATTTTAGCAGGACTAGGAGTAGAATGGCTCACATCTAAAGCAGATAAGCAAACAATTAAAAAATTCTTAAAATACGCAGCCATAGTCTCTGGCATACTAATAATTTCCACAATTGTAGTCCAGAGTGCAAATACTCCAATAATAAACTATGGAAAAGCATTAGTCCAACAAAGAATTGATCAAGGACTTTTGCCAACCGAAGGACAATTCTCCCGTTCATTAGAGTATTACCTTGATAATGTTCCAACAGTTCTTAGCCATATCCTGGGAGATCTCTGGATCTTAATCACCATGGCCGTTTTATTCACACTTGCCCTGTTCCTACTCTTCCGATCGCAAAAACATGCAAAATTTTTCCTGGCAGCAATTATCTTCTTTGAGTTACTGCTATTTGCAACTCCCCATATCATGACAAAACCAACTGAAGATATTTTTAACCAAGATGAAATCACATCCCAACTCCTTGAGGATCCTGAACTATTTCGGGTTTTTGACACTACCAAAAAATATCCATTCTATAAAGCACAAGTGCATGGCATAGATTTTGTAGAGCGTGGTTCTAATATCCTAACAAAAGAATACGCAGAATTTACAGATAAGATCTATGATAATGAAATCTCAGAGGCCTTGCCATACCTAAATTTGCTAAATGTAAAATACTTAGTAATAGAGATCAACAAAACCTTTGTTCTAGAAAAAAATAACAACACCCTTCCACGAGCCTATATAGTAAGAAATGCTGAGGTGGTGGAGACCTCAGATGAACTTAATAATTTAGGCGCATTTAATCCACGTGAAACAGTCCTCCTTGCCAAGATTCCAGAAACCCCTCTTGCAAATCCAGGAAGTTTCAAGGAAACAGAAATAGTTAAGTATAAACCTAACCACATCGATATCCAACTTAATTTAGAGACTGCAGGCTACCTGGTATTAAGCGAAATGCACTACCCTAATTGGAATGCTTATGACAATGGAAAGAAAGTAGAGATACTCCAAGCAAACATGATCATGAGAACAGTCTACCTCGAAAAAGGACCCCACTATGTCCAGTTCATCTATCAACCAAAAAATCTCCAACAAGGACTCTTAGTAACCCTCATCTCTTTAGTAGTATTAATTGGGCTATTCTTTTACCTAAAGAAGCAATCTCAATAATTTCTCAGCACTTGCCTCAAAGTTCCTCTTCTTCACGAGCATCTCTATATGAGAGAGTAATTGCTTTTGTCGTCCTTTATTCTTCAGAAGTGCAGTTATTTTGTTACGAAGATCACCAGAGTCTTCATTACTAAAAAGAATACCATACTTGTCAGCAAGCTCTTGCTTAAAAGCAGCTACATCTGAGCATATCGGAATTTTTTTATACCCCCAAACCTCAGTAAGAACCGCACTCTGCTCGATAAATCTGTATGGTAAAACGACAAAATCTGCAGATCTGAATAAATCCTCCTTCTCCTGATCTGAAACAAAACGATCAATATAAGTGATATTTTTTCTGCCTTCGCAGATTTTACCTATTTTTTCTGCATAGATCTTCTGCTTTTTCATTGCATAGGGGCTTACAGAACCACAAATCGTAAGTGAAACCCCTTGCAAACCTTTCACAGCTTCGCAAAGTAGATCAATTCCCTTATCATAAGAAATAAAACCAAAGCTTAGCAGTTTAGCCGTGCTTTTCGATAGCCTTGGTTTTACATGCTGATCCTTTATAGCTATCGGAAGATAACTAATGTAGGGTTTAACCCATGTTCTCTCTAACAATTTATTCTTAGCTATCTTAGTGTGGAGGATAACATGATGAGCAAACAAAAAAAGACTGAGGTGCACCATCCTAAAAATCAAAGCCTTCCAACCCTTTTCATAAGGTGCTACCGTATGCATAAACATATTGATCTTATGCCCTAACACCCATAAAAGAAAAAGAAGCATAGGGAAAAAAGCTACATTATAATGCACATACTCATATTGAATTAAAACCTTTTCAGGTTTGAAAGCATGCAGTTTGAATGCCGTCCGAATATAAGAAAAAACATTATTCCTACGAAGACAACCTTCCACCTCCTTTCCGTTCTCATTACCCTTAAAAGTAAAAACCCTAACATCCTGGTCTCTCTTTTGGAGTGCCTCTACGTAACGCTTTGAGTAAATCCCTATCCCATCCCGTTGAGGAGGATATGTTCCAATAACAGCTATCTTCATGGTAACTACTTCCCTAGTGTTGTCCTAGGATATAATAATTAATTAATGTTACTTATTCTTCACAGACTTTCTGTGTTTAGTATGAAATTGCTGGACATCAAACGTCTCTCTTGTAAACAACTTCTTAAAACCTTCTCGAATAAATTTTCCCTCATCAGCAAAACTGTAAATAAATCTATCACTAACCTTTCTGTAGGACTGCACCTGCCTTCGCTTTCGCAATACCATTCCCATATGAAAAAAAACCCAGACAATTGCTCTTAACCTTGCAAAAGCCTTAAGAGGCTGCAAAGTCACCAACTCCTTTACCATAATCAGCAAGCGAAAGAAAAGTGTGTAAGGAAAGTAAACTAATAATGTCCCAATGCTATTTATCTTAAAAAAAGTAATTAAAGCATTGCGATCACCTAAAAAGATGAGCTTTGCAGGTTTGTTTCTTTTGTTAAAGCTAATACTCCCACGATGATAGAGAAGCGCATCTCTATGATATTCTATAATATAACCCAGCATCTTAATACGCAGACAAAGATCAACATCCTCATAGCTATAAAAATAATCAGGATCATAGATATATCCTATTTTGTCGAGTATATCCTTCCGCAACATGCCAGGACCAATTGCAGAATACTCTTTTGACTCTGTTTTCTCGAGAGTGGAAAAAAAGTACAAAGTTCTTGAGAAACAATACCATCCCTCAAGATATTTACCTTCAAAGTCAACAACTTGAGGATACAATCCTCCTACCTTCTCATGTTTCTCCAAATAATCAACCATGATCTTGATAGCATTTTTGTCGAATTTAGTATCAGAACCAACCCAGACAACATACTTACCAGTAAGATGTGGAATCGCAAGGTTAAAACCAGGAGTCCCCACATTTTCCTTGTTTTCAATAACCTTAACCCAAGAATAATTCTTTTTTACATATGCAGCACTCCCATCACTAGAATTATTATCAACTAAGAGCGTTTGAATCTTTCCAGGATAATTAAGCTGCTTTATACTTTTGAGTAGAGTATCTTGAAATGCCTTTTCATTGTAACATAAAGCAATAATACTCACTTCTGGATACTTAGTACTCACCATTTTATAATGCATCCTTGATAGCTTCACACACAAACTCAATCTGCTTTTGCTCTAGCTCAGGAAACAACGGTAAAGAAAGAATACGATCAACAATCTTTTCAGTCACCGGCAAGGATCCTTTTTTATAGCCAAGATCTTTAAATGCAGGTTGAAGGTGTAAAGGTATTGGATAATGAACTCCTGTACTAATCCCTTTTTCTTTTAGCGCATCTTGCACTGAGTCCCTTTTTTCACATTGGATAACATAGAGATGAAAAACAGGGCTACTATCAACAAGATGCGCTGCAGTCTCCACTTTTGTTCCTAGTTTTCCCAGTAAAGTATTGTAAGCTAATACATGTTTTCTCCTCAAATCATTCCACTGTGGTAGCTTCTTCAATTTTACTGAAAGAATAACTGCTTGTAAGGCATCCATACGAAAATTAAAGCCAACTTCATCATGTATGTATTTTTCATCAGGCGCTCTCCCATGATCTCTGAACTGAGCAGCGCTAACAGCTAACTCCTTGTTATTAGTTACTAAAGCACCTCCATCTCCATAACAGCCAAGATTTTTTCCAGGATAAAAACTAAAACATCCAATATCACCTATACTGCCAACACTTTTTCCATCATACAGAGCACCATGTGCCTGACACGCATCCTCAACAACAAATAAGCTGTGTTCCTTTGCAATGCCCATAATCTCCTTCATTGGAGCAACTAATCCATAGAGATGCACAGGCATGATTGCCTTAGTTTTGGGAGTAATTGCCTTAATTATTGCCTTGGGTGAAATCTGATAAGTATCCTTGTCAATATCAACAAAAACAGGCGTAGCCCCTAATAACGTTATAGGCTCAGCACTTCCAATAAAAGTATGAGAAGGCAGTATTACCTCATCCCCCTGTCCTATCCCCAATGCCCTGAGAGCAAGATAGAGAGCAGAAGTTCCACTACTTGCACTGACACAATGATCAACCTTACAAAAATGAGCAAATTCTTTTTCAAACTTCTCAACAGATTCACCCATAATAAAAGCAGTATTGTCCAACGTAGAATGTATAGCTAAGTCTATCTCCTTTTTGATAGATTTGTACTGTTTTTTAAGATCAACAAATGGAACTTCCATGACAAAAAAGAGAAATATATGCCTTTAAAAAACTAATGGAAGTATTGTTTATAAGTAGAAAAGAACTAATAAGGCTTTACCCCGCCCTCATAACTTAAATCCTTGAGATCTTTAACAACCTTTGCAGGACTTCCAACTACTAATTTCCCATCAGGAACATCCTTAGTAACTACACTTCCTGCTCCGACCAAGGAATTCTTGCCAATACTAACACCAGGTAAAAGCGTAGAATTAGCCCCTACCTTACCATTCTCTTCAATAGTAACACCCTCAAGATAATCTTTAGTAGTAGCAGAACTGGGAAATGGCGCATTAGTTACGCAAACCCTCGGCCCAATCCAAGCCCCCTTCTTCAAAACACTTAATTCAGGAATAAATGCCTGGCTGTGAATCCTTACATCATCCCCCATCTTGACATGATGCTCAATATTGCTCTGAGATCCAATACTCACATTGTTTCCAATAGTATTTTCTTCCCTAATCACAACTCCATGCCCTGTCTGGAAATTATCTCCAATCACGTTCCCTGCATAAATTACACTATGACTCCTAATAACAGCATTATCACCGATAACAGTTTTGAGCTCTCCATCTTTCTTCCCTTTAGGAGGAACACCTAAGACAACATACTCTCCTATCTGGGCGTTTTTTCCCAGCACAACATTTTTGTATTTAGTATTCATTCTCAATTATTCCTTTAGAGGCAGACTCACTTCCTTGCCAGTTTGCATAGATTTGTAGAGTGCCATAACAAGCTCAAGACTCTTCCTCCCTTCATTCCCTTCCATCATAGCCTCCTTATTATTCAACAAACAATTTACAAGATCCTTGTACAATTCCAGGTGTCCAAATCCATACACATTCGGAGGCTCTGTTTTCATTTCCTTTACCCAATCATCCTCCATTTTATGATCAGAAAATTCCCAGATATCAATTTTATTAACAGCGAATCCACCGACTTTAACACTCCCCTTCTCACCAAGCACAGTCAAACTGCCCTCGATGTTTTTCGGATAGGTACAAGTCGTAGCTTCAATAACCCCCATTGCACCGCTTTTAAATTTGATAACACCTACAGCGGTGTCCTCAACATCTAATTTATGGGTTCTCGTCCCTCCATAGGCAAATACGCTCTTAACATCGCCACCCATCCATTGGACAAGATCAATATGATGGGATGCTTGATTCATAAAAACGCCTCCATCCATCTCTTTAGTCCCTCTCCATTTATCCATGTCAAAATATTCTTGAGGTCGAGTCCAGCGAACAGTGGTATTCAAAAGAACCAACTTTCCAAATCTGCCTTGATTGAGAGCCTCTTTAAGCTTCACCACAGGAGGATTATACCTGTTTTGTTTAATCACAAAAAGCTTAACATCATTGTCCTTTGCAGCCTTGATCATAGCATCTGCATCCGCAACGTTCATTGCCATAGGTTTCTCAGTAATGATATGCTTTCCAGCCTGTGCAGCCTTAATCGCCATGTCTGCATGGAGTCCATGAGGGGTACAAATACTCACAACATCGATATTTTTATCCTTGAGAAATGCTCCATAGTCGTAATAACCCTTTGTATTTTGCTCTTTGGCTGCTTTATCAGCAAGATCCTTCTGCGCATCACAGACAGCAACCAATTCACAATCATCAATACTTTTAATAGCATGAAAATGATAAGGAGCTACCCTGCCACAACCAGCAACACCGATTCTTATCTTTTTTACTCCAGTTTTCTTTTTTGCCATTTTTTAATCCCTTCCTCAAAACTAATACTTGGTGAAAAATCAAAATATTTTTTCATTCCTGCAGGATTTCCTTTAAAAAATACTTGCTCAACTGCCTCCCCCTCATAGCTAAGCTGCAAATCAACTTTATAAATCTTTGCTATGGCCTTAGCAACCTCTGTTATGCTCATGGGTTTCCCAGTACAAAGATCAACAATAACATTGCCCTTTGAAGAATTAATAATAGAGAGGATCCCTTTAGCAGTATCCTCGACATACATGGGATCGACTAGATTCTTACCATCTCCATAAATGGTAAAGGTAGTCTCCCCTCGGTCAACTGCCTCGCATAGCTTCCGAAAAATCTTCCTTTCTGGACTGTAGGGTCCAAATGCCTCAAAGAGCCGAACGATAACATACTGAATACCATTCTCTTTTGCATACCATTGTGCATATGCCTCGCCAGCCTTCTTAGAGATAGTGTAAGGAATGTCTTCCTTAAGATAAACCGCACCAGAGCTAAAATAAATAAACTTTTTGCATTTTACCTCTTGAAGAACCCTTGCAACCCCTCCAGCATTTACAGCTAGATCATTTACAGGGTCTTCCAAACTCTTTCGAGGATCTGAATTCGCTGCAATGTAAACCACGGTATCAAATGAACCAGTAGGAACCCCCCCATTCTCATCAGTCACATCAAATTGAACAGCTTCTATATGTGAAAATTTTTTGCAGAAATTTTCAAAATTCTTATTCTTACAATAAGTAGCCACAATCTTCCAATCTTGAGGCATCTGCTCTAGTAAATTTTTCCCAATAAAGCTACTTCCGCCAACTACGAGGATTCTTTTTGATACCATTGTATAACTCGCTTTATTCCCTCATCAAGTCCAACCTTAGGATTATAAGCTAATAGTTTTTTAGCCTTTTCAACATTAGGAACTCGCAGCTTGATATCAGGCTTCTCCATCTTAACAAATTCAATCGTGCTCTTGCTTTTGCTAAGACTAATGGCCCTTTCAGCCAATTCCTTAATAGTAATACGTGTAGAAGAGTTTCCAATGTTAAAGACCTCTCCCTCTGCCTTATCAGATTCCATTGCCTTTATCGTAGCATCAACACAATCATCCACATGACACCATGTATGCACCTGCTTACCATCATTATTTACAGTTATAGGATCTCCTGCCATTGCCTTTCGAATAAAGATAATAATAGCACCAGCATGTCCTGTCCTATCCTGGCCCTCTCCATACACATTGAAATACCGCAAAATAGTAATCTTCATCCCATACTTTAGCTTATAAGCATACAAAAAGTTCTCACATGCAAGCTTAGAAGTTGCATACATCCATCGTATCTGTTGTGGAGGTCCCTGCCGAACAAACTCATCCTCCTTAGCATTGTCAATCTCAGGTCCATACACCTCTGAAGTAGAAGTAAAAACAATATGATTTACCTTGTTTTCCACCATGGCATTGAGAACATTATAGGTTCCAATAAGATTAACCTCCATAGTCTCCCGAGGTAATTTCCAAGCAATATTCTGACCAGCAATTGCTGCTAAGTGCAGCACCATATCAACACCTTTCATCATTGAATTGAGTTGGTCATAATCAAGAATATCATGTCCTTCACTCTTATCAAACACAATGATCTCATTATCCTTCTCAAGGCGCTGTTTTAAGACTCCTCCGATAAACCCAGCACCACCAGTTATCATGATTTTCTTGCCTTTTATCATATAGAAATGGAGTAAAAATCGGTTTAAAAAGCTTGTGTTACTGAATTCCATGAAGTAACACAAGCTTTAAGACGTAAGTCTTATTTGCTTGTGTTCTTCAATTCTATTATATTAAAAACTACCTACCCTTCCCACTCAAAACATTCCATCCAGCCTTAAGAAAACCCGTCTCATCAACTAACTTATCCATAACCTGTTTATCATTACAAGTTCTACAACCCTGCAATTCTTTTCTTTTCCGATAGACATAACCAAAATGAACAATAACCCACAACAATGCAAATATCCGACCCAAAACCTTATCTGGCCGCAAACGTAGAAGATCCAACAACATAAACACAAACCTGTAGAGTAAATTCCTAGGTAGTATCCCCAGCATATTCTTCAAAGAATAAATCTTAAAAAAAGTAATCAACGCATTCCTATCCCACCAATAGATTAATTTCCAAGTAGGATTCTTTTTAATAAAACTTCCAGTCCTTCTATGCACAATCTCTGCTTTGGGATCATACAAAACCCTCTTCCCAACTAACCTCATCCTTAATCCAAGGTCATGGTCCTCATAGCCATAGAAATACTTAGGATCATAAATCTCACCAACCTGCTCCAACACAGATTTCTTCGCCATCCCAGGGCCAATCGCATGCCTCTCCTTATTTTTCATAGGCTCCTTAGTGTAAAAAAAGTAGAGAGTCTTAGAGTAATAAGAATGAACCTCACGCCATACTCCATCCTCATCAAGAATTTTAGGAAAAACCCCCCCTACATCAGAACTACTCTCTAAAGTTTTAATCATCTGCTGAGTAGCACCCTTATTCAAAGTAGTATCTCCCCCTTCCCAATAGATATATTTACCCTTGCATTGAGAGAGCGGTAGATTCATAGCAGCAGTCCCAGTATTTTTACTATTCACTATCACCTTAACATCAGGAAACTCCTTCATGACATGCTCAGCACTCCCATCAGTGGAATTATTATCAACAAGAAAGATCTCAAACTCTCCTGAACTCAAACCTTGATCATAAATACTTTGCAGAGTTTTCTTTAGAAGATCTTTTTCATTATAGTTGAGCACAATATAGCTTACTAAAACAGAATCCTTCATTTTGAATAATCAATAAAAATAGATTTTATTCGATATTCCAATATTAAACCAATCATCTGAAAACCCAAAATCAAAGCCTTCCAGAAACTACCAGTAACCGAGCTCTCCCCCACACGAAGTCCGTAATTCACAGGAACCTCCACAAATTTGATTTTATTCAAAACAACTAGTAGCATCAACTCAGGTCCAAAGTGACTTGTCCCCACTGTAAATTTTGGCTTTAGTTTTTCTACAACATTTTTCTTCAAAAGTCTCATCGTGCATCCAACATCAGAAAGATGTGTAGTATTATAGAGAACCTCCATAATTTTTGCAACAAACCAATTCCCCCACTTTAGGAAAAAACCCATATTTGCACCCTCTAAAATTAAAGCACGTGTAGTGCGTGTCCCAAAAACAACATCAAAATCCTCAGAATACGCTAATAATTTAGTCACATCCTTAGCATGGAAAGTCCCGTCAGGCTCTGAAACTATCACAATATCTCCTGTAGCATCCTCAAAACCTCTTCGTATTGCAAAGCCATATCCTTGTTTTTTCTCAAAAACCTGTCTTGCCTTTGTTTTCTCCACTTCTTCTTTTGTCCCTTCAGCTGCATTATTATTAACAACCAGCACCTCATCCACATACTCATTAGCTAAAAACTCATCACAAGCCTCTCTGATAGAATCCTTTTCGTTGTATGTTGGGAAGATTATTGATACTTTTTGATTTTTATACATTTTATAATCCTCGTAATCTTTATTTTTTTTAATTGCCTCTAACAACTGAATATATAGCCTGTTTTAATATCTTTCGATACTTCAGTATGTATTAACTCGCATTTGTTCATAGAGTTCCATAAATAACTCTCTTTGCTTATGAGAGGATAATCCAAAAACAGGATAGTTGCCTTATCAATTAAAGCTTGCTCCATAACCGTGTCGATCTCCTCTTTTGAAGAGAGATAATGAAAACCTGAGCTATCTTGGGTAGGATCTATGTCCATATAAAAAGTAGTCTCAAACATATTTGTGACCAAAGGAGGAGAAATACCATTTTCCTCAACATAGGTATAGATCCCATAGATACCATCACTTATATTAGGTTGGGTAAAAGGGTGCACCTGTTCTATGATAAGAAACACGTTTAGAGCAAATCCAATAGCCAAAAAAGCCACAAAGTAATCTTTCCCTCTTATATCCTTGGAAGTATAAGCAAGAACCATGAGGATCCCTCCTAAAATAAAGAACAATGCCAGGGTCAAAAAATTAACCACTATAGTAGGTCCTGTGCTGCTAGTGAGTGGAAATAAAAAATTCCATTGCATTGATAAAACTTGATTGAAATAAGCAGGAATACTATGGACTACCCTTTCACCCCAGAGATTGAGAAACCCAACACCCAAAAGACCCAATAGGAAAAGTATAATTCCCATCGCTGATTGCCTTTTCTCCAACTTAAAAGAATCAATAACATCGCCACCTATCACTGCAAGTGCAGGAATAACAATCATCAAATATCGATCATAAGTAGCTATAAAGTTTTTCCCAATAAAAAAGTAAAACACAATAGGCACTGCTATCCATAAATAATAAAAAACATATTTCTTTTTATAACGAAAAAAGGAATAACAAAGAAGCAATGTCAACAGAACAGTCGCCCAAAGAACAAAATAGACAAGAGGCAATAGTGAAAAAAAGCTCTCCCCTGCCTGGTAAAGAGACCGAGTGCCATGCCCAAAAATTCTCAGAAAAACAGTTTGATTAAAAAAATAAGTCCAACCATACCATAAGAGAAAAATACCTCCTCCAATACCAGCAATCGGAATCAAGTCTTTAACAGAGAAAGCAAAATTTTTTCTTTCAATAAGATTATGCAATGCTATGATAACCAATACAAGAACGCCAGTAAACTTTGTAAGCATAGTAAGTCCAAACAAAACAGAAGTGAGGTAGAGCATACTCTTCTCCTTACCTTTCATATACTGCAGATAACTCATAAACGTGATCAAGAACATAAAAGTAAGAATACTCCCTTCCATATCAATCTGCAATGAGGCAATATAATTCCAAAAGCCAAAAACCATCAACAAGGCAGCCCAATAACCAGACCTCTCCCCGAAATGCTCCTTGCTTAATTTGTAGACTAGAAAAATATTGAGAACGCTAAAGATGAGAGGAACTAACCGCATACTCTCAGTAGTCACCCCGAAAGGCAAAGTAATAAACCTGAACACCTGTATCGCAATGGGTGGATGAGGGACAGACTCAGTTACCTCAGCATAACTAGCACTATCCCGGATGGTAAAGCCCCAGACAGCCTCATCTTGATAGAGAGCATTTCCTATCCCTCCTAGACGAAGCAGAAGTCCTAACACGAGCAATACAATAAGAAGTTTTTTCATTTTAGTCTAGCAACAATTAACATCTGCTTAGCAAATGGCTTGTATGGTAACTTAAGATAGATTTTAGTTAATAGTTTTGATTTAGGAAGCTTGGATTTTAAAGAAAAAGGTAAAAATCGAGGGACAAGCTTAACAACACTAAATCCCTTGGCATTAAGCAAATCTCTTATAGACACATGGCTATGTGCTGTTTTATGGGTATAGTCATCAAAGTATTTTTTTTGTGAATAACGATAATTAGGCTGGATAAGAATTAATCTACCCTCTGGTTTCAACAATGATTTTATACTCTGCAAAAGGCTGTCATTTTCTTTATGATCTAGATGCTCAAGAAGATTAGAGGCAAAAACAACATCAAAATAATTCTTTTTAAGATGCTTTAAATCTAAAACACTTCCTGCCTTAAACTGCACATTCTCTGCTAAATGACTCTTAAAATCCTTGTTTAAATCAATAGCATGCTTTTCCTTTGCTTGAACATTATTAATAAAATTGCCATAACCACACCCCAGATCCAAAACAATCGCTTCTTTGGGAATATATTTTTGAATATGAGAAACTATAGCACTCCATACCTTATCACGTTTTTTATTAAAAGTAAACCGTGTTTTGTAATATCTTTCGTCCATAAGTAACCCCTCAACACTGTGGTAGAACAAAAGAGCCTTTTTAAATCTTATTAAACTGTAAAGGAATACACCCATTTCGGAAAGTTTTATAAACCAGCATGAGTGCTCTAAAATAATGGGGAACAACAAATCATTGCTATTCGAACTTTGGGATTTCTTAAAGGTAAGAAAAAAATGGTGGCTTTTGCCAATCCTAGTGATGATCCTGTTGGTGGGTATCTTGATTATTGCAGGACAGAGTTCTGCGTTGAGTCCTTTTATCTACGCACTCTTTTAGGAACGTAAAAAGATTTATAAAGAACACAGGATTTGACCATTTATGGAAAGCCAAGATTCAAAAGATATTGAATTCGTTGGGGGGAAGATTGGTTATTGTTTTGGAATTGTAGTGTTTATTTCAATTTTCTACCTAGTATCTGCTAAGTATTGGTTCTTGGGTAGATTCAACTACAGAACCGTTATTCTAGGGATTGTAGGAATTTACTGCTTGATCATTATCATTAAAGCAGTCTTGAGAAAGCACTAAAGGAGAAAGTAAAAAATGAGTTTCAAAGATTTTTGGAAAGGATGCAAAGAAGGTTTTGCTAATTTTGGTCATGATATTGCAAACATAGTCAATTTTATTCTCCTCCTCTTTGTCTACATAACGGCAATTGCTCCCACAAAATTAGTGGCTAAGTTATTTGGTAAGCAATTCCTCGATCTAGGCCAAGATAATAAGGCATCCAACTGGGTCAAAAATAAGATCACAAAACAACCCTATGAATCTTACCTGAGGCGATTTTAGATGTTCATTCTTGGAATCTCCTGTTATTATCACGATGCAGCTGCCTGTCTAATTAAAGATGGAAAAATCATTGCAGCTGCAGAGGAAGAACGCTTTACGAGAAAGAAACATGATACCCGCTTCCCAATCAACGCCATTAATTTCTGTCTCAAAGAAGCAAGAATAACAGGCAACCAGCTAGATCATGTGGTATTCTATGAAAAACCACTGATCAAGTTTGAGAGAATCCTCTCGCAGCATATCCAAGCATTTCCTTTTTCATTTCCTACATTTTTCAAAACAATCCCTAGCTGGTTAAATGAAAAACTGCGAATACCAAGAACACTAAAGAAGCGTATCGGCTATAAAAAAGATATCCTCTACCTAGACCATCACCTCTCCCACGCAGCATCTTCGTTTCTCGTCTCTCCTTTCAAAAAATCAGCAATCCTAACAATCGACGGGGTTGGAGAATGGGCAACCACAACAATGGGAATAGCAGAGGACAATAATATCACACTAAAAAAGGAAATCCATTTTCCCCATTCACTCGGCCTTTTATACTCAACAATCACTGCATTCCTAGGATTCAAAGTAAACAATGATGAATACAAAGTTATGGGACTCTCTCCCTATGGAAAACCAATCTATTATGAAAAATTTAAGAAAATCATAACCTTGCTAAAAGATGGCTCTTACAAATTAGACATGTCCTATTTTGTCTATCATTATCGATCAAAAATGCCTAGCAGAAAACTATCAAAACTACTAGGCCCTCCAAGAAAGCCAGAATCAAAACTAGAGCAAAAACATAAGGACATTGCAGCTTCCCTGCAAAAGATAACAGAAGAAACAATCTACCACATGCTAAATCAACTCTACAAAGAAACCAAAACCCCTTATCTTTGCATGGCAGGAGGTGTCTGCTTAAACAGCGTAGCAAATGGGAAAATCAAGAAAAACACTCCATTCAAACACATTTTTATCCAACCAGCTGCAAGTGATGCTGGAACAGCACTGGGTGCTGCATTCTATGTCTACAACACAATCCTCGATAACAAAAGAGAGTATGTAATGGAAGATGCCTATTTTGGCCCAGAATTCTCCAATAAAAGTATTAAGAAATTCCTTAACGAAAACAGTATCAAGCACTCAGAGTTTAAGGATGATCAAGACCTCATTAAAACCACTGCTAGCCTGATCTGGAAAAACAAGGTCATCGGATGGTTTCAAGGTAAGATGGAGTGGGGTCCAAGAGCCCTAGGCTCTAGAAGCATCCTCTCCAATGCATGCAATCCTAATATGCAAGAGATTCTTAATTTGAAAGTAAAGCATAGGGAATGTTATGATGAAAAAACAGAGATTTTGACTAGAGATGGCTGGAAATTCTTTTCCGAGCTAAAGAAGAATGAAGAGGTGGCCACCTTAAATCCTAAGAATAACGAACTAGAATATCAGAGAATAGAGAAGAAAGTGAAACACAACTATACTGGAAACATGGTTCATTTCAAGAACAAAAGAATAGACCTCATGGTAACACCAGATCATAAAGTTTGGGCGAAACACATCACAAACCATCAAAAAGGCCATGCTTATGAAAAGAAATTTACACTTATCTATGCCAATGATTTGCTTGGCAAGGAGCATGTCCAAAGAAAGGCCATCCACAAATGGAGTGGTAAAGAAAAGGAACATTTCTCGTTGCCGAAAATACGCAAGAGTAAATATGATCCGAGACCGCAAATTAACAGGATTTCTATGGACTTATGGTTAGAATTTCTTGGCTATTATTTGTCTGAAGGAAGTATTACGTACCATGAGGGGCATTATAGAATATATATTGCTCAATCAAAACACTCAAAATATTACAGAAGAATTGAGATGTGCTTGAATAAGATTGCTAAATGGAATTATAATGTTGGGTGTTTTAGATTATGCCACAAACAACTTTTTGAATACTTAAGCCAATTCGGAAAAGCCAATGATAAATTTATTCCGAGAGAATTATTAGAATTATCTGAAAGACAGCTCAGGATCTTATTTGGTGCCTTGATGTGTGGAGATGGGACATCTAGAGGAAAACAACTAAAGTATACTACAGTGAGTAACCGATTAGCAGAAAACGTTCAGGAACTGGGAATTAAATTAGGTTACAGCGTCTCTACGCTTAAAGACAAAAGAAGAAATCCAAATCATAATGATATCTATTCTGTAAGATTAAATAAAGGAAGCGAAATATCTTGGGTTAGAAAGAGCCAAAGCTTTCTGGAAAAGTATTCGGGTAAGGTATATTGTGTTTCTGTACCTAAATACCACCTCTTATGTGTAAAACGAAATGACAAGATCGTTTTTAGTGGAAACTCTTTCAGGCCATTTGCCCCTGCTGTCCCAGCAGAGGATGCGAAGAAATACTTTGAACTTGACAAAGAGGATGAAAAATTCATGCTTTTTGTCTATCCCATAAAAAAAGCCTATCACAAGAAAATACCAGCTGTTACTCATGTGGATGGCTCTGGCAGACTACAAACAATAACAAAACAACAAAACCCTCTCTATCATGGAGTTATTAAAGCATTTGGAAAACACAGCGGCATTCCCATAGTCATTAACACCTCATTTAATATCAGGGGAGAACCCATTGTTTGCACTCCCTACGATGCTTACAGATGCATGATGGGAACAGGGATTGACTACCTTATTATTGGAAATTTCTTAGTAAAAAGAGCAGATAATCCCAAAGACATGTGGGACTCTGAAGGTCTTGCAAAGGATTAAAGGGTATATACCTGTAATCCTTACCTGTAAACCATACTTCCATTAGATTTAAAAAGCAATCTGCTTATTCCTACAACATGGCCGCAAAAACCATAACCATCATCATTGCAACAAAGAATGAGGAAGAAAACATAGCTGAAGTTATATCCCAAAGCAAATGGGCAGACGAAATTCTAGTAGTGGATATGAACTCAACCGACGAAACCGTCAAAATAGCCAAATCTCTTGGGGCCAGAGTCCTTACCCATGATGGAGGTCCACTAAAACTTGTTGGAGCAATGAAAAACTATGCAATGGACAATGCAAAATCTAATTTCATATTTCTCCTAGACGCTGATCAACGCCTAACACATGGTTTTGGCAAAGAAGTAAAACAAGCAATCCAATCACCAGATATTAATTGCCTTATGGCAAGAATGGACAATTTTGTTTTTGGAAAAATCACCTCTAGTAACTATGGCCATTTTATTTTCAAGCAAAACCTTATGAGGTATGAAGAAAAAAGTGTGCATGCAAATTTTATTCTTAAAGAAGATTTCAAAATAAAAGAAATACAGGGGAGGGTAATCCACTTTGGCTACCCAAGCATCCACAGCTTCATCGAAAAAATGAATTATTACACCTCAATCGACGCAGAGGCAATCATAAAGCAAGGCTACGGAGGCTTCACAAATAAGAAATATGGTAAAGTAACCATTATGGGGATGGTATGGAGAAGCGCAAAAGAATTTGTCCATCAATATATTTTCCGAAAATGGTTCAAATCAGGAAGACATGGATTTGTCTTATCAGTCTACATGGCCTTGTATATGTTCGTTGAGCAATCAAAGGTGTGGAATAAACAGTACTATCAAAAAAATAAAAAAGAGATAGATCAATATTTTAAACAATACGGGAAAAAGAGTTACAAAATATGAATTTTAAGAAAGAGAAACTTTTAATGCATCAACCACATCATGCACAT
>Ga0187833_10001601_pt1 | contig 25619 bp, 23 predicted proteins | sample ETNtaG_37_FD_167968 | JGI IMG/M metagenome (GOLD analysis project Ga0187833, IMG submission 167968) | Marine microbial and viral communities from oxygen minimum zone, Eastern Pacific Ocean - ETNP2014_SV_400_PacBio MetaG (Illumina Assembly) | ecosystem: Environmental > Aquatic > Marine > Hypoxic...
CGATACTGTAAGATGTTCCATGGCGTAAGCTCCTTTTGGCGGCGGCAAACCGCCTTTCTGAATGTTTTACAATCAGGAGCTTACGCCAATTCTCCAATTTTCCACCAACCTTGCGACACCACCCACGAAGGCACTCGGCCCATACCGTATCGATCTTTTCGAGGAACTTCTCGTAGGCAGCGATGTTGCCGAGCTGGGACGGGTGATCGGGGTAAGTTTTCAGCGCGCCATAGGGCGGACTAGTGCAAATCAAATGGACGCTTTCTGTTGGGATGAATGTCAGGTCTCTCGCATCTCCCTCCCGTAACAGATGCTTGGTGATCCCAGCCTGTGCAGTCATCGTCGCCCGCCCTTCAGAAAACTACGATTTCCTAACCGGTCGAGACTTTGCTTTGGCGCCCCGCCACGATTTGCTTTTACCACGATTCGCCGATTGTCGAACAGGTTTGATGGCTTCCTCGGTTTCCGGCGCCCTTATCTCTCTTCGATGTCGCCCGCCGCCTGCTGTTCGGCGAAAGCGGCGGTGAAAGCGGCGAAGGTTCCCTCGGCGATGGCCCGGCGCATGGCCGCCATCAGATCCTGATAGTAATGCAGGTTGTGCCAGGTCAGCAGCATCGAAGCGAGGATTTCCTTGGCCTGAACGAGATGGTTCAAATAGGCGCGGCCGTGGTTTCGGCAGGCCGGGCAAGCGCAAGCCTCGTCCAAGGGCCGGGGGTCGGCGGCATGGCGCGCATTGCGCAGGTTGACGGGGCCGAAACGGGTAAAGGCCTGGCCGGTGCGCCCGGAACGGGTCGGCATGACGCAATCGAACATGTCGATACCGCGCTCGACGGCGCCGACCAAATCCTCGGGCTTGCCGACTCCCATCAAATAGCGCGGGCGCCCGGCGGGGAAAAGCGGCGCGGCAACGCCGAGAATCCCGAACATGGTCTCCCGGCCCTCGCCGACGGCCAAGCCGCCCAAAGCGTAGCCGTCGAAGCCGATGGCCTTCAAGGCATCGGCGGATTCGGCGCGCAAGTCCTCGTAAACGCCTCCCTGATTGATGCCGAAAAGGCCGAAGCCAGGGCGTTCCTCGAACGCCGCTTTCGACCGTTCGGCCCAACGCATGGACAAGCGCATGGACCGGGCCGCGTCGTCTTTTTTCGCCGGGAAGGGGGTGCATTCGTCGAAAGCCATGCTGATGTCGGCGCCGAGGGCGCGCTGAATTCGCAAGGATTTCTCCGCCGTCAGTTGGTGGCGGCTGCCGTCGATGTGGGACTGGAAGACGACGCCGTCCTCGCCGATGTTTCCGAGCTTGGCCAGGGACATTACCTGGAAGCCGCCGGAATCGGTAAGGATCGGTCCCGGCCAATTCATGAATTTGTGCAAACCGCCGAGCCTTTCGATTATCTCGGCGCCCGGGCGCAGCATCAAATGGTAGGTATTGGCGAGAATGATCCGCGTTCCCGTCGCCGCCACCGCGTCGGGCGCCATCGCCTTGACCGTCGCCGCCGTGCCCACCGGCATGAAGGCCGGCGTGTCGATTGTCCCGCGCCCGGTGTGCAGCCGCCCCCGCCGGGCCGCGCCGTCGGTGGCGAGAAGTTCGAAGCCAAGGCCGCTCACCGACGCGCCTCCTTATGTTCGAGCAGGCAACTGTCGCCGTAGGAATAGAACCGGTAGCCGGCCCGCTTGGCGTGTTCATAGGCCCGTTTCATGGTCTCCAGTCCGGCGAAAGCCGAGACCAGCATAAAGAGGGTGGAGCGCGGCAAATGGAAGTTGGTGAGCAGCAAATCGACGATCCTGAAGCGGTATCCGGGAGTGATGAAAATATCGGTCTCGCCGCTGAACGGGGATAAGCGCCCGCCGTCGCCGGCCGCCGTCTCCAAGAGTCTCAGCGACGTCGAGCCAACGGCGACGACACGTCCGCCACCGGCGCCGGCGGCGTTGACGGCGGCCACCGCCGTTTCGCAGATTTCGCCCCATTCGGGGTGCATTTCGTGATCCGCCGTGTCCTCGGCTCTGACCGGCAAAAAGGTTCCGGCGCCGACGTGCAGGGTGATGGTCGTCCGCTTGATGCCCCTGGCGTCGAGTGCCGCCATCAGTTCGGGCGTGAAATGCAATCCCGCCGTCGGCGCCGCCACGGCACCCGGCTTGGCGGCGAAAACGGTCTGATAGTCGCGCCGGTCGCGGTCGTCGGCCAGGTTGTCACGCTTGATGTAAGGCGGCAACGGCATGGCGCCGAAGGTTTCCAGCGCCGCCCGCAGGCCGGCGCCGGCCCGGCCGAAAGCGAGCGTCACCTCGCCGTCGCCGCCTTTGTCCGAGACCTCGGCGGAAAAGCCGGCGGCGAAGTCGATCCGGTCGCCTATTTTGAGTTTTCGCGCCGGCTTGGCGAACGCCCGCCAGCGGCCGTCAAGCTGTTTCTTGAAAAGCGTCACCTCCACTTTCGCGGCGCCCCGCTTGCCTCTCAGGCGCGCCGGGATCACTCGGGTGTCGTTGAAGACGAGAATGTCGCCGGCTCGCAACAGTTCCGGCAGATCGCCGATGGCGAGGTCTTGAAAGGCCTCGCCGACGGCGAGAAGACGCGACGCGTCCCTGGGGACGGCGGGTCTTTGGGCGATGAACTCGGGCGGCAGATCGAAATCGAAAGCGTCCACCTTCATGGGCCGATCCAAGGGACAGCGGCGACCGGGAAGGTGGGCACCTTGACGAAAATCAAGGAGCAAAAGGACAAATAATCCCGGAACGGCTTGTATCCGGGGTGTACCAGCCTGGAGGATACATCGCGGTGGAGTGAGGGGAGACAGGACAACTAAGTTCAATCATAGGTCGAACTAATGTCTGTCATGTCTTGTGGCTTTTCTTGCTTATCGTTCACAGCCGCTTTTTTTAGTACATAGGTCTTGGCCAAAATATCGTGCAGTCCTCGTTTGCGCTGGCTAAATGCGACTATCAGATATCCAAGCCCATTGAAAACAATTGAAACAAGCTTTGCGAATTCCCGACCTGTCGCACGCAAAAATGTCAGGCGTCTTTCCTGATTATCCACGACTATCAAGCCGAGGCATAGCTTGCCCACCGTCGCTTGGAGTTTAGAGCTTGTCATAATGGCGGGGTAAAAGAACCAAAGAATAAACAATACTACATTTCCTAGACCACCCAGATAATCCTGGGTAATGCGAGTATATTCCAAAGGAGAAAAATCAGAAAATTCGGTAACTTCATGTGTTCCAAAAACATACGTAATGATCATGACCGCTACAAATATTATAAAAACATCTATGGCCGCCGCCGCGGCCCGCATCCAGAACCCACCGTAACGCATCACTTATCCCTTCTCCGCTACATGTCCCGCGCAAATCTGATGGCACCTTATCATTCGGCGGTTTTCCAAAGGGCAAATTCGATCAAATGAGCCAATTGCAAAACTGCGGAATCATGCTGATTTTTCCGCTTTTGCGGCCTATTTCCGAGGCATCCGCGGTCACTTTCCGGTATAATCGGTTTGCGCGACCACAACCGGGAAGGACCGCGGACGATGCCTCTCCACGAGAAGTTATCAGGTTACTGGCAAACCATTCAATGCCGACTTTTCCCTTGGCTTGAGGAGGACTTCGGGCCATTGGGAGAGAGGCGCGAGCAATTGGTAACGGCGCTCGGGTTGGTGCGGGTGGAGACATTCGCGCGGCTGGGAGCGGCCGGGGGCGGTTCCGAGCGAGGCGACGTTTTCGCGGGCCTTTGCCGAGCTCGCCAAGAACGTGCCGCCGAGCCGCCTGCCCGCGATGCTGGCCGACCTGCCCCGCCACCGCGCCGTCGGCGCCAAGCGCGACGCCAAGGGCCATAAGACGAGTTGGATCGGCTACAAGCCGCACCTGGACGTGGCCGACGGCGGCATTCCGATCGGTTGCCTGCCCGCCTCGGCGTCCCCGCGCGACAGCCAGGCGGCGATCCCCCTGGCGACCATGACGGCGGCGCCTTTCACCGCCTTCGCCGGCGCTCAGAATGGGATTTCGTCGTCGAGATCGCCGCCGGCCGCCACGCCGCCGGTGGAGTCGTCCGCCGCGCCGCCGCCGGACCCGCCGCCAGCGGACTCGGAGCCGCTCCAAGCGGGCTCGCCGGGAGGCGCGTAATCACCGCCGCCGCCCTTGCTGTCGAGCATGGTCAGATCGCCGCGAAAGCGCTGCAAGACCACTTCCGTCGAATAGCGCTCGTTGCCGTCGTTGCCGGTCCATTTGCGGGTCTGCAAGGCGCCTTCGACATAGACCTTGGCGCCCTTGCGCAGGTACTGTTCGGCGATACCCCCCAAATGGTCGTTGAAGATGACGACCCGATGCCACTCGGTCTTTTCGCGCCGTTCGCCGGTCTGCTTGTCTTTCCAGGAATCCGACGTGGCGAGGGAGAAGTTGACGATCTTGGCGCCGTCCTGAGAGTAGCGGACCTCGGGATCGCGTCCGAGGTTGCCGACGAGAATAACCTTGTTAACGGAACCAGCCATTTCCTGAACCCTTCAAAATCCGAACCCTTGAAAACCTCGACAAAGTCCGCTCGCCGCGCGGCTGGAGCATTGCAAGTTCGATCGGCGCCAGCCCACTCCCCCGAGTGGCCGGGATTTTACCCGCAAACCCGGCTTCGCCGCCATCCCGCTCGCGGAGATAACTGGGGATAAAACGGATCGCCGCCGCTTTTCCGTTGGTGATAGCACCTTGTCGTTTCCAGGACAAGAACATTAAGCGAACATTATTCGGGAACGCGGCCTTCCTTTACACCCTCGCCCCGGCCCCATATATCTGAGAGTCTCGGTTCACCGGTACAAAAAATCATGGATAAGATCAGCGTTCGCGGCGCCCGGCAACACAATCTCCAGAACATCGACGTGGAGATCCCGCGCGACGCGCTTACCGTCATCACCGGGCTATCGGGCTCGGGCAAGTCGTCCCTGGCCTTCGACACCATCTACGCCGAGGGCCAGCGCCGCTACGTGGAGTCGCTTTCGGCCTATGCCCGGCAGTTCCTTGAACTGATGCAAAAACCGGACGTCGACCTGATCGAAGGGCTTTCCCCGGCCATCTCCATCGAGCAGAAGACGACATCGAAGAACCCGCGCTCGACCGTTGGCACGGTGACCGAGATCCATGACTACATGCGCCTTTTGTTCGCCCGCGCCGGCGTTCCCCATTCGCCGGCCACCGGTCTGCCGATCGAAAGCCAAACCGTCAGCCAGATGGTCGATCGGGTCATGGAAATGGCGGAGGGCACCCGGCTTTTGCTTCTCGGCCCCGTCGTCCGCGGCCGCAAGGGCGAATACAAGCGCGAACTCCAGGACTTAGGAAAACGCGGCTTTCAGCGGCTCAAGGTGGACGGCGCCTTTTGCGAGATCGACGACGTGCCGGCCTTGAACAAGAAAGTCAAGCATTCGATCGAAGTGGTGGTCGACCGCATCGTCGTCCGCGACGGCTTGCAATCCCGCCTCGCCGACAGTTTCGAAACCGCGCTCTCGCTGGCCGACGGCCTGGCGTTCACGGAAGATGCCGATTCGGGCGAGCGGACCACGTTCTCCGCCAAGTTCGCTTGTCCCGTTTCCGGCTTCACCATCGACGAGATCGAGCCCCGGCTGTTCTCGTTCAACAATCCCTTCGGCGCCTGCCCGGCCTGCGACGGCCTGGGCACGGAAATGTATTTCGATCCGCAATTGGTGGTTGCCGACGACCGCCTGTCGCTCGGCGACGGCGCTATCGCGCCCTGGGCCAATTCCTCGTCGCCTTATTACCAGCAGACCTTGGCCAGCTTGGCCGAACATTTCGGCTTCCGGCTGAGCAAGCCTTTCGGCAAGCTTTCCGCCGCCGTCAGGGAGACGATCCTGTTCGGTTCCGGCGACGAGCCGGTGACCATGCGCTACCACGACGGCAAGCGGCCCTACGACATCACCAAACCCTTCGAAGGCGTCATTCCCAACATGGAGCGGCGTTGGCGGGAAACCGATTCCTCTTGGGTGCGCGACGAACTGGGCCGCTATCAGACGGTCACCACCTGCGATAGCTGTCGCGGCCACCGGCTCAAGCCCGAGGCCCTGGCGGTGAAGGTCGCCGGTCTGCACATCGGCGAAGTCACCGGCATGTCCATCGCCGCCGCCGCTTCTTGGTTCGCCGGCCTGGAGCAGCGTTTGAGCGCCTTTCAGCGCCGGATCGCCCGGCGGATCTTGCGTGAAATCAACGAACGGCTGGAATTCCTGGTCAACGTCGGCCTCGATTATCTGACCCTTTCGAGGAGGTCCGGCACGCTTTCCGGCGGCGAAAGCCAGCGCATCCGGCTGGCCTCTCAGATCGGTTCGGGGTTGACCGGCGTGCTCTACGTCCTCGACGAACCCTCCATCGGCCTGCATCAGCGCGACAACAGCCGCCTGCTGACCACCCTCAAGCGGCTGCGCGACCTGGGCAATACCGTCATCGTCGTCGAACACGACGAGGACGCCATCATGAGCGCCGATTACCTTCTCGACATGGGACCCGGCGCCGGCGTCCACGGCGGCCGCGTCGTCGCCAAGGGCGCGCCCAAGGACATCATGGCGGCGCCGCAAAGCCTGACCGGCCAGTACCTGAGCGGAAGCCGCCAGGTCCCCATGCCAGGCCGCCGCCGCAAGAGCCGCGGGGGACGGAAATTGACCGTCAAGGGGGCCAGGGCCAATAACCTGGCCGGCATCACCGTCGACTTTCCTCTTGCCACCTTCACTTGCATAACCGGCGTGTCGGGCAGCGGCAAGTCGACGCTCGTCGTCGACACCCTTTATAGGGCTCTGGCCCGGCGCCTGCACGGGGCGCGCCTGCACGCCGGCAAGCACGACGGCATCGACGGCCTGGAACTGATCGACAAGGTGGTCGATATAGACCAGTCGCCCATCGGCCGGACGCCGCGCTCCAACCCGGCCACCTATACCGGCGCCTTCACCCCCATCCGCGAGTGGTTTTCCGCCCTCCCCGAAGCCAGGGCGCGGGGCTATAAGACGGGGCGCTTTTCCTTCAACGTCAAGGGCGGGCGTTGCGAGGTCTGCCAGGGCGACGGCCTCATCAAGGTCGAGATGCATTTCCTGCCCGATCTCTACGTGCAATGCGACAACTGCAAGGGCAAGCGCTACAACCGCGAGACCCTGGAGATCCACTTCCGCGGCAAGTCCATCGCCGAAGTTCTCGACATGACCGTCGACGAGGCGCTGGAGTTCTTCAAGGCGGTGCCGGCCATCCGTAACAAGTTTCTGACTTTGCAGAAGGTGGGGCTCGGTTATATTCACCTGGGCCAACAGGCCACGACGCTTTCGGGCGGCGAGGCACAACGGGTCAAGCTGGCCAAGGAACTGTCCAAGAGGGCCACCGGCAAGACGCTCTACATCCTCGACGAGCCGACGACGGGCCTGCATTTCGCCGACGTCGAGAAGCTGCTCGAAGTGCTGCACGCCTTGGTCGATACCGGCAACACGGTCGTCGTCATCGAGCACAACCTGGAAGTCATCAAGACCGCCGATTGGATCATCGATCTGGGGCCGGAAGGCGGCGACGCGGGCGGCGGCGTCGTCGCCACCGGCACGCCCGAGGACGTGGCGGCGGAGCCCGCCAGTTATACCGGCCGGTACCTGGCGCCTTATTTCAAAAAGGCGAAGGCGAGAAAACGGGCCTGAGCGCCCTTGCCGGCCCTTTCCCGCCCGTTGGTTTGTCGCCAAAATTTTTTGCCGCAATTCCCCCCGTTGTGACATAAGTCACTGAAACCGAGTCCCGGTCCTTGCCATAATAAAACGGTCCCAATGAAGGGAAGCGAACGGCTTTTTCCCCTGGAACAGAGAGAAGGCAAGGTCATGACCAAACCTACCTGTGAGCGATCCGATTGCTTTTTCTGGTTCAAGGGCCGGTGCTCTCACATCTGCGGCACCGCACCTAAACGTTGCGCCCTTTTTCTGTCCATAAAGCCATTAAAAAAGGCATCGGCGAATGGCCAGAACCTAAAACCGGCGAAAGCCATTTTTCAACCCACCGGCTTGAAGGCCATTTAAGCCGCCACGAACGGTGGCCTAATCCTTCGCTCCGTCCACCGGCAGGCCCTCGCGCGCCCAGCGTTTCATGCCGCCCTTGATGATCGAAATGTTAGTGAATCCGGCCCTTTTCAGCAGCCGGGCGGCATTCGAAGAATGGTCCTCGCCGCCGCAAATAATATATATGGGTGCGTCCAGGTGGCCCTGAAGGCCGGACCTGATCTCCTCGAATCTTTCCCAGAGATCGCCGAACGGCACGTTGAACGCCTCCGGCAGGTGGCCCAAGGGACCCAGGAAATCGCCGCGTTGGCGCAGGTCGAGAACGAACGGTTCCTCGCCGTTATCCATCAGTCGTATCACAGTCATTGGTTCGACAAACGGCACGCCGGCCAGCAAGCGCGGCAAGTATATCATGACCAGCAGCACGGCAATCGGCAAGGTGATGAGCAGTATTTCGCTATAAAATTGCATCGGCTCCCTCTTCCGCCGCCCGTCGCGGGCGGGACCCATGCTAGTTTAGTGCATTTCCCGTTTGCGCGAAATCGGGACTGTGTTTTTTTGTCGTCATGAACAGCGGCGGCATCCCGGCCCTGAGACGATCCCGCCCATGTCATCGGCGGCGGTCTCGCCGGCAGCGAGGCGGCCTGGCAGCTTGCCCCGCGCCGGCGTCCCCGTGCCCTTGCAAGAGACGTGGCCGGCAAAGCCGTCCACGCCGGTTCGATTCCGGTCCGCGCTTCCAGTTTAATCCGGCGTAGTTCAGTTGGTGGAACGGGGGACTGTTAATCCCTATGCCGCAGGTTCGAGTCCTGCCGCCGGAGCCAATAAGAACAAGGGGTTAGCCTTAACGGGCTAGCCCCTTGATGCTTGGCCATGGGAAATTCGGTGACAGCATACTAATTTCGTCTTTCCGCTTATTTGGAAATGGCAAGGCTTTGAAAATTAGTATGCTGTCACCGAATTTCCGATCAGCCGGCGGCGGCGCGCAAGGCGTCGATGGCGGACTTGTAATCGCCGTGACTGAAAATGGCGTTGCCGGCGACAAAGGCGTTGGCGCCGGCCGAGACGACGGCCTTGATGTTTTTTTCGCTGATGCCGCCGTCCACTTCCAGGTCGATGGGACGCTCCCCGATCATGGCGCGGATTCGCCGGACCTTGTCGATCTGCGAGGTGATGAAGCTTTGCCCGCCGAAACCAGGATTGACCGACATCACCAGGATCAGGTCGACTTTGTCGATGACGAATTCGAGCACCTGTTCCGGGGTCGAGGGATTGAGCGAAATGCCGGCCTTCTTGCCAAGGGAACGGATGAACTGAAGGCTGCGGTCTAGATGCGGGTCGGCCTCGGCGTGAACGGTGATGATGTCGGCGCCGGCTTCGGCGTAATCCCGCAGGTATGGCTGTGCCGGATCGATCATCAAGTGGACGTCGAAGACTTTCTCGGTAACCGGGCGGATGCACTTGATGACCGGCGGACCGAAGGTCAGATTGGGGACGAAATGGCCGTCCATGACATCGATGTGGACGTAATCGCAACCGGCCGCGTCGATCGCCCGAACCTCGTCGCCGAGGCGGGAAAAATCGGCCGAAAGAATGGACGGCGCAATCTTGATGTCATTAGCGGCCATGCGTTTTCCTTAATAACTCTTGCCCCGGTAGACAACCATGCAAGCGCCTTGCGTCCGCTTGGCCGCCGCCGCCGCGTTGCCCCCATGTCCGGCGGTCAGGCGGAGGCCACCGGCACGTTTCCATTCGAGACCTCCTCAGGCCGCGACCTTGACCTTCTCGCGCCAGCCCGGATAGATCTGGTCGGCATCCTTCGAGAAACTCTCGAAAGCCCCGGCCAGCTCGGGGTGGTCCTTGGCGTACTCGATCAGGTCGATGCCCTTTACCCAGGCCTCATGGCCCTGGCGTAGCGAGGTAGCACCAGCGAGCGCGCCTTTATTGTGGCCGAAAACACCTCCACCGCAGGTCTGTATCACGTTGGAATGCCCCAGGTTATCGAAGAAACCGGCCAGACGAAGCGCGTTAATGCCCCCCGAGATAATCGAAGTACATGACTTTATTCCCAGCCAATCCTGGTGAAAGTAGGGACCTTCGGCGGAATCCCGCTCCAGCATAAAGGTAATTATTTTGTCGTCCGGGACACCCTCCATTTTACCGAACCCCATGGTGCCGGTGTGGATACCCGAAGCGCCTTGCATACGGGCCATCTTGGAAAGCACTAAAGCGGTGTAACCGCGCTTCGATTGCGCCGAGGTGACGGCGCCATGGCCGGCGCGATGGTAGTGCAGGAACTGATTAGGGAAGTTACGGCGCGCCGTGGTGATGGCGGTGGGACCGGCAACGTAGCCATCGACCAGGAAGGCCACGTGATCGGCATTCTCGCCGAAGGCCTCCAGGATATATTCTCCACGGGCGACGATCTCGGCGGGATCGTCGGCGGTGATGTTGGCGGAAAACAATTTGGCTTCGCCGGTCTTGTCCTGGACTTGATTCATTACGCCGACGACCGCCTGGATCGTTTCCTTGAGCGGCGCGAACACCTGATTGCCCTGGGGTTCGTCGTTCTTGATGAAGTCGCCGCCCAACCAAAACTGACGGCAGGCTTCGGCGAATTGTTCCGAGCGCAGGCCCAGTTTCGGCTTGATAATAGCTCCGACCACCATCCCGCCATTGGTGAGCGGGCGGCCCAGGACGCGCCACATATCTTCTATATTTTTGGAAGGGCCGTCATAGAGCCGCAGATATGCCGGAGGAAAGAAAAAATCGTGCATCTTGGCATATTCGACGTCGGCCATTCCCTGGTTGTTACCGATCGCCAGAGTCAGGAAATTAGCTATCATGGCCCGCCCATCGATGATGTTCCGATCGAAAAGCCCGATTGGATAAGCGATTTTCATCAGCTCCGTTTTTTCGTTCGCTTCATAAACCAGAGCATCCATGCTTCGGGTGAAGTCGTCGGTGGTGCAGACTTCGACGTTGGTGCCGGTCGATGATTCGGCGGCAAAATGAGCAGCCGTCTCAACGTATTCGTATCCCGCCTTCTGCTTCATGATGTAAGCGCAAAGCACGTGGTTGCCACCGGCGATCAGGTCTTCTTCTTTTAGATCGAGATTGACGTAGCGATTGGACTGGTCCATGGTTTCCTACTCTTCCTTTTAAATACGAGAATTCGGCGCTCGCCGCCGCCGCCGCTTCCTCGGGATTGATGCCTTCCCGACTTTGCGGCGGCGCTCAGTTGACGCTGGGATCGAGAGCGCCAGATTGATAAAGCTCCGCCATCTCGGGCAGAGGGATGACTTTGATCTTGGAGGCGTTGCCGGCGGTGCCGAACAGTTCGTAGCGGTCCTCGCAAAGCTTGCCCATGGCCGCCATGGCGGGCTTCAGATAGGCCCTGGGATCGAACTCGGCCTTCTTCTCCATCAACAACTTGCGGATCTGTCCGGTCATCGCCAAACGGTTGTCGGTATCGATGTTAACCTTCCTGACTCCGGTCTTGATGCCCTCGGCGATTTCCCCGACCGGAACCCCGTAGGTCTGCGGCATGTCGCCGCCGGCTTCGTTGATGATGTCCTGCAATTCCTGCGGCACCGACGACGAGCCGTGCATGACCAGATGGGTGTTGGGCAGTTTCTCGTGGATCCTCCCGATGACGCCCATGGCCAGAATGTCGCCCGTCGGCTTGCGGGTGAACTTATAGGCCCCGTGCGAGGTGCCGATGGCGACGGCCAACGCGTCGACCTTGGTTTTGCCGACGAAATCGGCGGCCTCGTCGGGATCGGTCAGCAACATGCTCTTGTCGAGCTTGCCCTCGAAGCCGTGACCGTCCTCCTTGTCGCCCTCGCCGGTTTCGAGCGAGCCCAGGCAACCGAGTTCGCCTTCCACCGAAACGCCGACCATATGCGCCATGTCGACGACCTGTTTGGTCGCCTCGACGTTGTATTCGTAGGACGCCGGCGTCTTGCCGTCCTCTTGCAGGGAGCCGTCCATCATCACCGAGGAAAAGCCGTTGGTGATGGCCGACATGCAGGTGGCGGCGTTATTGCCATGGTCCTGGTGCATGCAGACCGGGATATGGGGATACATGTCGATAGCCGCTTTGATCAGGGCGCTGAGCACCGTGTCGTTGGCGTACTTGCGGGCACCGCGGCTGGCTTGCATGATCACCGGCGAATCGGTCTTGTCGGCGGCTTTCATGATCGCCAGCATCTGTTCCATGTTGTTGATGTTGAAGGCCGGGACCCCGTAGCCGTTTTCTGCCGCGTGATCGAGAAGTTGCCGGAGCGATACGAGTGCCATTTGAAAGTTCCTCCTTGGCAAAGCCGTTCTTGGCTTCTTCTTCTGCTAGGGTGAGTGGGAAGCAAAGCCAAAATTACAATTTCGCTTTCGCCTCGGCGACAACCTTTTCGGCGGTGATGCCGAAGTGTTCGAAAAGCTTGCCGCCGGGAGCCGAAGCGCCGAAACCGGTCATCCCGACGAAAGTTCCGTCTTCTCCCAGATAGCGTTCCCAGCCCATCCGCACCGCCGCCTCGACCGCCACCCGCACGGTGCCGGGACCGAGTACCCGCTGGCGGTAATCCTCGTCCTGGGCGTCGAACAGCTCCCAGCAGGGCATGGAAACGACGGCCGTCGGCACGCCTTCTCCTTGCAGCGCCTGGCGCGCCTCCATGGCGACGCCGACCTCGGAGCCGGTGGCGAGGAGGGTCACCTTGCGCTCGCCGCCTTCCGCTTCCGCCAATACGTAGGCGCCACTGGCGCAAAGGTTCTCGCCGCCGCCGTTGGCGCGCAAGGGCGGCAGGTTTTGGCGGCTCAGGATCATGCCGGAAGGAGTGCTTTTACTGCCCAGCGCGATCTCCCAGCATTCGGCGGTTTCCACCGCGTCGCAGGGACGCAGGACATTGAAGTTGGGAAACGCCCTCAGGGAAGCCAGGGTTTCCACCGGCTGGTGGGTGGGACCGTCCTCGCCGACGCCGATGGAATCGTGGGTCAGCACGTAGATCACCCTGAGCCCCATCAGCGCCGACAGCCGCATGGATCCGCGCATGTAATCGGCGAAGACCAGAAAAGTGCCGGAATAGGGAATGAACCCGCCGTGCAGGGCCATGCCGTTCATCATCGCCGCCATGGCGTGCTCGCGGACGCCGTAGTGCAGGTAACGGCCGGAGGAATCGGTTGGCGTGATGGCCTCGGTGCTGCTGGTCTTGGTGTTGACGGAACCGCTGAGGTCGGCCGATCCGCCGATCAATTCGGGGATCGCCTTGGTCAGCACCTCCAGCGCCTCGCCCGAGGCCTTGCGTGACGCCCAGGACGGCTTGTCGGCGGCAACCTTGCGGATGTAATCGCTCAAGGTCCGCTGCCAGTCGGCCGGCAGTTCGCCGTTGCGGAGACGCTCGAATTCGGCCCGTTTGGCGCCGTCCATGGCGGCCATCCGCCCTTCCCAGGCCGTGCGATCATCGCCGCCGCGGGCACCGGCGGCGCGCCACGCCGAAAGCACGTCGTCGGGAACGACGAAAGGAGCATGAGGCCAGTCCAGTTTTTCGCGGGCGCCGGCGATTTCCTCCTCGCCCAACGGCGCGCCGTGGGTGCTCGCGGTGCCGGCTTTGTTGGGGGCGCCGTAGCCGATAACGGTCTTGCAGGCGATCATTGACGGCGTATCCGTGCCCTTCGCCCGGCCGATGGCGGCGGCAATGGCGTCGGCGTCGTGACCGTCGACGGACTGAACGTCCCAGCCGGAAGCCCGGAAACGGGCCAGCTGGTCATCGGATACGGTCAAGTCGGTGGAGCCGTCGATGCAGATGGAGTTGTCGTCCCAGAGGACAATCAGCTTGCCGAGGCCCAGGTGGCCGGCGGCCGAGATCGCTTCGTGGCTGATGCCCTCCATCAGGCAGCCGTCGCCGGCAAGGACGTAAGTATAGTGGTCAACCACGTCGCCGCTGAAACGAGTGGCGAGCATTCTTTCGGCCAGCGCCATGCCGACCGCCATGGCGATCCCCTGTCCCAGCGGCCCGGTTGTGGTCTCGATGCCCTCGGCATGGCCGTATTCGGGATGACCGGCGGTTTTGGAGCCGAGCTGGCGGAAGTTTTTCAATTCATCGAGGGTGATGTCCTTATAGCCGGTGAGATAGAGCAGCGAATAAAGCAAAATCGAGCCATGGCCGGCGGAAAGCACGAAACGGTCGCGATCGGGCCATTTCGACGCCGCCGGATCGAATTTCAGGAAACGGGTGAACAATACCGTCGCCATGTCGGCCGCGCCCATGGGCAGGCCGGGATGGCCGGAGTTGGCTTTCTGCACCGCGTCCGCCGAAAGAAAACGGATGGCGTTGGCAAGGTCTTTGTGGCTAGCAGTCATTCCTGATCACCCTTTTAGATTGCATGATGGCCAAGCGCCGCCTTCACAATATGAAAAGTTATCATCAGTTGCGAGAGCGCCAACGGATGACTCAAGGCCTGTTCATTTGTTCCGTCGGTGAATTTGCCTACGTTCTCGCGCAAATGCACGGCCTCGGGAATCAGTTCCCAAAGCAAATCCTCCATCAGCTTGGCCCGTTTATCATCTATGTCGCCGGAAATATCGAGAACGTCCACCGGCTTGCCGTCGATATCCCGAGCCAATTCCAGGCGGAAGCCTTTCTTGTTGCCGGTTCCCAGGATCGGGGTCAGGTCCGGGTGCGGCAGGGTCGGCCTCAGGATATGACGGACGTTGAGATGGGCGCCGGTTTCCTGGTCATTGCCAATGGGTGGAAAAAAGCTCACTACCATGTCGGCGAAAGTCCGTTGCGGCTGAATGAATTCGCTGCTGCAGTTTTCCCGCCTTTTCAGTGAACGCATCACCGCGTCCGGATCATAGCCACGTTTTCCGCAGTCGCGCTGGACCTTCCATTTGACGCGCAAGTCCTCGTTTGGCTCGAGGTAAACCTTGACGTCGTAAGCGTCGCGCATGGACCGGGTAGCATAGCCGAGCAGGCCTTCGAAAATAATGTATTCCTTGGGCTCGGTGTAGACCGGCCGTTCCAAGGTGCCGCCGTCGTGGTTGTAGGTGGGCTTCAGGATCGGCTTGCCATCGCGCAACCGATGGATGTGCTGCTCGAGGATGTCGATGTAGTTGCACCTGGGGTCGAGCGCCGAAATGCCATTCTCTGCCCGCTCCACCCGGTCATACCTGTGGTAATGGTCGGTGCAGATGCTGAGCACCCGATCCGCGCCGAGAATATTGGCGATGCCGGCGGTAAGCGTGGTCTTTCCGGCGGCCGAATCGCCGACGATGCCGAGGATAATGGGTCGATTGATGCGCTTGAAAGGCATGCTGTGCTTTACCCCCCCTTAGGTTTGCTGTTTGCCCTGACTTTCGCGCCGGTGGAATGTGGTGAGGATTTGGCGCTCGCCGGATGGACCGGCGATCAGCAGGCTCTGGGTGGACTCGTGTTCACTCGAGCGCTCTACCCCCTCGAACAAAAGTCCGGTGGTGATGCCGGTGGCGGAGAAATAGACCTCGTCCGAGCGCACCAGATCCTCCACCGCGTACCAAGTCGAGGTATCCACGCCGGCTTTCGCGGCGGCGGCCGTTTCGGTCGCCAGCTGGGGATCGAAGCGGCCGGAAAATTCGCCGTCCATGGCGCGGATGGCGCAGGCGGAGATCAATCCCTCGCGGGTGCCGCCGGTGCCCATGAGGGCGTCAATCCCCGAGTTGGGTATGGCCGCCATCAGGGCGCCGGCGACATCGCCGGCCGGATAGAGAGCGACCCGCGCGCCGGCCCGGTGAATGCGCTCCACCAGTTCCCTGTGCCGCGGTTTTTCGAGGACGAAGACGGTCAACTCCGAAACCGGCTTGGCGAGGGCCTTGGCAAGTTCCGCGAGCTTGCTTTCCACCGGCGCCGCGGGATCGATCCTGCCCTTGGCGGCGGGAGCGGCGGCGAATTTTTCCATGTAAAAAGCTGGAGCCGGATCGAACAAGGTCCCTTTGGGGGTAAGGCAGATAACCGCCATGGCGTTGGTCATGCCCTTGGCCACATAGGTTATGCCCTCGACGGGATCGACGGCGATGTCGAATTCCCGCTCGCCGCCGAGAGCGCCAACGCGCTCGCCGGTGTTAAGGTTTCCGCCTTTCTCGTCCGCGCCTCCGCCGACGATGACGGTGCCGGAAATGGGAAGCTTCGCCAATTCCTCGTACATGGCCTTGACGGCGGCACGGTCGCCCTTGCCCCTGTCTCCGCGGCCAATCCATTGGTAAGCAGAGCGGGCGGCGGCCTCGGTTACCTTGCGCAAGGCGTAGACCAAAACCGGTCCGGCGTATAAATCGCCCGGCATGGATTGCGTGGCGTTCATTCGACGCAGTCTTTGAACATGTGATTTCCACCCGCTGTCCCGCGGCAAGGGGATAACATTCCGTCTGAAAAGGGCGGCTTTGTAAACACCCGCAAGGGGGGTGGCCACGACTCTTATGGGTAGGCTGCTTTTAACCCGAATATGGAGGAATACCCCCACTCTTTCAGGTGGCGGCGAAGCCCCGCCGGCATCATCGGTAATTGGCCGCGGCGCTGCCTGGGGAGGTCAGATAGCAGGCGACCGCTTGGGCGCGGTTCTGGACGTCGAGTTTGCCGTAAAGATTTTTAAGGTGGAATTTGACGGTGTTCAGGGAAATGCCCAGGTCGCTGGCGATCTGGGCATTGGTGTGGCCCTGGGCGAGGGCGGCCAAGAGTTCCCGTTCCCGTCCGGTGAGGCAGCCGAAAGGGTTGGCGCTCGGTTGGCTCAGGTCCATGAACGGGAAAGCCATGCGCCCCTCGGCAACCGCCAAAATGGTTTCCAGCAGGCGTTGAGGTGTTTCCATTTTCGAGCAAAATCCCGCTCCCCCCAACTGCATCACTTGGCGCGGCACATGGGGCGATGGATTGCCGGTATAGACCACTAACCGCGGCGCCTCTTGAAGCTCGCGAAAGGCATGCAGCACCTCGCGCCCGCCCATGTACGGCATGTCCCAGCCGATCACCCCGACATCGAACAACAGCCTGTTCACCGCTTCCATGAAACGTTCCCCGTCGGCGGCGATGGCAACCAGGGAAAAGCGTTCTTCTTGTTCGATCAATTGGGTCAGACCGTCTTGGACGAGTGGCGATTTATCGGCAACCACAATGTCGATGATCTTGTTGTCGTTCATAGCTGCCGCCATAAACTCCCTGAATGGGTAGGTACCCCCCCCGTTTCAATAGTGGCAAATCGTCCGTTTGGCAACAAATCCTTCGCAAGAACCAAGTCGCAAGAGCTCAAGCCAGGCGGCGAATGCGTGAAAGAATGAATCGAGGCCCTTCACACCCGCCATCAGTTGCGTTTGTCAGCCGAATGAAGAGGTTTATGGGCTGAATGAATTGTGTTATCCCAGATAAAAGAGATGACAAACCAAGGGAGGAAGCATTGACCAACAACCGCCTCGTCGCTCTCGCCGCCAGCGTCGCCGCCGCGGCGTTTTTGGCTTGCCCCGCGGCCGTTCAGGCCGGCGGCCAATTCAACGCTGCTCTCATCGCCAGCAACTGCGCCGTCTGTCACGGTCCCGGCGGCAACAGCGCCGGCTTCACGCCAAGTCTCGACAAGCTGACGAAAGAGGAGATCGCCGACAATCTCCGCAAGTTCAGATCGGGCGAGAAACCATCGACCATCATGCGCCGTTTCGCCAAGGGCTTTAGCGATGCCCAGGTCGATGCCATCGCGGCGCAATTGGGCAAATGAATGGGGGGAGAACAACAATGAGCAAGCATTCAGCGACCAGGAATACGCGCCGGGAATTCCTTCAACTCGTCGGCGCCGCCGGCGTCGTTTCCGCCTTGACCCTGACGGGCCGCGTTTCGTTGGCCGGATCAAGCGGCCGCGTTGTCGTTGTCGGCGGCGGTTTCGGCGGGGCGACGGCGGCCCGATACGTCAAGAAGTTCGATCCCGGCATCGACGTGACCCTGATCGAGCCCAACATCGAATATGTCACCTGCCCCTTCTCCAACGCCGTTCTCGGCGGCATACGGGAAATGACCGCCATCACCCATGCCTACAAAGGCCTCTCCAAGGCCGGCGTCAAGGTGCTTCACGACTCGGTCAGCGCCGTGGATCCGGTCAAGAAAACGCTTGCCACCAAGGGTGGCGACAGCATCGCTTACGACCGTTTGATCATGTCGCCCGGCGTCGATTTCCGTTTCGAGGACGTCCCCGGCTACGACGAGGCGGCGACGCGGATGGTGCCTCACGCCTGGAAAGCGGGACAGCAAACCGTCAACCTGCGCAGGCAATTGATGGCCATGGACGACGGCGGGCTGGTCATCATCGCCTCGCCGGGCAATCCGTTCCGCTGCCCGCCGGGGCCTTACGAACGCGCCAGCCTGATCGCTTATTACCTGAAACACAACAAGCCAAGGTCCAAGCTCCTGCTCCTCGACGCCAAGTCGAAGTTCTCGAAAATGCCGCTGTTTCTGGAAGGTTGGGCCATCCATTACAAAAATATCGAGTGGGTCGCCGGCGACAAGGGCGGCGAGGTGATCGAGGTCGACGCCAAAAACCGGGTGGCCATCACCGATTTCGACAAGCACAAGGCGGCGGTCTTCAATTTCATCCCGCCGCAAAAAGCTGGAGCCATTGCCCATGGCGCCGGTTTGACCGACAAATCGGGTTGGTGCCCCGTCGATTTCTCGACATTCGAATCGACAATCCACAAAGGCATTCACGTCATCGGCGACGCCGCCATCGTCACCGGAATGCCGAAATCGGGCAACGCCGCCAACAGCCAGGCCAAGGCCTGCGCCGTCGCCGTGGCGGCCTTGCTCAAGGGCGACGAACCGACGACACCGATGACCTCCAACACCTGCTACAGCCTGATCACGCCGGAGTACGGCATTTCCGTCACCGCCGTCTGGACGGCGAGCCCCGACGGCTACAAGAAGAACTCCGGCGGCGTCAGCCCGAAGGGCCAGGACGCGGCGTTCCGCAAGCTGGAGGCTACTTACGCCCGCGGTTGGTACGCCAACATCAGCCGCGACATCTGGGGATGATCGCCGGCGCCAAGTTCCGTTCCCGGGCGGGGGAGCGGGCCGGCGCCGATTTTTTCAACATGGATATGCTCTAATCCAGCCGCAATTCGACGGGACGAGCAACGGACAATGACCGAATCGGGACAAGACCCTTCCCCCGTCAAGGTCATGGTGGTCTGCGATAGCGATATCTCCCGGGAACTGTTGACGGAGGTTTTGGAATCCGCCCCCGGCATCACCATTGCCGCCAAGCCCCTCAACGGCTTTTTGGCCGCCAGCCGCCTCAAAAGCAGTGAAATCGATGTCGTGGTCCTGGACATCGGCATGAGTGAACTCGATGGCGTCGCCAACTTGCCGAAAATTTTCGCGGTTGATGTCAACGCGAAAATCCTCCTCGTCTCGACTCTCAGTTTCCGTAACGTCAAAGTCGGCATGGAGGCGCTGCTGGCTGGCGCGGCGGATTTCGTCTCCCTCCCCTCGCCGTCGCGCAGATTGCGAAAAATCAGTATCGATCACGCTTTGCGCGACGAGCTGGTGGTCAAGGTCGAGGCCTTGGGGCTGGCCCATCGGCGGTTGCGCCGCGGACGGCCGGCGACGGCCGTGGCCAAGAGGTCGTACGTCCTTAACAAGGCCAAGGCGGTACGCCCGAACGTTCTCGCCATCGGCGGCTCGACCGGCGGTCCAAAAGTCTTGTTGCAACTGCTCGGCCGCTTACCGGCGACGATCCGCCGCCCGATCCTGATCGTTCAGCACATGCCGCCCACCTTCACTGCCACCTTGGCCGCCAGCATCTCGAAACAGAGCTCCTGGCCATGCCGGGAAGCCGTCGATGGCGAGGAAATCCAGAATGGCAGGGCTTACATTGCTCCCGGCGGCGTTCACATGGTCATCGAGGCCGAGGGAACGCGGAAACTCATCCGTTTGAACGACGATCCGCCGGTTCACTTTTGCCGGCCAGCCGTCGATCCCCTGTTTTCCTGCATCGCCAAGGTTTACGGCCGCCATTCGCTGGCCGTGGTTCTGACCGGCATGGGCGAGGACGGGGTGAAGGGCTGCCAAGCCATTGTCGAGGCTGGTGGCGCCGTCATCGCCCAGGACGAGGACACCAGCGTCGTCTGGGGAATGCCGGGAGCGGTGGCCGCGGCGGGACTTTGCCGCGCAATCCTGCCGGCGAAAGAGATCGCGCCGTTCATGAGAGAGTACGCGACCCGAAGTTGAATGCGGATTCTAACTTTCCGACGATATGTTCCCGGTAGTTTTATCCATGGATCAACCCACCCATGGCGCCTTGCAATATTCGCCTTGCAGGGCGGCGAAGGCAACATAACAACCTGTCCGAAAGCCGGCTAGGTACCGGCGGCGGTTTGTTCGCCCGAGGGTCGTCATTCGTGAACGGGAAAGATCAGGGACCACCATTCCCAATGTGGTAAAGGGTTAGAGAGACATGCTCTAGTGGCGGCCCCTGATCCTTCCCCAGCTTGGCACAATTGGTGCTGGCGTTCAGTGAGAAGCGTCACAACCATGCATGAGCATGTCCAAGCGGCACGGGAAAGAGCCCGGCATGACCTTGAACGCCGCCGATTGGGACGGCAGGCTCAACGTGTAACGGACGCTTTTCCCGGAATTCCCGGATGAACCTGAATTTTTGACTCGTCCCCTGGTGTTTCTGGCCAGCCGCGAGCAAAATGGCGGCTATCAATATCGCCATGAACGTTGAGCCAACACCAACCCATGACCCCGACCCCGCGCCTTCTCGCCGTCAGCACCGCCGTCCCTCCCTACGCCCTCGGCCAGGCCGAGGTCAGGGATTCGGCACACCGCCTTTTCAGCGGCCGCGACACCGAGATCGAGCGGCTGTTGACGGCCTTCGACAATGCCGGCATCGAGACCCGCTACTCCTGCGTCCCCCTCGCCTGATACGACGACGCCCATGGCTGGGTGGAGAAGAACCGGCTGTATCTGGAGCACGCGGTGAGCCTCCTTGAGCGTGCCGCCAGCGAATGCTTGGCGCGGGCCGGGCTGGAAGCGGCGGCGGTCGACGTGGTGATCGCCGTTTCCACCTCGGGCATCGCCACGCCGAGCCTCGACGCCCGGGTGATGCCGCGGCTGGGACTGCGCCCGGACGTGGAGCGCCTGCCCGTGTTCGGGTTGGGCTGTGCCGGCGGCGTGTTGGGCCTCGCCCGCGCCGCCGAGATGGCCCTGGCCGTTCCCGGCCGGCGAGTTCTGTTTCTGGTCGTGGAGCTTTGCGGGCTCACCTTTCGGCGCCACGACCGATCCAACAGCAACGTCATCGCCACGGTGCTGTTCGGCGACGCCGCCGCCGCCGCGCTGGTGGCGTGCGAGGGCGACGGGCCGGCGATCACCGGCTGGGGCGAGCACACCTGGCCGGACACCCTGAACATCATGGGCTGGAACATAGAGGAGGACGGTTTCGGGGTGCTGTTTTCGCGCGATATCCCGCGGATCGTCCACCGGGAGATGCGCGCCGCCGTCGATTGCTATCTGGATGCCCGCGGGCTCGGCTTGGCGGATATCGACGGTTTCATCTGCCACCCCGGCGGCGCCAAGGTGGTCAGCGCCATGGAAGCGGCCCTCGGCCTGCCGCCGGGCGGACTCGATCATGCTCGGGCGGTGCTGCGTGACTACGGCAACATGTCGGCGGCGACGGTGATGTTCGTCCTGCAACGGGTCCTGGCGGAACGCCCCGCCGGCCGCTACCTCATGTCGACCCTGGGCCCGGGCTTCACCGCCGCTTTTCTTACCATTGAGATGGAATGAGCCTGCTCTGGCTGGTGCTCGGGCTGGTCGCCGCGTAGCGTCTCGCCGAGCTGATCCATTCACGGCGCAACACCAGACGCCTGCTGGCCGAGGGTGGGCATGAAGTCGGCGCCGGCCATTATCCGCTGATCGTTGGGCTGCACGCGGCATGGCTGCTCGCCCTCCTGCTTCTGGTCCCGTCCGAGGCGCCCGTCAACTGGCCCCTGCTGGCCCTGTTTCTGGCCTTGCAGGCGGCGCGCCTGTGGGTGCTGGCGAGCCTCGGCCGGTTCTGGACCACCCGGATCGTTATTCTGCCGGGGGCGCCCTTGGTGCGCCGGGGCCCCTATCGTTATCTCAGGCATCCCAATTATCTTGTCGTGGCGGCGGAGATCGCCGTCCTGCCCCTGGTCTTCGGGGCCTGGGGGATCGCCCTGGTCTTTTCCCTGCTCAACTTGGTTCTCCTGATTCAGCGCATCCGCGTCGAGGACGCGGCGTTGGCGCCGCGGCGGGCTTGAAGCCGATCTCCGCCGCCATCCTCGCCGATCCGACACATGCCGCCGGCCATCTTGCCAAGCGGTGGTCGCGCCGCCGCCCCGGAGCGGAAACACAAGGCACCAGAAGGGCGGGCTCTGAAGGCCGTTACAAAGTCTGTTTGGCCGTATCTCGTCGTTGTCTCTTAAACCTAAGCCGGCTTTTTCGGCTTGCCATGATCCAGCCGATCCCTATAGGGTTTGAGACGGATCTGTTGGGGCGATGCGCTTCGGACTACATTCAGGCGGGATCGATGAAAGGACCACTGCAAAATGGGCGATGAAGACAAAACTGGAGCTGACGGGCAAGCGACGGTCATCCGGCCGCCGAATGTGCTGAAGGCGAAAGTCAGCGCCGGTGGTCCGGGAGCGGTCGATCTCGCCGCCTTGGAGAAAGCGCAAGCCGTTATCGCCGATATGGGCGACAGCTATCTTGAATGGGTCGAGGAGGATCTGGCGAAGATCGGTCGGCTCTTGGAAGGGTTGAAGGCGGCCAAGGACGGCGGTAAGGACTTGCTCGACCGCATGTTCCAGATTTCCCATGACATAAAGGGGCATGGCGGAAGCTTCGATTATCAGTTGATGACCACGCTCGGCCACGATCTGTGCCATCTGATCGAAAAAATGGATACCGCTGGTCCGCACGAGATCGAGGTGATCGCACTCTACATCGGCACCATGAAACTGGTCATCTCCAAACGCATGCAAGGCAGCGGCGGCGAGCAAGGGAAACAACTCCTCGCCGGTCTTGAACAGGTCCTCGCCAAGGTCACGAAAAAGTAATCTCCCAGGCGGCCGAAGGTACGCGGCGGCGCCTTGTTTAGCTTGCATCGCAGGTGGCGGCTAGTGGCCCGCGTCAGCCAAATTGTATCCCTACGATCGCTTTTCCCGTCTCCTCGGTAGGAGGGGACGCGTAGGCGATGCGGGGACATCGTCAAGCGTTCCCGACGCCCCGAGGGGAAGGGAAAAGCGACCCTTTGGGCGATCTTGCGAGGCTTCCGGACGTCGTCGCGCGCCGCTTGTGGTGCATGGACACCACGGCGCAACACGCTCCTAGCCGGAAACCTCGCAAGACCGTCGTAGGGGTGCAGTTTGGCTGACGCGGGCCACTAGGTGCGGTTACGGCAAACGGCGATTCGTGCTTGCATGATAGCCTCGATAAAGAGCCTCGGATGCGGGAGCAACTGAAGGTCGGTTACATCTCGCTCGCTGATTGGCGGGAGGGTTCGGCGGGGCAATCAACCGGTTGATGATTGACAAAACAGACGTACCATCCTGTTGCATAAATGCACCATCATAAAGCTTATGTTAATTTTTGATGTGAAAATTGTTGATTGATCGCAACACTTCATTTCTAATTTAACATGTCGAGTTTATGAGAGTGTTTCTTCTTGATCCGCCAATGCATGGATAAGATGTCATTTCATCACTGGAGTGGCCCGTTATGATTTTTCTCCGCGCGGTTTGTTTGTTCGTATTCGCCTTGCTCGGTTTTTTTGGCTTGGTCCAGAAAGCCGCCGCCACCGACCTCAATGTGCGTTTCAACAAAGGGTCCCTGGAAGGGACAGGCAATGGCGACGCTCCTTACGCCATAGACATTTTCAGCATCGACGCCACCGGCGATTACACGTGGCTTAACTACGACGCCGAACGGAAATCCGTCATCACCACGGGCTTCACACAGACCAATATCCTCGGCGATTTTGATGCCGAGCGCAATTTCGGCGCCACCAACTTCAATGTCGACTACTACATCGACAATTTTAATCTCGGCGCTTCCGTGGGCGCCCTCTATGCCAGCGAGCGCCATGACGACTTCACCGGGGCCGACGGCGCCGCCCGCACCCGCACCGAATTCAATACCGATTTCGGCGGCGGCAAAGCCGGCATCCGTTTGGGCTATACGTTCGGTGGCTTCATAACCCCTTATATCAAGGGCGACTACGAATTTGATTTCAACTCCGACGAAGCGAAGTTGCAGTCTGGAGATACCTCGTTCTCGAATGGTAATGACCGTTTCGTGGTTGGTGGTGGATTCAACTTCAACATTAGCGACATCTTCACCGGCGGCGTTGACGCAACAACCGTCAAGGGCGAAGATAACGTAGAGAACTACACGGTTAACGCTGTCATCAAGTTCAATTTCTGATCCCAAGGGCGTAATCATTGCATTTGGAGGCGGCGCGGCGTTTGGTTGGGTCCCTTCATGATTTTTGCTATCGCCTTTCTTCTATCTTGCGAGATTCCAGGCTTTCTGCTGATAAAACGCGCGCCGATCGTTTGGCGGCGGCGGCCGGATGGCGATCCCGGCGGTTTTTCACGTCCAAGTTCAGCCGTTACGGATACCATAACGGTCCGGTCGGCTTGTCCGCCGAGATGGTGGTCTATATCGAAGGCGACGGACAGCCCTGGATCACGCCGTCCAGAATTGCCGCCGATCCAACGCCGCGCGCCCCGATCATGCTCCGAATGGCCGTGTCAGTATGCCGGCGGCGTCAAGGTGCCGGGGTGCAATCCGCTTTATTGGACTTCGCGCCGCTACTCGCGGCAGGTTCTGGAATCCTTGGATCAAGCCTTGAACAAGGCCAAGGCAGATACCGCCGCACGGAAGCTATTGCTGATCGGCTATTCCGGCGGAGGCACTCTCGCCATGCTTCTGGCGGCGCAACGCCGAGACGTCGACGCGGTGATCACCGTCGCCGCCAATCTGGATCACCGTGCCTGGACGGCCCATCACGGCGACACGCCGTTACACGGCTCCCTCAACGCCGCCGACTTTGCCCGCCGGCTCCAATCCGTTCCCCAGGTCCACTATGCCGGGGAAAAGGACAAGAGGGTGCCGGTTTCCGTGATCCTTTCGTATTTGGAGCGAATGGATGATAGGTCTCGAACCATGATCGAAGAGGTTTCCGATTACGATCATGAGTGCTGCTGGGCGGAGGCGTGGCCCCGGTTGTTGGCCAACGCCCGCCGCCTGATCGAGACTCTTAAATCCGCTGGAAATTCGGTGACAGCATACTAATTTCCGTCTTTCTGCTTGATTGCAAATGGCAAGGCTTGGAAATTAGTATGCTGTCACCGAATTAAATTAGAGTCGCCCTAATTTCCGCCTTCCAAAAATACATAAATGCCACCGCACCGCCTATGAGGCCGAGATTTACACCAGCATTGCCCAGATGACCCTGTAATTTGACGACAGCGCACCCGGATTATGGTATAAGAATCATTATGTTATAGACAGACTTGGGGTGTTGATATGGCTCACCCGATGGGTGAATCGAAAGAGGGGGTTCTGAGGCTGGATTTTGACCGCCGGCTGAAGCTTGAGTTCCACGGTTC
>Ga0187833_10001608_pt1 | contig 25548 bp, 17 predicted proteins | sample ETNtaG_37_FD_167968 | JGI IMG/M metagenome (GOLD analysis project Ga0187833, IMG submission 167968) | Marine microbial and viral communities from oxygen minimum zone, Eastern Pacific Ocean - ETNP2014_SV_400_PacBio MetaG (Illumina Assembly) | ecosystem: Environmental > Aquatic > Marine > Hypoxic...
CGAGTCTCGTCGGTCCCGCCGGACAGGGGTCAGGGTGAACACTTCATTCTGACCCCTTTTTTTATCTAAATGTAATGTGTAAATATCATCCTTATTTGTTCACTCTATCACCACCACAAACAAAAAATCCTGCAACTGCGGGGCTTGATTTTTTAATTTTAATTCTTTCTATTTTGGAATAATAAAGACCGGATGAAGATGGAGATAATCAATGAGAAGGTATGACGTTGACTGGATGAGGATCCTCGCCTTGGGCCATGTACATTTTCTTTATCCAGAACAAGCAGTCTCTTGAGGGACTGTGGATTTTCATGGAGATGATCAACATTTGGCGGATTCCCATAATTTTTATGGTGTCCGGTATGGGGGTTTGTTTTGCCATGGAGGGCCACACCCGAGAGCAGCCCCTGTAAGACAAAACCGTCCGGATTTAGTTTGTGGGAGGAACAATTATTGTTGAATTATTCGAATTCATTATTTCGGAAATCAATGAGTGGCGGCACGACCAATTGGAGTGAACTATTATCATTCCAAAATGTCAACATCTGAATACCGGTATAATTAACCGAATTTAACAATTGATTGTTAACACGAATTTCAGCATCCTTCCGTAAACTATTTAGCCATGCCGTTAATACCCTACGACGATTGTCCGGGTCTACATTTGCTATAAAGGTTGAAACACCCTTTCTGTATAACAAATACCTTTTCCATAAACCATAATCTTTTTGGGCAGCAAGACTTTTATTCAAGTCTAATTCCAAAGCCTTTCTGTACAGATATTCGTCCCGCACGGCATTTTTCAATAACTGTATGATGTTTTTAATTAAACTTTGTTCATTACTTTCTTGATGAGGAAAATTATATTGGTATAGAATCTTTATTGTTTCTCGTATTGACCATGTAAAATCAGGCGTAACAATAACAGGCAGATCCAAACGATCTATCTCTGTATTTTGGCTTAAACTGGTATCTTGAGAAAAGGAAATGAGTAATTCATTTATTGTAGTCCCTTTCACATAGGGTTGAAGAACACGGATCAGTTCACTGACGCCTTCCGCTTTTGTTGTGACTTGTTTTCCAGCCATTAAATTTTTAACATATTCATTTGCACGAATTGTTTCCATCCGGGCTTTTAAAACAGTTAAGACCTCCTGCTGCTTTAAAGGAATTTGATCCTGCGTTAAAAATTTATCCTGAACTCGGTTTTTTACGAATAAAAGTCCATGCCCTTGCGGTAATTTGATAATATCCGAATATTCCCCCGGTTCAATTGAATAGGCCGCCTTATCTATTAATACAGGAACAGCACCATCTCCCCAATGAAAGGAAGCGCTGTCGATTCTCACCTGGGAATCATTGCCCCACTTTTGCAGTATTTTCGAAAAGGAATAGTTACTGTTGATTAACTCCTTCCATTCATCAACGATGGTCTGGTTTTCAGTATATAACCCTACCACATCATTACGAAACAATGATTGAATAAACGCCTCATGCAGTTCTACAGAGTCGGGCTTAATTAATTCTCGTACTTCATGATAAAATAACTCACGAATTAATGCACGTTTATTAATTAACTCTAGTGTTTCAATAAAGCCCGGATTTTCATCAATTTTATTTTGTTGGGCCCAATGACTAACTAAGTGCTCATCAATCCAAATATCTAATGCTTTCTGTTTGCGATTCGTTTTATTCGCACCCTGTAAAGGTGTCAATTCTAAACGCTTAACAAAGTCGTCCAATACAATATATTGATCATTTACTGTTGCAATAATTTTATCATCTGCTATGTTGTTTTCTTTACTACAACCACAAAAATAAGACAATAACAGAAGACCCAAAGAAAAGAATATGAATCCAATTATTGTATGATTTTGCCTACCCATATTTTTGTGGAAAAATTATAGTCATATTCAAAATAATCACCTTCCAACGCTAAACATATTATGATACTATATTTGAAAAAAAGTATACAATGGAGAATCTCGCAGTAATATGGATATCAGTTTTTCAGGAATCGTGATGATTATGAAATCAATTGATCGAATGGTTTTGTGTATTCAAATCCCGTATATGGATCATTTGCCAAGTGGCGTATAGCCCATATATAATATAGATAATAACCGGGAGCCGAAACTTGGCTATGGTCCAATGAATTTGTAATCATTAATAAATCTTGATGTTTTAGCTTATAGACCTTATCCCCTAATTCACCATGGCCGTATCCTTCATTGGGAGAAAACTCATAGTAGTAGATTTCAGGGTGTTTATGATGGTGGGGTGGATAACTACTCCATTTACCCGGAAAATTCAAGACTTCTCCCAGTACTAATTTAGCCGCTTTCGGGGCGTTTGTACGATCAAAGGCAAGTCGAACCAATCGGTAACAGGTATCACCCAATTGATCTTTTCCCCGATGTTCTACATCAATATCATTAGGAATAAATACCCGACCGGGGAATGAATCGGAATTCTTTGTTTGAACAATCGCAACGCGGCATTGATTCTGAGCATTTATCTGAACAATGTCATCTTTTGGGAGATGAATGACACAGGGGTTTTCATCAATCCAGTTTGAACGTTGTACTGAAATAGTTTGATCTTGGTATATAAATTCTCCTTTCCCTTCAATCAATAATATAGCTGTTTCATATTCTCCCGTATGGATATAACTCTGATCGTTTTCAGCTATGATTACAATTGAAAATTTGATGCCGGTAGTCTGTTCAACATCCGGGTATTCATGAATTCCGGCTGTAAATTGAAAATCTCTAAACGAAGAAATTAATTTCATATTCATTGTATCCTATTTAATAATAGCTCTGTTTGAACTATTCTTATTTCACCATTTGCTTCCGAACAATGGCAACAAATTCATCATAACCCAGTAAAAACCCATTCAATGTATTTACCGAGGAGTCGAAACTTGCAAATTCCTCAACCGTCATGCCCGTTTCTTCGTATGCTCTCCTAAAATCATCAAAGTTATCTTCCAACTGTGATAGTATTTCCAATGGTACTTCCTGATCCATGCGCGGAATAACTTTGATCGATGAAGCGTTAAATTGATTCCACCAATAATAGGGAATACTGATGATTACATCGCCCCCGATAAACTCCGACCAATGCATGTGACATCTAAACGCTGCGGACAGTAATTTGCCGCGATAGCCGCGTTCTTTAAAGATACGATATGCTTTCTTAAAGATTGCAACCCCGGCCCAATTAACAACACCAGGATCTACCATTATTTTTTGATTAGCCATTACTCGTCGGAGATGATCGTCAATACGCCCAACCATAATTGTAATATAAGGTGTTACTGAATCAGTGTTAATGCCGTTTTTTTCTGCCGTAAGTAAACCGCGTTCAACTGCATCTGCTGCCGCAATCGCTTGGGGAACAGAAAAACTTACCGTTGCATTAATAGATATTCCTTTTGCGGTCAAGGATTCAATTGCCTTAATACCTGCGGCAACAGCAGGACATTTAATAGCTATATTTGGAGAGATGCTCACTAATTGATCAGCTTGGGTTACCATAAGATCTGCATTACGGTAGTATTTAGGATTGACTTGTAAAGATAATTTCCCTTTTTTCCCATCAGTATTTTCATATATGGGTTGCAAAATTTTTGCTGCTCTTTTCCCAACATGATCACTAAGCATCCAGGCAATTTCATCCTCCGTACTTAAAGGGTTTTCATTAATTAAACGATCAATCACCGGTAACCAAACATCCGGATGCGCCGCCACAGATGCCTTGGTAATAACCGGATTGGAAGTGGCGCCGACTGCCCCTTCATCCACCGCATGTTGTAATTCTGAATGGTCATTAGAATCGTTCCACCAATCGGTGCCAAATTCACTCGTTAGTTGCATCTTTGTTTTATGCATATTCTACCTTGTAATTAATTGTTTGCAATTATTGTTTAAATAATCCCGAGCTGTTTGGGCATACTGGAAAGGATTTGCCCATGCGGGGTCTTGCTCTGCTTCAACGATCATCCAACCTTCGTAAGCCGATGATGCTAAAATTTCAAAAATCGGTTTAAAATCGATCATCCCATCACCCGGAACGGTAAAGACATGACTTAAAATTGCTTCCAGAAAAGAGCAGTCTTTAGCCCTTACTTTTTTCAATACCGACCCCCTTAAATCTTTCAAATGAACATGAACTATTCGGTCAATATATTTTTCGAACACAAGTAAAGGGTCGATGCCGGCAAAGGTTAAATGGCCCGTATCAGCACAAAGAAAAACAGCATTGGAATCCGTGTTTTCCATCAATCGATCAATCTCATCCAGCGATTGAATTCCCGTACCCATATGGTGATGAACTGCAGCTTTAATACCAAATTGATTACATAGTTCACCTGCTTTATTTAATCCGTGAATAAGTCGATCCCATTCTTGGGAACTGAAAATGGGCTTTTGGGACAGGGGTATATCCTTTTTACTATGCACTGTACGGATGCATTCTGCCAGATTGATTACTTTTGCTCCCATTTCGATTAAAAACTCAATTCGTTGCTGCAGTTGAGCCAACTCCTTTTCATGATCAGAATTCTCCACAAAATAAGTTGAATGCCACATTGCTGCAAGGGAAAGATCATACGTTTTCAGTAAGGGATGTAATTTTTCCGCTGTCTTGGGGAATTTATGTCCCAATTCAGTACCATCATACCCTGTTGTTTGCATTTCTGATAAACATTGATCCAGGGTAATATTCTCTCCCAATTCCGGCATATCATCATTGGACCAATTGATGGGTGCGATCCCTATTTTCACCGATGAATTCATTTTAGAAAATATCGTTCCTTTTTTACCTTATCTTCATAATCCTTGCGGACTTGCTGAACGCTGGGCATCTCGGAAACTTCCGCGATGGGGACATCCCACCAGGAATAGTATCCCGGCAATCGTGACGGTTCAATTTCCATAATGATTACGGTCGTTTTTTTATTCTTTCTTGCTGTTTCCAAAGCAGCGATGATTTCATTCCGATTACCAACTCGAATGGTTTCAGCGCCTAAGGAACGGGCATTATCAGCGTAATCAATCGCAAAAAAGTCACCTGTTAATTTGCCGGTAGTTGAATCTCGATTGCGGAAACGGTTTCCGAATCCCAAACTGCCACTACTCTTGGAAAGGCCATTAATACTGCCAAAGCCATGATTGTCTAAGAGAAGAATAATTAACTTTTTATCTTCTTGCAGGGAAGTAACGATTTCAGTATGCATCATTAAATATGATCCATCACCTACCATTACAATCACTTCTCCTTTATCTTTTGCAAATCGAACCCCTAATCCTCCGGCGATTTCATACCCCATACAAGAATATCCGTATTCCATGTGGTACTGGTCGCCATTGGTAATGCGGAAAAATTTATGCAAATCACCGGGAAGACTTCCTGCCGCGCACACGATAGTATCATCTTCATTGAGATTATCATTTACAATCCCCAAAAGTTCCCCTTGGGTTACTTTTTGGTTTCCAGTCCCGGAATAAACCCTGTCATTTTCATCTCTCCATTCACCAATCGTCTCCACAATACGGTGAGAGTAAGGAGCGGAAATATGGTAATTGGTATCTTTTAATCGCTGAAAGAGAATCTCTAAAGTTCTTTTTGCATCACCAATTAATTCTAATGCGGAATGTTTAGCAGCATCAAAGGGAGATACGTTGATACCAATAAATTTCACCTCTGAATTTTGGAATTGAGTTTTAGAGGCTGTTGTAAAATCTGATAACCGGGTACCGATACAGATGACAAGATCAGTCGACAGCGCAATCAAGTTGGCTGATGAAGTTCCGGTAGCGCCGACAGCGCCCAAATTTTGCTTATGCTTCCACGATAATGACCCTTTCCCGGCTTGGGTTTCCCCCACTGGAATTCCAGTCATATTGCAGAAATCGGTAAGGATATTTTCACCTTCGGAGTATATTACTCCGCCGCCGGCAATAATCATTGGCCCAGTTGATTTTTGAATCAATTCGATTGCCCTATCGATCATTAATGGATCTGGTGCTGCCCTGATAATATAATGTATCCGCTTCGCAAAGAATTCTTCCGGAAAATCGTATGCTTCTGTCTGAACATCCTGAGGCAGCGCAATCGTCACAGCTCCTACTTCTGCAGGATTTGTTAAAATGCGAACGGCCTCAGGGAAAGAAGTCAGAATCTGTTCGGGGCGATTAATTCGATCCCAATAACGACTGACCGGTTTTAAGCAGTCATTCACAGAAATTTCCGGGCTGAGGGGATGTTCTAACTGCTGGAGAACAGGACCTACATTTCTACGGGCAAAAATATCTCCCGGTAATAATAATACGGGAAGACGGTTGATGGTGGCGCCGGCTGCACCGGTGACTAGGTTGGTGGCACCCGGTCCAATAGACGTTGTACAGACAAAAGCGCGCATTCGACGATGTTGCTTAGCAAACGCGGCGGCGATATGAACTTCAGCCTGTTCATTGCGGGGTAAGTAATGGGTAAATTCGCTGTCCTGCTCCAAGGCCTGTCCCAATCCGGTGACATTCCCATGACCAAAAATTCCCCACATCCCGGCGAAGAATCGATTTTGAACTCCATCACGTTCCACCCACTGATTTTTTAAAAACCTGATAATTGCCTGTGCCGTTGTTAAACGAATTGTCTTATACATTAATTGACTTTTTTTCCATTATTTTAGTGACCCAACCCAATTTGCTGGTAAATATTTTCGATTAATTCGACATTTTTATATCCATCAATATGAGTTGCAATAAGGTCCGTTCCGTCTTCTTGTTTACCCAATAAACGAGCAATAAACAATGAATCCTCTTGAACAAATCCCCAGCGTTTTTCGATGGACAAAGTAGAGAATTTTTCCTGATAAGATGGTTGGTCTAATCCTGAACAATAGGTGACTGTTTCCATCTCATCGTTAGCGATAGTGAAATGATTTCCGCATATTTCTACACGTTCAAAAGGATACATCCAGGTGGTGTGTGCTGAAGAGGACAATACGCCATGAACGCCGTTTTCCATCTCAAAAATCATTGAAAAATCATCCACACAAGGATATATCGTTTTGGAACCAACGGCGGTCACTTTTTTCACTTCCCCAAAGAGGTAACAAACCATATCAATTAAATGAAGTGTGGACTCAAACAGGAACCCTCCGGTCACTTTAGGATTACTGGTCCATGGCGGAAATTGTAATTCACCACGATTCATTTTAATATTAAAAGAAGCTGGAACTAAGTCTCCACCAATAATAAAATCCTTCATTTTTTTATACACTGGGGCGAACCGTCGATTAAATCCTAATTGGTAAACAACGCCCGCTTCGTTAACTGCTTTGACGATTTTTTTAGCATCTTCAATATTTAGTGCAAATGGCTTTTCACAAAACACATGCTTGCCGGCAGTCAGCGCTTCGAGCGATATTTCAGCATGAAGTTTATTCGGCACTGTAATATAAACAGCATCAGAATTCGAAAATACTTCTTCGATACTATACCTCACAGTCATTCCGAATTCCCGGGCAAAATCCTGGCTGGATTTCGTATTTATGTCAAACGCCGATTCCAATAAAACATCCGGGATTGATTTAAGATTTCCGGCATGAGTTTTGGCAATGTTGCCCGTACCTATTATTCCAATTTTTACTTTATTCATATTATATAAATTATTGTTGATTTTTAATTCGATTGACAATCATCTGATAATCAGTTACTAATGGACCTTCCTTTTCCATTTTTATTGATGTAGCTGCGGCAGCAAATCTGACCGATTCAAGAGGTGATTGAGATAGCCTGCACACCAAATAATTAGCGATACAAGTATCACCTCTTCCCGTTCGACCAACAAATGATTTCGCTGTAAAGGGAGCTTCATATATCATCCCTTCTACATAAACCATTACACCATCAGAATGGGTAATTACTACTTCTTTGGGTCCCCATTCAGATATTTTTTCTGCTGCTGCAATAATATCTTTTTTACCCGTTATAACTTCAGCCTCAACATTATCCGCTTTGACCGTGTGAATGTGATTCAAACCTTCCTTTTTATGGGGCCAATCTTTAAAAATTAGTTTACCATTTTCTCTAATGCGCAATACACCTTGCAAATCCAGCGAAACTTTAGGATATTTTTTGGATAGATGGCAAATTAATTCCAAAGATGTTTCCCCGGCCATAATTGCACCAATATGAAAAATTTTGGTTGTTATGTCCGGGATTTTTTCCAATTGAAATGGACCTGCAAAAGCAAGGGGTGTACAAATACGTTCATTAAGATTATTGTCTAATATATATTCATTGCGTATTCCACTGGTTACATCCGATTCTTGTGGATACACTGGTATATCATATTTTTTAAATAATTTTAAATAATTAAAATCCTTTTTCGCTAATCTCGTGATGACCGCAGTTCGAATATTAAAGTGAGACATTCCCAATCCACCATAATATATTGCGCCTCCCAATGCATCTTGTTCAACGTCGCCATAAACCAGCTTATCTTTGGCAAAATGACCCAAAATGACTAAATCATAATCTGCCTGTTTTATCATTATTAGACCTGTAGAGTTAGTCCATCGTAGGCAACAATAATATTATCATAGGGTTTAAGTTTTTTAACCAATTCTTCATGAGATAAATTATTATGCCCGATATGGGTAACAACAAATCGGGTGGAAAGATTTCTTTTAGCAATATCCATTACACCTACTACATCAATGTGGTCTGTACCCCCATCAAAACCTGGCGTATGAAAAATAGCTAAATCTGAATTTTTCAAATTTCTTTTCTCGTAATCATTCAATTTTTTCACAGCCTTATCGCTAAAATGTATGATTTTTTTATCATCTACCTTAAATATCATTCCAAAGGTAGGCACTTTGTGGATAACGGAAAATGGGGTAACACGGATGTTGTTGATTTTAATGGATTCATTTTCATGTAGAACATGAAATTTGCAGTTGTTGTATAACCTATTTGTTATTTCAAAATTGCCTAGAACAGACATATTCCCGTAAACAGGAATTTTTTCCGGCCAATATTCAAATACAGTTATACCTCCGATATGATCATAATGTTTGTGGGAAAGAAATATTGCTGTCAGGTGAAATATTTTTTCTTCATTGAGTACTTGTCCAATCGAACCAGGTGCGTCAAATAAAATTGTATCCGACTTATTCGTCACAATCACAGAGACTGATCGGCGATAATTTTTTCCCCCTTTAATCCTTGCTGAAGAACACCTTTGACACTTACAACCGACAGAAGGAATTCCACGGCCATCTCCTGAACCTGTGAATTTTATTTTCATGATCTCTTTTCTCCTACTACCTTAAAATAATGTTTAGTCCAATCAATATTATGCCAAGAATTATGCCAAAGTAACCGACAGTTCGGGAATCAACAATAATCAATTCTATCCATTTGATCTTTTGTCCTGGTGAGAAATACGATATTCCGGCAATAATACCATAACATAACACAATCACCCATCCAGTTCGGTTCAGATAGTTCATATCAGGAAAGATGAAATATTTAAACGCTAGTGAAACAACTACACTTGCCACAAAAACAGTTGCCACAAGATTCCTGGGTGCTCGAGTACAAAATACTGCCGCCAGGATTAATATGGTAAAACCGGCTTTTATGTGATAAGAAATCTCATTTGTCAGATGGGAAAGCGGAAAATCGAGCCCATTATACTTAATGTAAATAAGTGAAAATGCAAACAGAATGCCAACCAGAGTTGATACTCCAATGGTATTCTTCCCTACCCTTATCAATTGTTTGTTCGTCGCATCTTTATTTATCCGTCTCTTGTAAATATCAAAAGCATAGAGCGTACTCACTGAATTGATTATGGAATCAACCGTGCTCATAAGCGAAGCGAAAAGTCCCATCAAAACAAAACCGCGTACACCCGGTGCCAACAGGGTGTTCACTAGCACAATGTAGGCCTGGTCGGGGTCCTCCAGCGGTTCATGAAAACCAACTAATGCAATGGGCGGAATAATAATGAGTGCGGCCACAAAGTATTTCAAAAAACCACCTACAACTAATCCCAATTGAGCATCTCTTAGCGAACGTGCGGCCAGAGATCTCTGCAGGATTACCTGGTTTGCACCCCAATATTGAATGTGCATTAATAACATCCCAAAAAATACCGCTGTCCATGGAATTTTTTCATGATCAGAAGAAAGAAACAAATGCATCAGATGATCCTTACCTGTCTCAATGCTGTCATAAAGATCAGGGTTATAGAGTTCAGACACACCACCAAGTGCTTTTATCGCTAACACCAAAATGATGGTGGAGCCCCCCAACAACGTAATCATCTGGATCACATCGGTTCGTACTACAGCCGCAAGCCCACCAAAATATACATAGACGGCCGAAAAAACCCCCATAAGAACCACAAGAATGTAGAGTCTTATTATAGGATCCGGATGGAGTATGCTCAATTGATCACCAAAAATCCCATTAATGGCGAAACTGCCCCAATAGAGCGCACCACCAAGATAGATAACACCAAAAAGGATGATGGAAAAAACCGAATAACAGGTAGCCAGAAAAGGACCAAACCTGTCTTCAAAAAATTGTGTTAGGGTAAATACTTTTAACTTTAAATAGAGCGGGACAAAAAAGAATGCGGCTAACAATATGCCGAAAATGGCGCCAATTTCAAAATTTGCCTGAGCCAATCCGTAAGCATAGGCAGCTCCCCCCATACCGACAAAATGCCCCGCTTGTATATTCGTGGCAATCGTAGACATCGCAATAGAGGGCCAGCGCAGTTTTCGACCGCTGAGGAAATAGCTGGTCGCATCCTTTGTTTGGGTTTCACTTTTATATATTCCAATTATGAATATTACAACAAAGTATAAGACCACCATTAATAAATCTATGTTCATCTTTTACACTCTAATTTTTTTTTACCCATTTAAACTTTGATTTAATTGCTGGCCGGCAAATAAAGAACCGAGATCTCTGACTGTCTCGTAGGGAGTTTGTGTCGTAGACATTCCTTTGAAACCGACCGTACGGGGGTTATCATAACTTTTAAACTCCCCCATCCGAATAATACCGTAGTTTCGTGAGGTAGGTTTTTTCACCCACGATTGGAGCATTACGCTCAGTTATGAATTTATCTCGATAACTGAAATTGTTCATTACATTTTTTCATTAATCTATTTTAGTTTTCACTTGGGGAAAATATTATATGATATACTTCTATTAGCCAGTAATGAATAGCATTGTAAAACATCTTAATTGGACATCTTTATTTCTTTCAACAATCCACTAAACTCAAACCCCCACACAAAGGAATTTGGTGGGGGTTTGAGTTTAGAATTGCTCTAAAGATTCAGCCGGTTACTTGAGCAGTAACATTTTTTTAGTGGCTGTGAACCTTTCAGTTTCCAGACGATAAATATACACACCACTTGCAACTTTGGATCCGTTGTGATCCAGTCCGTTCCAAATAGTCGTGTAGAAACCAACATCTTTCCGCTCATTTACCAGTGTCTTTACATTATGACCTAACAGATCATAAATCCGAATGGTCACATTCGTAGCTTCTATAATATCATAGGAAATATGAGTGATAGGGTTGAATGGATTCGGGTAATTCTGACGCAAAGAGTAGGTCATGGGAACCTGTTCAAAAGGATCGTTGATGCCTAATGCCGTGCTTTCAAACTCAAAGACATAGAGACCTTTGAGGTTATCAACCGGGTCAGCACCGGTCCAGGGAACTGTCGCTACTATTTCCAGATGTCCGTCATTGTCCATATCACCTATATCCACATTAGCCGGACGGCCAAAATGACCACCTTCTACTGTCTCGCCATCTATGATCGTGTAGTAAAATGAGTAACTCTCTTCATCGGTGACGGATCCGCCTTCATACTCCATATCCATGATCGCACCAAAGTTGTTCCCGGCAAAATAGAGGTCAGGCAAACCATCCCGATCCAAATCACCAGGAATGCAGCCACGAACCTCACCGCCTTCGTTAAACGCATATCCATCCAACTTCCAATCGTGAAGCACATGCCAGTTCGCATCGTCAAACATCGTCGACACATTTCCATTGGGCGTTATCACCCACAAAAGACCTTTCGAATCGGATAAGTAAAGCTCATCTACTCCATCCTTATCAAAATCCACAGCCGGAATCAGACTCTTCACAGTCGCACCTACATAGTCTGTCGGAGTCGGAGTCCACGTATTTACCACTTCATAGGTGTCTGTTCCTGTGTTCTCATACACACGAACATCCCCGGTACCTTCGTTCCACATAATAATTTCTTTATGTCCATCATGATCAATATCCGTAATACCGAAGCCTGAGTTCTTTGCGCCTGTCCAGTCATCCGTAAACTCTACATTCCATACCGGATTATCAAGATCGGAATTGCTCAACTCAAGAATCTGCAGGAATGTACTGTTACCACCACGATGGGTCAGCACCATTTCCAAATTGGCATCATCATCCATTTGTACGTATTGGACGTTGTTTTCCAAAGCAACAACACCGCCGGTATCTCTGGCTATATCAAATGTTGCCGTAGGGGTACTGGGTAATCCGTTGTCCGTACCATCCCACTCCCAAACGTAGGCATTATTCACGCCATCAATTGTACACATAATTGCAACAATTTCCGAAAAACCATCACCGTCCAGATCCGTCACCATCAGCCCACGCTCACCGCAGGCAATGTCAGCAGAAGCAAACTGGTAAGACCACACTTCTGTGTAACTGTTGTCGGCATCCGCCTCAAAGAGACTAATCTTGTATACCGTCGAACTTTCATTCAGTCGCTCGTATACCAGCATCTCTCCCCGGCCATCTTCATCAATGTCCATTCCTACTTTCAGCGTATAGCCACGACCATACTCTTCATCATCCGCTTCGTGCCAGGCTAAACTGAAATTGGCATTGTTACCTGAGGGGGCCTCATCGGTCAGATCAAACTCAAAGACATAGAGACCTTTGAGGTTATCAACCGGGTCAGCACCGGTCCAGGGAACTGTCGCTACTATTTCCAGATGTCCGTCATTGTCCATATCACCTATATCCACATTAGCCGGACGGCCAAAATGACCACCTTCTACTGTCTCGCCATCTATGATCGTGTAGTAAAATGAGTAACTCTCTTCATCGGTGACGGATCCGCCTTCATACTCCATATCCATGATCGCACCAAAGTTGTTCCCGGCAAAATAGAGGTCAGGCAAACCATCCCGATCCAAATCACCAGGAATGCAGCCACGAACCTCACCGCCTTCGTTAAACGCATATCCATCCAACTTCCAATCGTGAAGCACATGCCAGTTCGCATCGTCAAACATCGTCGACACATTTCCATTGGGCGTTATCACCCACAAAAGACCTTTCGAATCGGATAAGTAAAGCTCATCTACTCCATCCTTATCAAAATCCACAGCCGGAATCAGACTCTTCACAGTCGCACCTACATAGTCTGTCGGAGTCGGAGTCCACGTATTTACCACTTCATAGGTGTCTGTTCCTGTGTTCTCATACACACGAACATCCCCGGTACCTTCGTTCCACATAATAATTTCTTTATGTCCATCATGATCAATATCCGTAATACCGAAGCCTGAGTTCTTTGCGCCTGTCCAGTCATCCGTAAACTCTACATTCCATACCGGATTATCAAGATCGGAATTGCTCAACTCAAGAATCTGCAGGAATGTACTGTTACCACCACGATGGGTCAGCACCATTTCCAAATTGGCATCATCATCCATTTGTACGTATTGGACGTTGTTTTCCAAAGCAACAACACCGCCGGTATCTCTGGCTATATCAAATGTTGCCGTAGGGGTACTGGGTAATCCGTTGTCCGTACCATCCCACTCCCAAACGTAGGCATTATTCACGCCATCAATTGTACACATAATTGCAACAATTTCCGAAAAACCATCACCGTCCAGATCCGTCACCATCAGCCCACGCTCACCGCAGGCAATGTCAGCAGAAGCAAACTGGTAAGACCACACTTCTGTGTAACTGTTGTCGGCATCCGCCTCAAAGAGACTAATCTTGTATACCGTCGAACTTTCATTCAGTCGCTCGTATACCAGCATCTCTCCCCGGCCATCTTCATCAATGTCCATTCCTACTTTCAGCGTATAGCCACGACCATACTCTTCATCATCCGCTTCGTGCCAGGCTAAACTGAGATCGGCATTGTTACCAATTTGGCCATATACAGGTATTATCATACCAAAAACCAACGCCAATGAAAGCAATATTAGCTTTTTATTTTTCATTAGTTAACTCCTTTTATTTATTTATTATGTATCCACTTTTGACGAATCAAGACAACGGAAATTTTGTTGCCTACTCATTTCAGCAAAAGATTTAATTGAAAGTGTACCACATTTTGTTTGCATTACACAATCGGTTGCGGAAAATATAATTCAGAAACAAACAAATGTCAAATACTTTAACAATTAATATTTGGCGAATGCCGCCGACTTGTTTCCTCTCCATGAAGTCCCCAGAGTAAACTATATTTTACTGTAAAATAATATCATAGTGTTTAATGAATAAATCATAATTGAAATATATTATAGAAAAGCTTAAAAAGGGCTTCTATTAAAAGAGGGCTTTATAGAACCCTTTACAAAAATTAAAAAGTGCAAAATGAGTCTGTTTTTCGTTCTCCGATACAATCATTCCTCCGTCCGGGGCAGAGGATAACTTGTCCATAGCACCACTATTGACTGCATTTCCCGCCGTAATTTAAAAATATTAAAGGGGTTCACCCGCCCAGTTTGTTTAAATAAAGGGAGGCCATGCGTGTATTTCATTCCGGCTGACAGCCAAGGGCAGGAATCGTGAAAATTTTACCTCTTTTTCTTCACGCATCTGGTTTTTTAAAGCACTCTAATTTATTGATAAAACGTAAACCCAAGTAAAGTACCAATCAATTTTTTAATAAATTTATCTTCCTCAAAAGGTGGGTCGGATCACCATTATATGGGTTAATCTTGAGCCAGATTTCTTCAAATGTAATTGATTCGATAATTCCGTTGCCCATATCATAGCTTATTTTAATTGGGCCATATCCTTCCAGCTTATCAATATGATTTAAAAGATTATCATACTCAGAATTTGTCATGGGAATTTCCCTTCTCGCCAAGGTGAGATGACCCCTTTGAATATAAGGGAAACCATCCCCGTGAATTATCGGTGGATTATATGGATCATAGTGCGTGCCGGGCGGTGCGTAAAGAAAACTATGAGGAATTCCTGGCCAAATATGGGTATTGTCACGATTATAGTCATGCATACCAATAGAAATAACATCAAGGGAATCTCTGAATTTCAATATCCTCTGAAAATCCTCAGGTATTGGAATATAATTACGCTGTTTATATTGCGAAAATAATTTCTTTTGGTCCTCCAATTTCATTGTGATTTGCAGGAAAAGTTTGCCATGAATATTAAGCGTTGGATTATCACCCTTGGAAGGATTCCACAGACCTGCAATATCAATTACTTCCCCCCTTGCTAAGGGTGTAAAAGGATCAAAATCTGTTCTAATTCTGCCCCCTTCTAATTTAATAAAAAGTGGAACATCGCTGGTGGTGGGATCATATTTGGTTACCGAAATACCTAATCGATCTAACTCTGCATGGGCTCTTATACGCCAATATTCATGCGCTGCTTGTTCCGTTCTTTCTTCCCACGTTTGTGGTGTGGAATCGTAATTATATATCTTTGGCGGCACTTTTTTTAATGTGTAATCCTGTTTATCCTCGCCTAGGTATTCCCAAGTTCCGTTTTCATTTAATATCACTTTTTCATCCATTTCTGTTGTGGCATATTTTTGTTTAACATGCTGACTCTTTGCCGGAGCTATGAGGAACAAAATAGGAATCATGAGGACGATAATATTCTGATACATTTTTCTCTCTTTCTTTATCATTATATTAATTATTGTATTTCACAAACAACTACTGTCATTTTGTTGTATTTAATGTAATTCAGTAAATAAGCTATTAGCATATAAAATAAAAAGCATGAAGTCATAATTTTAATGAGAACTAAATTTTCGTAAACAGTGTTTATATCCATCAGCGATACTTTTGGGATTGTTTAATCAAACAAACTCTTGTTTACTTGGCGTGTTGTTAAATAAATTAAATTAAAATTCAAATCCCAACGAAAAGCGCTGCGCATTTTCCAACCTGCCAAGTTCTTGATAAGCATAATCGATTTTTAAGGCAACTCCTCCTGCCAATTTTAATTTCGTGCCCACGCCGGCAGTGAAGCCTTCCTCGGAATCCAAGGTGAATAAGTTTTTATATCCCAACCTCAGGGCGACCTGGCTTCTAAAAACATATTCCATTCCCAGGTTAACATACTCAGTATTGTTATTGGGATGAGCAGCATCAATAGCAATGGTTAATTTGCTATTATTGGTGTTAAGGATGTCCATGGCTAGGCCGACTCGGAAAAGAAGCGGAAGAGGAAACTTGTCTGTCAGTTTGTAGGCTGGTATGCGGTCGTTACTTCCTCCGAATTGAGGCGCCTCATCATAATTTACGAAGACATCTTTCCCTTCCATTTTCAATGAGGCTCCAAAATTTGAGATGCTCATACCGATAATCATATCGTTAAACTGAGTCTTGAACAAAGTACCGATGTCGAAGGCAACTCCAGTAGCCTTCATATGCCAAATTCTCTGGGAGATATATTTTGCATTAACCCCGATAGAAAATCTATCCGTCAGATTCTTCGCATACGACAGTCCAGCAGAAAGATCACCCACTGAAAATTTTTCTCCCGTTCCTTCCGGTCTTTGCACTGTTCTAACCACCATTTCGTCAAGACTAAAGGAGGTCACATTTATGGCTATTGATCCAAAATAACCCAAGGGTAGTACCACACCTACAAAATCAAAATTAGTGCCCACCAACCAATTGGTGTGAACCAATGTAGCCTCGATCTTTGAGATCCGGGATAATCCAGCAGGATTCCAATAGATAGCAGTTGCATCATTGGCAATCGCAACAAAAGCGCCGCCCATACCGATAGCCCGGGAGCCTACTTCGATTTCCAAAAAGGGAGCAGCTGTAGTGCCTACTTTTGAAACGTTGCCTTCATTTTGAGCCTGTACTAAATTGAGTAATATAAACGAGATAAAAAGGAATGAAAAATTAAAAACATTTCGAATATATTGAAAAGGATATGAAATTTTAAAACATGATGCAGGGTATTCCTCCTTGGTGACCCGCCTGCCTGTCAGGCAAAGAAGCGAGGCGCGATGGTTTGGCTTAAGATAATTAATGGGCATCGTGTTCGAAGTGTCCAATTTATGTTGTGTCCTCATGCATATTTTTATCACTTTATAATAGCAAACCTACCGAGTTTTTCACCCAGTTCATCCGCATCAATGTGGAAAAAATAAAGTCCGAAAGCAACTTCCATCCCATCTTTGGTTTTTAAATCCCAGAATTCAGTTCCATCAGCTATAGTGGATTCATGTTCAATAAGTCTTACGAGATACCCGCGTGTAGTATAAATACGTATGGTACACGTTTCCGGAAGATTAATAAAACCGATTTTTCGTTCTCCGCGTCCGGATATAATGCCCGGGGGTAGTTTCTGCTCCCATGAAGCTGCTGCTACATAAGGGTTGGGTACCACCACAATTCGATCCAGACTGTTTTTAGCAACAGATCTGTTAACAAAAGCTGCCATTGTATTCAATTCATAAATATCCCCCGACCGAAATGGTTTGGTGATTGAAATAAATAATGTATCTCCCGTGGTGGGAATAATGGGATCTACATAAATCGTATCAATAGTCATGTCTTGTCCAACCCCTGTTGTGTAGTATATTTCGAATGGCGGTTCCTCCATCCATATTTTCCAACTTCTTTCAAAAACGCCGTCCTCAAGTTCTGTCCAGATATAAATATAATCATTTTGAGAATCAAATAATCCGTTCTGACTGTTACTTCTTTCCTTGAATGCAAACTTGAGTTTCTTTGGATTTTCAGGATAGGTCATATCCCATACTTGGAACTTTGCCGGTCTATTGTTGAGACTGGAACTGGTAGGGTGCCAAGATGTGTCTATATATGTGCTATCAAAGAAAATTATGTAATCAGAAGGTGAACGATAAACCTCTCCTCCACTAATTAAATACGTAACCTGTAATTCATAATTACTGCTACCGCCAATCCATCCTGAATTGGATGGATTATAGTTTGCTGTTGAATCATTATAGATGGTGAGCATAAGACCGTCGAACTCCAAGCTGTTGTCTCCGTATACTCCAGTTTGGTTAAAAAGGACGATGCGAGAATCGGTAATATCCCGGACGGTATAGATAATCTCATTGGCAGAGGTATCATCAAATAGGAAATGGTAAGTAGTGTTGTCTTTTATCTTAAGTGGGTCAAGCAGGTCGTAGATGATGGTTCCTGTTGCAGGCCCGGAGATATGTTCCAGTTCGGATAGATCAGGAGGGACGTATCCTGATACCGGTGCAGATGGCGTCGCAATCGCCGTATTTACTCCTGGTCCCACAACGTTGCCCAGCTTATCCAGTTCAAAATCGATGGCGCAAATACTCGGGGAAGCCACCAAAAGAGTAGAATCGTTCGTCAACCCTCTTGCAAAGAAGTCCGTGTCGTATCCTTTATCGTAGGAGACAATGGCATAATAATAAGTCTGTCCATTCAGGACGTCCGTATCCACCCAGAAATGTTCCAGACCGTTATCTGTACCCATGTTCAGATTTGCCCCGGTGGGTTCATCTATTCCCGGTTCGGAGCCGATCCCCACCGAATGGGGACCCACCAACCCGTCCACCAAATCAAACTGTGCTACCGGTTCAAAAAAGACAACATTCCCGTAACTATCTGTTACCGGATCCGAATCCGAAAAGTCATACCAAGTACTTTTGTAAATCATATACCCTTCGAAGTCAAATCCATATACAGGATCCCTTGATCGTTCAGCAAGTCGATCCCAATAGAGGGTTACCTTATTGTCGCCAACAGCGGCGAGTAGTTTTGGTTTAAGTGGTGGAGATTTAAAGCGGTAGTTGGCATCATAAATATTTTGCACTGTTTTCTTGTTCCGAAGAATATCATCTTCATCTTCGCCTAATAAGAGCGCTAATGAAAATCGTTCAGTTTTACCCGGCTCAAGCAGAAAAAAACCGGAAGAATAGAAGAATTCGTAATTTGTGAGTAAACCAGGATCAGGAAGCACCCAACGATTCGGTTGTAATAAAGTCCACATGAGCTCATCATTGGCAAAGACGACCGAATTCTCAACATGGGATTCCATGCCGGTTAAACCAATCTGGTCGGACTCATCCACATCTGTTTTACCGAAATTGGGTTCTCCTTGCGTAGGGATACCATCACCTTCGCCGGTATCCCAGCCTGGATACTTGGGATGGTTGGGCCCGATACCGTCCATTCCTAAATCGTCATTGAGCACTTCGAAAGAAGGTTCCCACTCTCCATTCCCATTCAAGTCACCAAAGCCAATCCAATCGCCATCCTCATCCCCAGACCAGTGGGGGACTGGTTCCCGTTTGTAAAATAGTTTAAAATTGTCCACATCATCAATACCGTAAGGAAAAGCATCCAACCAAATACCGGCGTCGTTATCCCGACTTTCATCAATCAAACCATCGTCATCATTGTCAATCCCATCTTGATCTATCCCCGGGCTTTCAAGAAAGGCAAATCCAATATAACCAACGGGCGACCATCCGCCGGACCCCAAATTATCACTATCCCAGGAATAAGTAATATCCATATTCCCATAGGAAATAAATTCAGCCAAATCATCATTCTCCTCCCCTGTTCCTCCAACCCTTGCGTCGAACACCTCTCCGAAGACAATTTTATCATAAGTAGTTGTTGAGACGTTTGTGATGTCATAGAGCCAGAAGATACAGTCTTGAGCGAGGGGATCGGACCACTGGAGCCCTCTGACAGAAACCTGTAGCCCTAAACCGTGGCGGTCTGGGTCAGTGTTATCCGGGAAATAATCAAACTCAACATTGTAGTTATCATCCATGACATAATAACTTTCTTGGTCTGCTTGGAAAACATCGCGACCGAAGTAGCCATTCCACGATCCGGGCCACCCTGGGTCATCCTGATTTATCCTATCGGGCCATTGGGAGGGCCAGCTTTCTAAAAGGTCACTCATGGCCGGGGAACCCTGTGCCGGATTGAAAAATCCCGGTAATGGTTCCCATCCCATCTGACCTCCCAAAATTGGGTTGGTATCCGTGGCATCCCAGTCCAGACTACTTTCGCTTAGAATATGAATGGTTTCTCCAGATTCATTCACTACTTCTGCTATCACCAGCAAACTGTTTTCATCACCGTATTCATGACCCGACCCCTTCGGCCACTCAATACGTGGAGGCGGATAACCCCAACCATGCCAGCCGCTAATGTCTCCCTGGTTGAAGAAAATTGTTGCAATCAGGTTCCCATTGTGGGTTCCCATTCTACGGAACGCCACATCACCATAAGGACCGTCCCCATAAACCACCGTGCCAGCCAAAAGCAGCATCAATGCCATAATGAAATTCTTTGTATGACCAAACTCCCTGCCAGCACTACGCTCTTGGGGGGGGTAAGTTGACCGGGATACGTTTGAAGCTTTATTGCTGGGTTGCCCCATTTTTGAAATAATACCAATCATAGTAATTAAAAGCCTAAGCTGATACCCAATATAAATCGTCGTGGCTGAGAAAACATATGCGGTCGATTCACCCATTGTTGTTGGGATCCGATGTCCACCCACTCACCCCAGAATTGCGTACGAATTGTATACCCCGCACGTCCAGTATCGTTGTACACAGCAATTTCATTCCGACGGTCAAAAAGATTATAAACTTTCAAAAAGAGTGAACCCTTGACTCCTCCAATATTGATTTTTTTATGAGCGTTGAGGTCAACCGTAATATTGGCCGGCTTTCTTTCATTATTCTCAAAACGGGTAAATTGGGCACCTGTTTGCGGTGGTTCGAACGTATAAGGCAAACCACTCCCCAATTTACCCAAAATACTTAATCCCCAGTTTCCAGGTGTCATAATAAATAGATTTACATTTAACGTATGTGTCTGATCCCAATCTAAAGGAACAACCCTGATTTCACTTTCACGACCGCCAATTGCATCTAAAAAGGCATCATTCGGGTCTGATGCGTTTCCTTCGGCAATTTGAAATGTGTAATCCAATGACATGGAAATATTGTTAGACCGCTGTTGGTGTACAGCGAAAGTCACCCCGCGAATGTTACCATAATCCCGGTTAATATATCTGGCATAAAGTCGTGTGTCATACATCTCAACAATTTCAGTACCTAATAGATTTCTCATATCTTTATAAAAACCGGTAATATCAATGCCAATGCTATTACCAATTTGTTGCTGCAGACCCAATTCGTAAATAATTGTTTGCTGGGGCTTCAACTCGGCATTCCCCATTTTGTTACCTTCCGTTTCAGGATCAATACTATATACTCTATCAAACACTCCCTTCCCTTCATTCTTGTTTAGCGGTCCGGGTCGAACTTCAAACTCAGAATTAAAGTAAAGATACTGAAGGGGTGGTGTCTGAAAAAAGTGACCATACGAAAAATGGATGACACCTTTTTCAGTAATGGGGTACGCAATTCCAATTCTGGGACTTATTTTTTGCGTCGGTTCAGCATCTTTATATTTGTATTCCCACGGTATGTCCTGTATATCAACCGTGCTTAATATAACCATTGTAGAGCTGTTATAATCTGCCTCGCGAATACGCAGCGGATCAGCAGCACTCATTTGCACCCAAAAATACTTGGCATTATCCGGATCTCTTGTGTCAGTTGGAACTTTGCCGTCAGGGTCAAAGTAGTCAAATCGAATACCAACATTAACAATCATATCCTCAAATTCCATTTTATCCTGAATATATACTGCCATTTCCAAAGGACGATGTTTATAATTGTTGAAATTTATATTTCCTGGCACATCCTTTCCTATTTCAGGCTTATAACCTGTACTCCGATTCAATAACACTCTAAAATCTTTATAAGTCATCGTGTATTTTGTAATATCAAATCCGGTTTTTATTTGGTGATTATTTGTCACTTGGCTCAGTAGATCAAACCTGCCTCCGGAACTAGTGGTCCCACGACTTACATGCCAAAGTTTGGTGCCGCCATCGTATAATCTGCCTTTATATGCCTCAATATCCACATATCCGGGATTGAGGGGGTCATCAAAGACATGTCGCTCATAATGGGTGGATATTTTGGAAAATTTTAATGTATAAAAAGAAGTATTAGATAGTGTATGATTCAGGGTAAAAATTTGAGTTAGTGCATTCTTATAGTGCTTGTAATCACCATCCGGATTGTATCTGAATATCTGGTCATATACCCGGTATTTTGACTTATCCCAAAAAACGCCATAAGAGAGTTTGATCTTTGGAAACGGTCGAAAAGTCAGTTTACCCTGTGCAGTCGTTTTCCAAAAGAAATTCATGGAAACAAATGCACTATCCCCAGCTTCAACCGCCCAAAACACACTATCTGGGTTAGATTGATTCAGAAAGCCTGGAGTTACCCACCTTTTCCCATATAACCATCCTTTATCACTATAAAATCTACCTGTAGCAAAAAAAGTTAGCTTGTTTCCAAATCCTGGAATAGGTCCATCAAGACTTACTTGAATATTCGTTAAACCATTGGGACTGATATTATCGATGTTCCAAAACAGGTCATCATCAAAACTCAAATAATCCCCTAAATAAGTTGAAATGTTTGCCGATAATTCCTTCCCGCCATCTTTTGTTACGATTTCAATAATACCTGACATCGCCCTTCCGTACTCTGCATTAAATGTACCACTAACTACCGTAAGTTCCTGTACAATGTTGTTTTCCACTTCCACTGATATGTCACCCGAAAAGGGATCACTCACAGAAATACCATCAATAAGATAAACCACTTCACTTGATCTGCCGCCCCGGATATGAATTTTATTATCACTACCTCTCACTATCCCCGCCTGCAGTTCCAAAACATCTCCAATTTCTTCTACCGGCATTTCGGAAATTCTCTCACCGCTGATAGTCGCCCTTGAAGAAGTGAGATCCTTTGTAATAATAGGTTTTTCCGCTATAACCGTTATTTCCTCACCGGCAATAACGGCAATAGAGAGTTGAAAATCCATGGTGGTAGTGAAATCGGCATTGACAGTAACGTTCGTATAGTTGACATTGGTATAGCCAATCATCATGCACTTAACAGTATATGTTCCGGGAGGTATATTTAAGATATTATAATATCCGTTTAAATCGGTTGCGGCTCCTAACCCTTCCTCGATCACAATAATGTTGCACCCAATGAGCGATTCACCGGTTGTCTTGTCGATAATTCGGCCGCTAATCTTGCCGGTTGTTCCCCCCCAAGTGAATGACAAAAATAATACCGGTATCAGAATTAAATAACGGTGATACGCAGAAATTTTTCTTTTATTTGTAGAGTTTGTAACTATCAATTTAGACTTTTAGTAGAATTACGGAGAACAAATTCCGTTTTTAACATGCTCGTCATATAAGGAATATTATTCGCATTTTCTATCCTTGATAATAATAAATCAACCGCATGTAAAGCCATATCCTGGATGGGTTGACGAATAACAGTTAGTGGACTAGGCAACATGGTGGCTGTTTCAAAATCATCAAAACCTATAATTGAAACATCATCTGGGATTTGTAACCCACAATCCATTATCCCTTTACAAGCGCCCAACACGATGCGGTTATTTGCCGCAAAAAACGCTGTCGGGGCGTCACTCGAACGGAGTAATTCTGTTATTGCTTCATAACCGTGTTTGAATGTGTAATTGCCATGTTTTACATAATGTTCTGTCATAGAAAGAGATGCTTTTGAAAGGGCTTTTCTATAACCCACATATCGAAGCCGGTTATTTGAATCATAAGAATTGCCGCCGATATAACCAATTTTTTTATGTCCATGAGCTATCAAGTGGTTTATCGCTTCCATAGTGCCTGCTTCGTTATCAACCAGAATATAGTCGGCATCAAATTTATTGATCTTACAATCAAAAAGAGCGAGCGGTACATTTCGATCTTTTATTTTAAAAATATTTTTAATTGATTTCTGAATTGGTGATAAGATAATACCGTCAACCCGACGACTGAGCAGTACGTTGATATGGCCGCTTTCTCTATCTAAATCATAATTGGTATTACAAATTATTATTATATATCCTTTGGTGTAAAGAGAGCTTTCAACAAATTTTACAAGTTGAGAATAAAATGGGTTGGTTATATCTCTAACAATCACCCCGATGGTAAATGTTTTTTTCTTTCTGAGAGAACGCGCTGCCTCATTCTTTAGATAATGTAATTCTTTTGCCTGAGATGTGATTTTATCGGCAGTTGCCTGACTGATCCCATGCTTCTTCCATTTATTGTTTAATACCCGAGAGACTGTTGAGCGCGATACATTCACCATATCAGCAATTATTTGAAGAGTTGCCGTCAAACTATGATTCCAACCTTGAAATGAATTTTATCTGTTAATATTGACATGGGGATTTTTTACAGGAACTACCACAATCATTTGTGATAGTTCCGCTATCGATTGCGTAAAATTTATATTCATAAAACTTATCATATCAAGTACTTTTGTTTTGTAATGGTAAAATATAATCAAATTCTTTTGAAATTTATTCAGGCATATTGTAATCAATGAACACAAAAAGTGTTAGGTGCATAAAATATTCGATTTCTATACCAACAAACGGATCTATCAGTGAAATCATAGATATAATTATTGGGGCTGTACAACGAAAAAATAGCAAACCAAGAGAGGGCCTCTTGCTGGTGGGATGACATTTAACCTATATATAACACCGCAGCTCTACTGAATTTACTTGATTTCAAGTCTCGCAACGCCTCGTTGGCTTTTTCCAAATCATAGAGATGCATTTCCGTCCGAATGGGAATCTCGCTGGCTAACTGCAGTCCGAGCCATGCCGGATAGGCCGCATGCTCGGCGAAGAAGCGCATGAAGTTGTCGCGTGTTTCCTCAACCGTCGGCTCGAATTCGTCCTCTCGTATGCGGCTCTTCATATAAGCAATATTACACCCCACTAGTCCTAATTGTCTATAAACAAAAAAGCCGCTGACGTGGGCGGAGCTCTTGCTTAAATCCTTTGGGTGGGAGTTAATCGCATTCTTTTTCATTCCCATCTTCATCCCAACATTTTTCAGAAATCACTTCCCCATCCTTTTAAGTTTCTTCAAACCACTTCTGTCCATTATACCTATCCCAACGAATAATTAATCCATCTTTTTTTACATCTTTGTAAGTTCCTTCAAACGTCTTCTGTCCATTCTCATACCAACGAGTCCATAATCCATCTGGTTTCCCATCCTTGTAAGTTTTTTCGCTCTCTTTCTTTCCATAGTCATTATAGTAACTCT
>Ga0187833_10001609_pt1 | contig 25538 bp, 23 predicted proteins | sample ETNtaG_37_FD_167968 | JGI IMG/M metagenome (GOLD analysis project Ga0187833, IMG submission 167968) | Marine microbial and viral communities from oxygen minimum zone, Eastern Pacific Ocean - ETNP2014_SV_400_PacBio MetaG (Illumina Assembly) | ecosystem: Environmental > Aquatic > Marine > Hypoxic...
ATTGCTGTGCAGTACATAAGTATAAAACATGTCATAAATTAAAAAAGGTTCAATTTGTATTGAACCTTTTTTGCTCCGGAGGAGGGACTCGAACCCCCGACCTGGTGGTTAACAGCCACTCGCTCTACCAACTGAGCTACTCCGGAATGTGGCAATTATTTATTATAAAAGCGGCGCGAATTTATAATATTTCTCCCTCCAGCGCAAACACCTACATTTCTTTTTCTGCTTCAAGCATTTTTCCATCAACAAACATACCATGTTTAATTTGATCAGGAGTGATATATACCATTCCTTCTTCATCATGGGGTTGACCAAATACAGCGTGAATGGATTTCAACCCACCCATCCATTTTCGCTTGTCAGAGATATAAACCAGATCACCAATTTCTGCCTTCATAATTGCCATATCTTTAGTTGAAAATTGAACAACAGAATCCTCCCCATCAACCTGTTTCAATTGAACAAAAACTGTTTCACCTTCTTGGTCATTAGGTTCCCCCCCTTTAAATAAATTACGTGCAATATTAATCGATCCTGCAGTTAATCCATTTGTATTAACTTTTTCATCATATTTCACATAATAAGTCACGGTGATTGGGACCAAAATAAGGACGCCAATTGCAGAAGCTATTTGAACCGTTAAACCTAAAATATTAAATAAGACCACAGAGTAAACTAATAATATAACAGTGACCAATATACGCATTATCAATTTCTGATTTTGGTTTTCCCTAATCATTGAACATATGTTCCTCTGCCACTGGGTCGTAATGGTAACGAGAACTGCGGCACCCATACACACAAGCGTATTATACAACGCACGAATATATGAATAGGGATGGTCCGGGTCCATTTCAATACCATGGTCAAACGGCGCAATCAATAGCCCGGGATATCTTGCACCCAAGATCATAAGCGCAACACCACCAACAAATGTTGTTATCACAGCTGCAGGTGTAAATCGTTTCCAAAAAACACCGAGGAAAATTCCCACAACAAGTGGCGGGGTTAAGGTAGAATGAAAATAGCCGTGTGCTTCATAAACTGTCGGGAAATTCTTGAAGGCAAGAACGGCCAATACACCCAACGCGGTGACGCCAATTGACGCATATCGTGCTGCACGTAACTCTTTCTTATCTCTATCCGTCATGACATTTCTTTTTACAAACTGCTGGACGGGCCGATACACATCATTAATAAAAATTGCAGCTGTGGCATTAATTAACGTATCAACAGTGCTCATGAGGGCGGCAGTTAACGCGGCCATAATAAACCCAAACATACCCGGGCTTGCAATAATATTCGCTACAACCACAAATATTTGATCCGGTGAAACAGATGGACTGACAATATCGGGGTTTACCACCGAAATTGCTTTCCCAATCCATCCTGCGTTCCCCACAACGATTGCCGAAATAGGTAAAACAAATAAAATATTTACTGCAGCTGCTTTCCGACCTTCATTCACATTTTTACATGCCATAAAGCGCATGATTAATCCTTGATTCATAAATAGAAAACCGATGGATCCTGCAATGGCATCTTGCCAAAAAATCCCCACAAAATTAAAATTAGCCGGTTGATTAAAATCAGCCATAGGCAGTTTCCATTCCGTGGGCAATAGGTTCCAAAACATATCAAATCCACCAAGGTATGTGATACCAAAAAAGAATAAAAGTAACCCAGCGAACAACAAGATAAACCCTTGGAGTAAATCAGTAAATATGACAGCAGTCTGCCCGCCAAACGTGATATATATACCGGTAATAACGGCAATTACGATTATGGCACCCATGAGTGTAATGGGCAATGTCATGCCTAAAACAGTAAATGCTTCTGGTAACATGGGGATCACCGCTTTACCCAATGTAAGGAAGCCAATACCAATGTAACCAATCATATAGAGTAATAATAGTATGGTGGCTAAAAAACGCGCTGAAGGACTAAATCGTTTTTCAAAATATTCCGGTATAGATCGAATCTTAGAATAAACAATAATTGGAAGCCACCCGAACATGAAAAAGGGAATAAAGAACCAATCATTTAAATAAGTCATTGTCGATGAAATACCATGCTCAAAGCCCTTTGCCGAATATTTGACAAAACTATGACTACCGACACCAGTAGCCACAATTGACATGGTAATTAACCACCAGGAAAACCGCCGACCGCCGAAAAAGAAATCCGATGTATTTTTGGTATAACGCCCAAAATAACTGCCAAAAAGCATGATGGCAATAAAGTAGACGACCATCACAATCCAATCGGTGGTTGTTCCTATATTATGAAATGTCTGCATTAGGCATCACCCACCCTTCTTAACTTTAAGGTAACAATAATAAATATTGCCACCAGGCCAAGTAATACAATGGGGACAGTATAAACAGGAATGATATCCAATGCGGCCCAAGTCATTAAGGCATGCAACATCAGATACCAAACAAAGCCAAAGAGAAGGATCCACATCCATTTTTTATGGGCGTGCCGATTCAGATCAAAAGAACCGGATTTAATTGTTATGATGATCCCAGCAACGAAAAGAATACCGCCGAGCCCATACAGATAGATGAATGGAAGCCAGGTATGTGTAAAATCCATTTTATTTGTTCACTTTATTAAATTCGAGTTTAAGTTTATCGTAAGTTTCAAGTAAACCATCAACCATCACCTTTGTATGCCCAACAATGGGCATAAAATTAGTGTCACCAACCCATCTTGGAACAATATGAAAATGGATATGGTCTGCAAGGCCCGCACCTGCTGCTATGCCAATGTTGGCCCCAAAGTTGAAACCTTGGGCTTTCATTGTATCTCTGAGAATGTTCATCGTGGTATCTGCTAAAGACATTATTTCATCCATGCTCTCTTTACTTAAAGATTGGGTTGTTTCCTCATGGACATAGGGGCTGATTAATAAATGGCCATTATTGTAGGGATATAAATTCATCAAAACAAAGGCATGATCTCCCCGATATAACACCAGATTTTCTCGATCATTATTGTCATTTGATTTTGAACAAAAAACACATTCATCGGTCTTTTGCTCCGGAGATCGGATATATTCCATCCGCCATGGTGCCCATAACTTATCCATCAGTAGGTGAACGGTGTTTGGTAACTATCACTCTTCTTCTTGCGCCGCTCTCGCACTGGCTGTCACTTTTGCTTCCATATCTTTGGGTACTTCTTCATAATGACTTAAGGCTTCCGCATGAATACCTCGTCCGCCCGTGAGTGATCTCAATGTTGTGGAATAATGGTACATTTCTGATTGGGGAACTTGTGCTTTAATTTGTTGAAATGCACTTTCTGAATCCATGCCCATAATTTTTCCCCGCCGACTGGAAATATCACCCATTACATCACCCATATAATCTTCAGGTACTTTGATTTCCACATCCAAGACCGGTTCAAGTAAACAAGGGTTTGCGGCCATAAATGCTTCTTTAAATGCATGTTTCCCCGCCATTTGAAAGGCAATATCTTTCGAATCAACCGGGTGCTGTTTACCATCGTAAAAATCAACTTTTAAATCTACCACACGATATCCAGCCAAAACACCTTCTGTACAAGCGGTATTTACCCCTTTTTCAACAGAAGGCACAAAGACACGATCCACGCTCTGCCCAACCAATGATTGAGAGAATTCAATACCTTCGCCACGGCTTTTAGGTTCAACCCGCATCCAAACTTCTGCAAATTGCCCAGCACCACCACTCTGTTTTTTATGTCGATATTTGGATGCGCCATTTGCACGGATTGTTTCCCGATATGGGATGCGAGGTCGAAAGGATTCTACATCCACGTTAAATCGTCGTTTTAGACGGTCTATAGACACTTGAAGGTGTAATTCGCCTTGCCCGGAAAGCACTGTTTGACGGAGTTCAGAATCTACATTGTAAACAAAGGTTTCGTCTTCTTCATGAATCGTTGCCAATCCAGTGGCAATTTTTTCTTCATCTCCTTTTGCCTTTGATCGTATGCCAAGATGAATATTTGAATTGGGTAATCTAACCGATGGAATTTTTACTTTATTGTTTGACCCAGTTAGTGTATTACCTGTATGGGTGTCTTTCAATTTAACCACTGATCCAATATCTCCGGCATTTAAATTGGTGACACTGGTTCTAGTTTTTCCATTCATTAAAAACATTTGCCCAAACCGCTCTGATCTCCCACGGGTTGTATTATACAGATCCAATCCGGTTGTTATTGAGCCGGAATAGACACGAAAGAAAGAAAGTTCTCCAACATGCGGTTCACTAATCGTTTTAAATACATGCACCACGGGATCGCGACCATCCAAAGCAATATCCACTGCATCACCTGAGTTTGCATCTTCCCCTTTAATCTTTGCGCGATCCACGGGCGACGATCCATATTTAGCAATGAAATCCATGACTCTGGCCACACCCGTATTTTGGGTGGCTGCTGTGCAAAACAGCGGAATAAATACTTGTTCTTGGATGGCTTGATGTAAACCATCACGCATTTCTTCTTCAGATAAATTCCCCTGTTCAAAGAATTTTTCCAATAATGAATCATCAGACTCTGCCACGTACTCAATTAATTCCTGATGAAGTGCGCTTACGCGATCATGCCATTCTTCGGGCAATTCACTTTCAGAGTATTTACCGCTTCCATCGGTGGTGTAGGTTATCAATTCACTCCGCAATACATCAATAATTTGATTAAATCCTGGACCGGAATTAACGGGTAGCTGCATGGGAAAGACATTCCCGCCGAAATGATCATTTGCTTGATTAAGAATTTCATCAAATTTAGTGTTTTCCCGATCCAAGCCATTCACTACAATCATTTTAGGTAAGCCATAATCATTGGCGTAATTCCAAACCTGCTCCGTGCCCACTTCGATCCCATTGACGGCATGTACAACCACAACGGCCAAATCAACCACAGCTAATGAGGATATTGATTCACCAATAAAATCGAGATAGCCTGGTGTATCTATCAAATTGAATTTTGTGTCCATCCATTCTAAATGAAGGGGGGAAGAATGAATGGAAATCTGACGTTGGTGTTCATCGTGGTGGTAATCAGATATGGTAGATCCGCCTTCGATGGATCCGATACGGTTTATTTCACCCCCGTTTGAAAGCATGGATTCAGAAAGGATTGTTTTCCCCGTTGCGCCATGCCCAACAATGGCAAAGTTGCGAATATTTTTTGCTGCGTAATCTTTCATGTTAAATACCCTTTAATAAACTATTGAAATTTTTGTGTTTCTCTACCTCGGACAAAGGATTGAGGCCTGAATTGTACTGACGACTGAGGTTTAATTTCAAGATATTTTAGAAGAAATAGATTAGAAAATATCCTGTTGAATATTTTCAATATATGCACGAAGTACCGGTTGGATAAAAATATTTTGTGTATCCAGTTTTCCAAATTCTTTCGCCAATATATTTAATCGCTGATCAATCGGTTTAATTTTATTTAGTACAATATAGAATTCATTATTCACGGAACATAGTCCACCATGAAAATCACCCTTCCCCTGAACAATATTAATTTTCATTTTCTCAGCCAACACTTCAAAAAGAGCCAGCAGTTTTTCCGCCTTCATTTTAGCCATGGATTATAAAAGATCGTTTCTTTTTTTCTTTTCGAGATACTGAACCAATGCCTTCACATCTTCTACTTTTTCCCGCGGAATCACCAGGGTTGCATCTTTTGTATTCACTACCACCAAATTATCCGCACCAATGATTGCTGTAAAATGGCCATTAGATTGTATCAAATTATTTTGGCCATCAATGATAACGCCCTCACCTCGAATCACATTTTTATCTTTCGATTTGGGGCTAACATCATACACAGTTTCCCATGAACCAAGATCACTCCACTTAAATTCAGCTTTCACCACATATATATCATCGGATTTCTCCATAAGACCGTAATCAATAGACACCGGATTTATTCTATTCCAAAGTCGTATAAAATCCTGTTTTTTGGAAATTCGATTTTCTATCTTACCCAATTGGTCATTTAATTCCGGCATATGTCTTTCGATTTTCTCAAAAAATGTAGAAACTTTCCATATAAACATCCCACCATTCCACAAAAAATCGCCACTGTCTAAAAATTGTTTTGCCAATTCGGCCGGCGGTTTCTCTGCAAATGTTTTTACCTTATAACCATTGATGTGATCCTCTGTACTTTTCGTTTCATATTGGATATATCCATATCCTGTGGCAGGGTAAGTTGGCTTAATCCCAATGGTTACCAATGAACCATTTTTATTGGATAATTGAATGGCTGACCGCACAGTTTTCGCAAATTTTTGATGGCCCACAATGAGATGGTCCGCTGGAAATACAGCCATAATCGCATCGGGACGCATTTTTCTTATATGGAGTGCTGCAAGACCGATAGCAGGTGCGGTATTTTTTCTGCTGGGTTCAATAATAATGTTTTTTGAACGAATGCCTGAAATCTTTTTTCGGATTTTTGGAGCTAAATCTTTTCCAGTCACAATAAAAACATCTTCGACATTTTTCATCTTTTTAAGACGATCAACTGTCATTTGAAGCATAGAAGTATCACCCACAATATTTAATAACTGTTTCGGGTTTTCTCTACGGCTGGACGGCCAAAATCGCGTACCGCGACCGCCGGCCATGATGACACAATACATCCGCTTACCTTTCTGTCCGAATTAGACCCACGTCAATATCCCAATTGGCCCTTATATCAAGTGTATCTGGATGCATATAAAACCATTCGCTGGGCTGGTAAGGTTGAACGGATCCGTAAGAATATTCTCCGTTCTGATCCCGATCTAAAATAATCGTCAAACGATATGGCCCTTCTGGTATATTTTTAAATTGAAATTGTAGACCAGAATTTACGGTAGAATGAAAAATTTCGGGCGCTTTTTTCAACGCAATTAGTTCAATCAATGGATGGGGGCCCTCTAGATCAACCAAGCCACTTAAACCACCATATCCCATTTTTTTCTCTGAATCAAACCGAATATAGGTGACAGAATCTTTGAGAGATTTTCCCTCAATTGGTGTCAATTTATCCGCAATAATTATGAATGTATACTTGGTCTTTTCTATCCAACCTTTTGGTGGGATAAAATCAAATTCTATGGGGTTAATCCAATCCACATCTACCATGATCGTATCCGAATCGGCAGCCATAAAAAATGCACTATCTGATACATCAATAATTGGTTTTCCAAATACAATTGGAATCGTAGGACCGCCATCCTTTTCTAACCGAATTTTAACCGTGCTTTCCGGTTGAATCTTTTTGACATGGGTTGTGTCTATTTTGGTTGGCACTCTAAAATTGATTTTACCATTAGACAGTAGTGTGTCTTCTTTAAATAATACAGATTCAATATTTAATATCGCTTTCCCTGAATTCAGCGTATCCGGTGCCATGAGTAAAAACCGCTTCTTATCTTGTTCATCCTGATAAAAATCAAGGAGCTGCATTGTTTCTTTTGAATCAAGTATGGTTAAGCCGTTAAAAGTAATATCGCTCAATTCTTGATTAAAATACATCCACCCCCAACGCTTTCCTATCCATTCACCATGGGTCAATTTTAGTGGGGGTGTCTCCCGTTTTGTTCTGAGGGAAATCTTTTCGATTGAATGGTTTTTTCCCAATGAATATATGGTTGTGGCACTGACCCCATAGGCCATTCTTTGGGGAATAAGTTTTGCGCCAGCCGCACTGCGTTCTATGCCCAATAGAACATAATCGCCGGGAGCTAAATACTTAAAATTGAAATACCCATCATCATCCGCCTCTGAAACATACAGTGGTTCTGTAAAAAATATTGAATCTTGAAACCCATGCGCCAACTTCCATAAATGAACCGCATACCCATCTTCACCAAACACCCTTCCGGAAATAGAACTTTCATCAATGATATCTCCAGTGCTAAAAGCAATCTGAATGGACTGACCTAATGCCACACTACGTTCATCCTTTAAATTTCGATTGATTGTAATTACATAAGTTTGATCTTCCAATAAGTCACTCGGAAAATCCAAAATGATTTCATCATCGGCATATATCATTTCAACTGGTGAATCAAGCCGTGGAGAGACTTTTATGGCATTTTTGATGGATTTTTCATCAATATATTCAGAAAATTTTATGGATACCTTTCCTCCATTAAAGTGCAGGCTACCTGCCTTTGGATCCGCCGTAATAAATTGGGGTGGCGTTTCATCTTTCGGCCCACCATCAGGGGGTGCCACTGCGGCACAGGAATAGATGAAGAACAAAATCATCCATAGTACAATGAATGTCATGTATTTTTTTATAATTATTAGACGAGTCAAATCAATTAAAATTCTATTCAGGTGGTTCTAAATTTACTGGTATTTCTGTTTTATATGTCATTTCGTTTTCATTTACATCAGTCGTAATGCACCAAACATATACACCACTTTTTTTAGCATTTAACAATGCGTTTGCAAAGGTGGAATCTCGATCCCACATAGGTGCAAACCACTCTGCATCGGATCTCTGACAGACAAATAATATTCCTGCCCCCTTCCCATTCATAACCAAATCAGACAATGCCTTGGCATGTCGAGCACCCCGTGCCGTAACGGCGTCGGGAAATTTTGCACATCCATTTTCCACAAATGTTACTGATTTTACTTCCAAATAAAATGGGTTCTCATTTTCGTCTTCTAACAAAAAATCAAACCGATGGTTCCCTTGGGCTATTTCCGCTCGCACAAATCGAAAAGCCTTGAACATGGGTAAAATACCTTCCTGAAGAGATTCCAAAACAAACCGGTTTGGAAGTGCAGACACCAGCGATATTAATTGTCCTTCGTGCCTAACCATCACTGTAGAATATTTCGTTTTTCGTTCGGAGCCTTTTGGTGCCGGACGTACAAGCAAATCCGCGCCCGGAATAAGTAGCTCTTTTAACCGCCCTGGGTCTGGTAAATGAGAACGAACAATTTTCCCATCAACTTCTACCAATGTAATAAAACGGTTTGGTCTTTCAACAAATTTGGCCTGAACCAACGGTCCTTCGATTTTCATTTGATTTGTCCACAAATCATACGGGAGAAATTAGAGGATAAAAAACAATCATCTCAGGTATTATCTTTTTATCGCTTATAATTGGGTATATTTTTTACAATTGGTCTCTGTTTAAATGTTTAATCTGGTTTAATTTTGTCAGGTAAAACAATGATCATTGACCCCACAAAACAGTCTGTAAAAGATAATTATAAACTTATGATTGGGTCTATCCTACCACGACCCATTGGTTTTGTTTCTACTAAATCTGCTGACAGTATCGATAATCTGGCGCCATTTTCATTTTTTAATGGTGTTTGTTCAAATCCGCCCACCATTTCTTTTTGTCCAGCTCGGCGAGGCAAAAATGGTGAAATCAAAGATACCTTAAAAAATATTCAGGATACGGGCGTCTTCGCATTAAATATTGTGAGTGAATCATTTGCACCAGAAATGGTTTCAACAGCAACGGAATTCCCGCCGGATATCAGTGAATTTGATGAGTCTGGGCTTACACCGGTTTCCTGTGAAAAAATAGATGTTATGCGGGTAGGTGAATCTAAAATATCGTTTGAATGTGAATTAAACCAAATTATTGAAATTGGAGATGGTAGTCCAGGAAGCGGGTTTCTTGTTTTGGGAACCATTGTGCTTTTTCATGTATCTGATGATTTATATGAAAATGGCCGAATTGATTTGGAAAAACTCCAACCCATTGGCCGCCTTGCCGGTGCAAATGGCTATTGCCGAATTTCAGATCGATTCGAAATTGAACGGAAAATTAATCCTGATAAATAATAAAGGCGATTGCTTCGCACCACTCGCAATCACATCCCAATTATAATGACAGGTCTTAAACAAAAAATTTACAACGCCCAATGTATTGGGAATGTGGAACCCATTGAATATATGGTTCCCTACCCCAACCTTCGTTCATTGGTGGAAGGGCAAAATGTGAAGTACGGCGAAAAAATGGTTTATGCCGATTTGGGCCTGACTTCAGATAAAGTCTATCGTCTGGCCCAACAAACCGCCAATTGGCTCGTGTCCGAAGGGGTAAAACCAAAAGATCGTATTCTCATGGATCAACTGCCCTTTCCCCAATGTGAAATTCTGGCATTTGGCATTTGGACTCTGGGCGCCTCTTTGGTGTTGACTGGCGATGGTAATTTGAATGGGGCAAATAAATCCGCAGCCCCAGTCTTGACAATTACGGGTGAATCCAATTATTTTAAAAAAATTAAACCCTTTTCAGAGGATCACAATCCCTCATTTAAACCACTCCTTCAGCATGAAGCGATGGTATTCTGGAACAAAGGTGTGGGAATCCAGCTTAGCCATTATAACCTATTGGTAAATGCAAATGGCATCCAGCATGCCATTGATCTTTTTGAAGATCAAACATATCATATAAACATTCCACCCAACTCCATGCCCTGGGTCATTCTGCAAACCATGCTGCCATTGTATACCGGCGCACCATTGACTTCAGATAATCCGGATATGCGATTAGGGATCAATGAGGGAGACTTCCAAATTCGATTTGCATGGAATAAACTTGAAGATACTTCGCCACCGTCCCTTTACGTCTGCAATGAGAATACGGCATTCATTGCCATGAATAAAATGCCTATTCATTTAACCGCCATGGATGATGACACTCACCCAAAAACTGTCACAGGCCATTCGGTCATGATGGGTTATTTAGATGACGATCTAAATGAAAAAGTGTTTACAAGCAACAGTTTAAAGATTAAATAAGTCCGATTATTTATTCGGAACCCTTTTCCCAAATTCTTTCTGTTTTAACTGATTCCCATTATAAGCCCACACCGCTTCATTGAGCTTATTGATTGATTCTATTTGTGCAAATGCACCCAAGAGTAATGAACCAATAAATACGGACATATAGGTATCATCAAAATCTTCTCCCCCACCAGGTCCTGTCATACCAACACTTAAGATTGGGCCCGCAACCATTAGCCCCATACTGACCAATCGCATAAATTTATATTTACTATATAATTCTGCTGAATCGGGATATTTATTTAATTCACCCCCAATTGTGATCAATGAATATGAACTTCCACCCATCATATATTTCGGTCCCAGAAATCCCTGTTGGAGGTAAATCGTTTCATTATAGTATTTTGAATCGAATTCATCTCCTTGAGCAGAGAGTAAGCCTACAAAAATGGCTATAACCAATAGTAATTTTATTTTATTTTTCATTTTGAATCGTTCCATTTCATATTGTTTTCTGGAAAAGCTTGTAGAATACCTTTTTTACGAACCAATGCTTCTAAATCATCCAATTCTGAAGGTAGAAAGTCTGTGAAATTCTCATTGCCATCTTTTGTAACTACAATTGTATCTTCATATCGAAGATACAAATTCTCTTCTGGTACCCACATTTGCGGGTCCACTGAAAATACATGTCCAACTTTTAACGGACCATAACGATAAGGACCATCATCATGTACAGCCAAGCCTACTGGATGGGAGAGAACCCCGCCTCCCGATTGAACCATTTTTTCAGCTGCTTTTTTATAAATTTTCTTTGAGAATTTATAGTGCTTCATAATCGGCTTCATTTTCTGTTTAGCTTCTTCCAAAATCTGATCTGTATTAATTCCTGGACGAATAATATCTAGTACGACATTACGATATTCTAAAATAATTTGAAGTAATTCACGTTGCCATGGCTCATATTTTCCATTGACTGGCCACATTCTTCCAATATCACTTACATAGTATCGGAAATCTGGTGCATAGTCCATTAGAACCATGTCGCCACTTTTCAATTGACTGTCATTCCGATAATAATGTCCATTACTAATATTTTTTGTGCCTGAAGCAGTGATCGATCTGTAGGCCTCAAGACGTGCACCATTGATTAAGTAAACATAACGAGCCGCACCATCCAATTGATATTCCCAAACACCTGGCTCAGTACTTTTGATCGCTTCAATCATACCCAAACCTGCCAATTGCGATGCCCGTCTTATTAAAGCAATCTCATTTGCGCTTTTTACACTTCTTAGATTATCAATAATCGGGGTCAAATCTTTTACTTTGTTATGGCGATTTCGTGTTCGGAGTAGTTGTACAAAGCGGCCCTCACGACTAATTCTGCTATCCCAAGGGTCTGCCGAAATTGATGCATTGGCCACTTCTAGTTCATACCGGCTCTGACCCTGTCCTTCCGCTGGCGTAAACATAGTATAAATTGCTGTGGTTCGTTTTAGATCAGGGGGAAAATTTTCTTGCATAGAGTCTGTAGAAAGTACTGCATCTACCCCAACAAGTTTTTTAATCAGTTTGATATCTTCCGCATTAAGAATCCTTCCCTCGCTACGTTCTAAGCGTTCATTTTTTGGTGGCATATACAAGGTGACTTTTTTATTTCTCCCATCTAATAAGATATAGGAATGGGGTGTTTCAATACCGCTCAAATAATAGAATGCATTTGTCTGTCGTGGCATAATAAATCCATTGGAGAGTGGAAAACCTTGGACCACCGCCACCGCATCGTCCCCAATTTGATTAAGAACACCTGTCCATCTCTGTTTGAATTCATCAGGTTGAAAATCCACTTGATAATGCTGACCCAATAATCCATTAAATAATAGAACAAATAAAATTGATGTTTTTCTCATAACATTCCTCCTCAAGGATAATGTGTATTATTTTTTGAAAAATACTGGCTCCACTGCCAAAAATGGAGAACCGCTGCAATGGTCCCACCGGTCACGAAAGCACTCCCTAACCATACCGTTATTTCTGGATAAGGCCGCATTAATTCAAATGATTGGGTGAATGTCCACGCCTCCGCTGGTTTTGCGCCTAGAATTAATGCAATAGATACATAGTGAAAAGTATTTGCAAATAGATGCGTGGCATATTCTCCATTGGATAGACCGCCGTATCGATCCCGGCTATGACCCTCAATTCGCACATCAATAGCCAGCAGAATTATATCAATGAAAGCGACAAAAACACCTACCATCATCATCCAGCCGCCAAAATCATTTTGGAATAAATAATAGACCACAAGGGGAAATGCCACAGCGCGGAATGTATGCATAATGTGCTCTAAAATTGATTCCTTATGCAGATACAATTTATATTTATAATCATGGTAATACAGTCCATCCACAATGGACATCAGACCAAAAAGAACCATAAATACGGTTGCTGCAATAATCATTTTTCAGTTTCCAACTTATACTCATTCTGATAATAGCGCCATCCGAAATAGGCCACAGCAATCAGCAATAGCCATTGGGGTGCTTTCAAAAATCCATCTGCCGGAAAGGGTGAATCGCCCCGGACAAATTCTTCAAAAAATCTGAATAATCCATAAGCTGCCAAATACAATCGGAATGAACTGCCTCGGACTTTATAGGTCCCCCGTTTTTGCCACAAGTATCCGAAAAGTGCCAAATTGAAAATAATCTCATAGACCGGTGCCGGGTGGACCGCCAATGAGGTGATCGCTGTTTCAGGAATAACACCCGTAACCATTTGAGTTAAATGAGCCATTGATCCTTCCGGATAGGTGATGGCCCAGGGCAATGTGCAAGGTGTGCCAAAACAACACCCTCCCAAGAGACAGCCGATCCGCCCAATGGCATGACCCAAAGGAATTGCCACGGCAAATGCATCACCGGTAGAATGGGGGTAACCAATTTTTTTCTTTGCCAATTCCACACCCATAAATCCCCCGGCAATACCGCCCAATACAGTTTTTCCCGCAAAGTCAAAGGCTCTTATCCGAGCTGGTACTTCTTCGAATCCAGCAAAAAATACATTAAAGAAATAGGACCCAATCACGGCTCCGACAATGGCACCCACCATAACAAAAAGCATCTGTTCCAGTTCCCAACCCATGCGGCGGAATTCTCGATAAAACACCACACCGCCTACGACCCAAGCCAATAGAAAAAAGACGGAATAGGCATCAATAATTAATGTGTCTGATTGATAAAAAATGGGATGCATTTCAATTTCTTTCTCCTCCCCTAAATCCCCTCATCGTATGAGGAGGGGTCTCGTAGGTGGTGTAAATAACTATTTGAATCATGTTCGCTCGTAAGGGTTGTTCATTTTAATTTAATTATCGAAGTCGGATGCCGCATGGAGCAATCCGCCACAAATCATCAGTAGGAATAGGAAAAGTTGTTTATGTTTAATCGGTCTCCTGTTTGATATTAGGTTGAAAAAATAAAATTCCTGTAGCAATGAATCCCAGTAAAAACCCCAGCCAAAACCATTGGCGAACCGAATACCCTTTAATATCCGCCATAAGGGCGGTGAGGAATGCAAAAAACAATCCATAAAGGATAAATAAAACTAAAGTATCCAAGAGATAAAAAACCCTGATAGGGTAAATAAAGAGAAAATGGTTAAGAGGTAAAAACCCAAAAGGTCTTTTTTGAAAATACGGGTGAGTAATAAAAGACTGGGGAGACCCACGCCGGACGCGGCCATCATAAATGCAAAAATCAAACCGACATTTAATCCTTTATCTAAAAACAATTCTCCAATGGGAATGAGCATGGCAATATCCGCATAGAGGATTCCCCCGGCGATGACGGACAAGGGTATGGCAAAAACCGATCCTGATGTAAAGCCTAAAAACCCATCAGAAGGCTGCCAACTTTTGAGCCCTGTAGCAATGGCGGCCGCAATCACGATTACCGGAGCTAAACTTTTTAAAAATCCCACATACTGGCGATTCACTTCGGACCAACGAAATCCTTCATCTTCATTCACCATAAATATCTCAATAAGGGATGATTTGAAACGCTCATTCCCCAATATTAACCCGCCAATAACAGCGATGGTAAAACAGACAATGGCATAGACCAAGGTAAGCTGTCCGCCAAAAAGAGCATAAAACAAAATAAGGGCCGGTGGATTGATTGTAGGCGAGGCGATGAGAAAACTGATGGCATAACCATGTTTAATATTATTATCCACCAAACCGGCGAAAATGGGTACGGTGGTACAAGAGCAAAAGGGTGTAATGGCACCGGCAAAGGCACCCAGTATATAGCCACTGATTCCCTTTTTGCCATGAAACCAACGATCTAATTTTATATCGCTAAAATAGCCTTTCAGCCAGACCGCAATGAGAAAAACAAACCAGTAGAGAAATAAAAGACCAAAGATAAAAGATAAAAGATAAACCCAGTCAAAATTCATTTCAGATGATCTTCCAGATAATTTAACATCTTTTTCTGCTGACTGAGCCATCCCAGTCGCGTTTCAATATTCACATAACGCACCCCATGGCGCATGGCCGCCCAAGAAAGTGAACCATCATCCCTTTTGGGCATGGTTTCCTGGAGGACCACATTGAATGGTGATTGGGTTAAAATATCATAATCGGCGCGGTGGGTGCAAATGAAAAAGTCTCGGGGGTTTTGGTCTTTCTTAATGGAAATTTCATTACTCAATGGAATTTCAGTTTTCACATTGTACCCCTGATAATTATTATGGAGGGCGATTAACAATCCGCCGTTTTGGGGTAGAATTTTTTCTAAAAAAGAATCCCGATCTCGATTAATCATTTCAAGTGTTTCGGCTTTTTTTGCCCGGGACCATTTTCGATTATATTTTTGAATATTGGCCTTGGCCCCTTCGGATGAAAAAATCCGGTTGGGATCGATAATGCCACCATAAAATTCAGCTTCACGCAAAATTCCTGTCACAAGAAATGCAGTGCCTTCATTTGTTTTCATGTGGTTTTCTAATGCCATCTTTGCCGTCTGTTCATCGCCGTGGACCCAAATATACCGATGATCCGAATCACCATTTTTTATAATATCAAATGGAATGCCCGCCAATTGGATCATGTTATTTTCCCCCGGCATCAAGACTGATAATCCGATTATGATGGATAGCAGAAACCCCATTCAATTCGTAATCAAATTTAACTGAATAAATGCCTTTTTTTCTTCTAAAGTCATGGCGGACATATTGACCAAAGTTTCCGGTTTATCCTTAAAACGCTTCCCCGCCATTTTTTTACCATAGTAGGCGCCGGCAAAGGCGCCGGCAATAATAAACGCTCGTAAACCATTGATGCCTTCGCTCCTTACACCCAACGATTTAGGAAAAACAATTACTCCGGCTATTAATCCACCCATAAGACCAACGCATGAACCCAATTGTTTACCCCAAAATTGCCCTGAGGCGCTGGGTGGTGGTGGTAGTGCTATACGCTCAATTTCGGCGATGGATATTTTCATATCCCAGCCATTATTGATAACCAGCTTATCCCCATCTATAGCATTTATATGATAATCTTTTATTTCACCTTCTTCTGTAAAAATCCAATATGATTTTCCTTCATCATTTTGTGCCACTATCTGACCCAATGATAGAAATACAAAAATAAATATACATTTATTTTTCATCTGTTTCATTGCTTGACAATCCTCCATTCATCTTCACCAATTACATACTCAACTACTTTCCCTTGGGCGGCTTGCCCACGCAAAAAGCCAATAAGAGCCCCGGCAGGAACGGTGAAAATACTATAGAAGACACCAATGAATGCACCGCATAAAAGGCTCATGCCAACTCCATATCCATCATCTTGCAACCCCAACCCTGCGCCCATTAGCATACCAAATCCCATTGTGCCGATTCCAGCAACTTTCATCCCTTGAAACACATAGTCACGAGTGCTTCCTGTTTTTCCAGTAAAAACCGAACCAATTTCATCAATAGGAATTTCCCTTTCAAAGGGTTCACCTTTTTCCTGGATGCGGAGTGCATCAACCGTCATACCCATATATAGACCGCCCAAAGTATTGCTGGGGTCGTATGCACTGGATACCACCACCCATTCTTCTAGTGGAATCAATACTTGTTCCCCATCCTTTTCAAGTGTTAACCCAGACACTTCTTCTTGGGCAATGAGTGGTTGGGATTCCAGTTGAAGGAAACCCGTTTCAATTAAAGTTATGATTAGCGTCATGGTTGCCAATCCTGATATGAGTAATGTGCGTGTTTTATTCATGATTCCTCCAATTATTATCTCTTATTGCTAAATTCGCCAATTAAAATATATCTGATTAAACAGCCAAATCAACCTGGTTTTTTCTGACTTTGCATAACCTGTATTTATTGAATTACTGAACTAACTCGCTTGAGTATTTGTATTCACTCATTGCATCATGAAGCCTGAATGATTGGATAATAAAGGTTTCGAGTCGAGCCTCAATGACCTGTGGGAATGGATTACCATCACTTTCAATTGCTAGAAATGGTAGATCTGAAACCTTATCCAGAATTGTTCTGGTCATCTCATCGTTCCTATGGGTAAGAATGTGTTCCTTACTCATTTTCAAGTTGAGTATGGATTCGCTAAGTCTATTGGGCATACATCCGAAGGGACCAATAGACAGTGATCCGCAAAAATTCGTACCTACTTCTGCTAATGGTCCACCTGTTGTGAGAACAGCCTCGCCTGGTAACTTGGGGGAAATATAGTATTTTGAGGCACCTATCACATGATCAATGTCTACCAATCTTTTGATATACCAATTTGATTTCTCAAGAATGGTTTTAATTCTTCTTTCAGATCTGGACATAACGCTGTTCTTGAGTTTTGCTTTTATCCGATCTAGGAAGGTATTATCACCAAATTGCGCCTCTTTGTTTATTACTAGCCAGTCTACATAATGCAGCCATTCGTGCAGAGGTGCAACATGGGAAATAATGCCACTTTCTGCCAGCCTCTCAGGTAGCCATCTTCTAGAAATCCCATCTTTGCGGACATAAATTTCTCCCACAATCAGAACCTGAGGAAGAGAATCGAGAGGAGCTATCCTTTCGATTTTGTCAAGCTCATCAGCTGCCAGCTTAAGAGAATCATATAAGGCATCTCCTCCAGACTCAATACTTTCCAGTACTCGTCCCCATATTTCCTCGAGACTTTTAAGAGCAGAATCTTTGTCACGGGCATTAACCAGCATAGCATGATAAATATCTTCGAATGCATCGGCGATAATTACACCCTTCCAAATGGATAGGGTTAATCTATTTCCCAATCCACCATAACCTTCTTCGCTGTTAGAAGATAAAAAGGTCACATTCTTGATCTGTTGTTTTTTTAACAGATCCCGGGTGAAATCCTGATACTGACCAAATCTACAAGGTCCATTGGCGGTGGGATAAAAGAAGACCGAAATCTCATCATCTGGACGGTTTTCCAGGTATTGGAGATATCCTCCGGTGGTTAACTGAAGAGGCAAACATTCCTTGCAGGATGAATTTCCCCTTCCGATCTTCAAATCCTCCTCATCAGGCGGAGAAAGGGAGTGACTGCTGATCCCGCGACTAGTAAACGCAGCTGATATGGCCGGTGTCCCATAGGCACCCATTGAAGCGAAAACTACTTTCACCCGCTTATCAAAGAGGGTAACATTTTCCCCTTCCGATGTGGTGATAATCATTTCCCCATTATCCAATATGGATGATGCTTCGACATATCCATTAGTTTGTGATTTTGAGGGTGTTGACTCTGTTTGCAGCTTGCGGTAGCGAGCTACAATATCCAAGAACGCCTCGATCCTGGTTTCCAGTCCGGCATCAGCAGTATGGTTATCTAATTCAAGAGTCAGTGAAGGTTTTGTTCCCATGATGTCTCTGAAATAACCAACAACAAATGAATCGGGACCACAAGAAAAATTAGTAATGAAAGTGCCAAACAATTGCGGATGGGACTCTACTATGGCAGCTCCTTTGAGGTTTATTTGGCCCATGGTCCAATACATATGATCACGGATGGGGGCATCCTTTGAGTCCAGAAAATCCACAGGGATCAATTTTATACCCCTTGAAGCAAATTTGTGAGGAATACCCTTATTTGCTTCTGGCATAAATGCGTTGTAGGGTCGACCAAAAAGTACAACACCAATTTGATCCGGGTTCTGTTCAAGATCAAGAATGGTCTTTTTCCCGATATCAAGCATTTCAACTTTCATTTCCTGTTGAATGAGCTGAGCACTGGCAAATGCCTTTCTTATCGTACTTTTGGAAACACCCAGATCCTCAGCCATTGTCAAAAAACCGTCTATTGAATAGCCTGGTCTATCACCTAGCTGCAGGGTTGGAGCAAGGATAACTACCCCTTCATTTTTAAGCTGATCTTCAAAAGTGCCTTTTAGATAATAGGGTTCACCCTGAACCAGGGGACAGGTGGTTGAATCTTTGAACCCATTCTCAATTTCTACAAAACGGACATGGGGTACAAAAATGTATTCCAAATCCATATCAATTAGATTTTTAAAATAGCCGTGAGAAATTTCCGCCGGATAGCAAAAGGGAGCTGAACATAGGTCGACACCGCTTTGTTCGACGGTTTCGGAAAGCACCGGTCTGATTCCACATTCCTTAAAAAAATGTGCAAATAATGGATAATATGTTCCCGTTAAATAGGATCGTGATATTCCAACCCTGGGAGCATCATCAGGAAGATCACTCAAATCAGGTGCATATTTATTTAGCACCAATTCCTGTCGAATTATAACGAGGTCATTTTCCCCGGTATTGACTTTGATCTTTTTGCGTAGATTGTAGTAAAGGTTGCATGCACCGCCAAAGGGGATGGTCTTTCCCTCAATGACCATACGGCTTATTTCGCACCCGATATCACATTTCTCTCTTCCGCCAGCACAGATAAATGTGGGTTTCGATTCCACTTCACGATTAGAAAGGGTTTCCAGATCAAAGATTTGCTCCTCCAGGAGACCATAATCAATTCGGTTTTTGACTTCAAGAGCCACACCGTATGATCCCATTAGTCCTGGTTCAGGCGGTACGATAATTTCTTTTCCGGATAAGGCTGCCATGGCTATAGGTACTGCTTTATTATAACAAACCCCTCCCTGCATGAATACCTTGTTGCCAACAGGCCGGGCTCCTTTGACACGATTGACATAGTTTAGACAGATCGAATATACCAGGCCGGCAACAACATCTTCTTTTGGAATTCCTTCGTGAAAAGTATTTTTTATATCCGAGGAAATGAAAGCAGCACATTGATCATTGAAGTTTGGTGGTTTTTTTCCCTTTAGGGCCCAAGCTGCGATATCGGTCATTTCAATATTCAGGGTTTCCTTGGCGGATTCTTCCAGAAATGAACCAGTCCCTGCTGAACAGGCTTCGTTCATAGCATAGTCACTGGCCACACCATTTGTTAAATAGGTATATTTTGCATCTTGCCCACCAATTTCAAATATGGTTTCAACTTCATCATCAAAATGAAGTGCTGCAACCGCATGAGCGATGATTTCATTGATTACGCCGTCTGTCAGGGCATGCAAGCCTGCGATTTTTCTCCCGGATCCCGTGACACCCAGGCCACGTATCTTAATACTGGTTCCATTTAATTCAGTGAGGATAGCTTTGTAACACTCCCTTGAAGCGCCTACGGGGTCACCATTTGTCCGTAAATATTCACTAGCTACAATCTTCAGATCGGACTCTCTCAATGCCACGATTTTTGTTGTCGTTGAGCCCACATCCAAGCCTAAAATGCAAGAATCTCCCGTTTGCGCAATTCCACGGTCCAATTCAACAAAATGGACTTTATCTTCAAATTGTGAAATTGGCTTATGAAAATCAAACTGAGAGGACTTGACTGAGAACAGTGTATCAGCATCCATAGGTTTTGTGTTTTTGAGATCTCCAGCCCAGACGGCCGCTCCAAGAGCTTCGAAATAGGTTGCCTCCTCTGGTATTGTCAGGTTGCTAATATTTTTTTGCAAATAATCCATCATGACTTTGATCTGAGTGGTTCCCCCTACAATCATTATGTCTTCTTTTGGAGTATTTTTTAATAATTCCAGGATTTTGTTCCCCATCATCTGACTCAACCCGGCTACGACTTGTCCTTTGGGGACACCAATATTCGTGGCATGAGTGCAATCACTCTTGCAGAATACTGAACAACGTCCAGAAACAATGTGGGGTGTTTCATCTTTTCCGTAATCCATTGCCTCCTCTAAATCAACTCCCATCCGTCTGGTCTGTTGAAGAAAAAATTCCCCGGTTCCAGAGGCACATTTGTTTCCGGTAAAAACTTTAGAGATTTTTCCATTGCTATCCAGCTGGTAAACCATAAATGTTTCACCACCGGCACTAATTATAGCATTATAATGCTTATTTTCTTTATTGATGTATTTCAAGGCTAGTTCAACTGCCTGTGGCTCTGAAATTGTTTCAAGATTAATTAATTCTTTGAATCTGCGACCAGTGACGGCAATGGAGTCGAATTTTTCAGCCTTTATCTCAGCCAATAATTCAGAAAGAACGTCTCTGGGATTGCCGTCGTGTGGTTTGGATTTAACATCTTTCACCACCGCTTCCTGATCATTATTTTCAATAGTGACTGTTGTGATGGTTGAGGCCCCGGCACAAATTCCTAAATAACTATTCATAAGGTTTCTTCTTTATTTGAGCCAGAGGCGTTTCATTTAACAATCACCCATTGCCCATCGCCAATCACATATTCCACTGCTTTACCTTCGGCAGCTTTTGCACGGATAAACCCTAATAGAGCACCACCGGGGACTGTATAAATACCTGATACAACAGTCCATAATCCACCGAAAAGAAAAACGCTGGGGAGCGCCTCCAGATCAAGTCCACTAGCAATTAAAAAAATAACGGTAATAGAGCCTCCTATGCCAAGAGAAACCAAGCCGCCAAGCTTTATACCACCCCAAACGTATTCTTTGGTACTTTTTGTTTTTCCTCTAAAGATTGAACCAATTTCATCTATGGGTATATCCCTTTCAAAAGATTCACCTTTTTCCTGGATGCGGAGGGCATCAACCGTCATACCTAAATAAATACCACGAACCGTATTACTGGGGTCATAGGCACTGGAAACCGCCACCCATTCATCCAAGGGAATCAACACCTGTTCCCCATCCTTTTCAAGTGTTAGACCACTCGCATCTTCCTGGGCAATAAGAGGTAAGACACTTGCAGTAAGTAATATTCCTGTTATTAATCCTTTTGTATATCGTTTCATTTTACGATCGCCCATTCCCATGTTGAGCCATTTCTTTTATTTTTGAAATTCCCTAAGCGGTTTATAACCATTCATCAATGAATATTCCCCAAGCCGCGTTTTCTTATTTTGTCTGATTTTGTAGGCAGATTTTTTTGCAGATGCGGTTGCGGAAAAAACAACCTTCATTTCCATCCAAAACTCTTCCAATGTCCCCATTTCCACACCAAATGCTTCCTGCATTACTTCATCACAGGACATACCAAAAATTTCATATTCCTCACACATATCCTGGTATTGAGATAATATGAGTGTTTCTCCGGATATCTCATATTTGAATTCTGGTCCCTCTTCGCATTCTATCTGACCATCATATTCTTCACAGTATTTCCAGGTAAACGTTGAGTCTGTCGACACCCATTCAATATCAGATTTCTCTCTGAATCCTTCAAAAGTTTCATCTATTTCTCCTGTGCCATCTTCATTGATTATAATGATGATTTCTTCGGGCATAAAGAATTCATCATCTAAAAGAAAATTTTCATTGGCTAATATTTCCATACCCATTTTAGTTAAAGACCCGGAGACAGTGGCATGTCTTGTAGAATCAATGACAAATCCAGTATTATCAACATATAATTGTCGTATTAATGTATCTGCATTAATTGTTAATGAATGCTCTCCAATGGTATAATTGTAATTTTGACCTACAAATTCTAAATATCCTAAATTCGTATAAATATTTACTTGAGATCCGTTATATTGGTCGAGTGGACTATTATAATCAGTGATATTATAATTAATACTATAATCTTCTTCATATCCCTGAACACCTATAGTTATCCCATCAAACGTTTCATCAATAATAAATTCACTTAAAACATATGTACCGTCAGGTGTGCCGTTATGGAATGTGGAAACTTTCATGTCACCACTCATTTCTCCCATATACAACATTTGAGTTTTATTTAATTTTAAATACAGGCCGCCATCGGCAGATGTCATATTCCAGGTACCAACCAGAGGATTAATCTCTTCTTTATCTTCACAGGCCAGCATAATTAATGCTGAGAGAATTAGCGTTCGTTTTATCATGTTAAGTCCCTTTCTTTTGTGGATGTTTTTTGGCCATTCGATTTAATGACTCCATTTCCATTTTGAGAAATAAATCTGTAAGGTGTGGGCATAGGCACTTTTTTCGGGCTATGCCCGTTCTGCCAATGCTTCACTTCGTGGGTATCCCGATATAAGACATTGTAAGCATCAAAGGGGATAGTCCTGCCGTCAGGCATAGCAAAACCGATACAGCATTTTTTCACCACCTTCATATCCCAGTTATACTTGTCCTGGAACTGAATCATAATGATGCGAAATGCATTTTCGTCAGCAATTTTCTGGCGCCCTTTTTCCGTGAAGAAATCCTTTTTTACAGGGATACCGCAGACACAGGAGAAATCGTATAGCGTTTTCATAGAGTTAAAACTGGATGAAGCAGACCATAATCCTTCGATGGCTTTTTTATAAATGGGCCGTGGGTCTGTATAAATGGTATTAATAAATTGGTCCATATAAGGATCCAGATCAATAAAGCGCGGAATGGGTTTAACTTTTTTCCCCTTAATGTAGGCATAGGTGAGTGCGATCTCAGACGGTTGGCTGCAGGGCAGCGGCATAAAATCCGTTTTGCGGAACATACCATCGGTTTGTTTTTCCAGTCGATCCATGATTTCTGTATTGGTGACTCGATCCATGGGATTCATATCATGGTCATAGCGCCCGGCGAAAAATGCGGGCTGAAAGTTGACGCCGCGAATGCCCTTGGTCTCAATACCAAATTCTACAATTTTGCCTACTTGGTCTTCATTCACACCGCGCTGAATCACCGCCGCCAAATTGACGGGCAAGCCGTGCTTTAGCATATTCTCGATCGATTTCATTTTAATGTCCGCCAACTTCGCCCCGCGAATTTTTTGATGCACCTCGTCTGTAAAGCCGTCAAACTGAAGGTAGATTTCTAATTTATTTTCACTCACATCCACTAAGCGTTTGATTAAATCTTCGTCCTGGGCAAACTTGATGCCGTTGGTGTTAATCATGACCACTTCTGTGGGGCGATCCACCGCTTCTTTAACCGCTTCTACAATTTGGGGATGCATGGTGGGTTCACCACCGGAGAATTGAATCACAGCGCCCACGCCCTCCTGCTCGATGAAGCCATCTAAGGATGCTTTAACTTGATCCATGGTGAGATAGGCGGATCCTTTGCTATCGGCAAAACAGGTGGGACATGCCAAGTTGCAGTCATCGGTGAGATCGATAAGCCCGAGACACATGTGCTGCTCGTGGTCTGGACAAACGCCACAGTCATACGGGCAGCCCCGCTCTACTTCGGTAGGGAATTTTAAAGGTATGTCGCCAGGGCGGTTATATTTCTGGGCGTGGAGGTACCAGTCCGCATCAGAATGGAGGAGACAAGATTCAAAACCGTGTTCTCGGCACCATTTACGAAGAACTATTTTATTATCGTCGGTACGGATTATTTTTGCATCTACCACACGCAAACAGTTAGAACACAAACTTTGGGTATGTTCCAGATATACATAATTCCGTCGTTTCCGAGGATTTTCTAATATATTCGTTTTTTCTACAGGAAACATGGTTGCTTACCTTTATTTCTATTTTCAAAATTCCCCCGAAAATCTCTCCCCCAATTTAGATCATTGAATCAAATTTGTTTGAATAAATGCCTTCTTTTCTTCTAAGGACCAAAAACTAAAATCTACAATAATTTCCGGTTTTCCTTTAAAATATTTACCGCCCAATTTTCTGCCATAATAGATTCCTGCGCCGACGCCGACAAGTCCTGTAGCAAGTACAATACTACCATCGGGTCCTCCGGGTCCGGTTGTACCACCCGCTATAATCCAAATAAAGAATCCGGGAATCGACCCCACTACTCCTCCACAATAGCCACCCACGCCACCCCCAAGTAATTGACCAAATAATGCCGGTTTAGGCGGAAGGGCAATCAGTTCAATATCTGCAATAGAAATTTTTACATCCCAATTGCCATTATTCACGACCAACTCATCATCGTCAATCGCATTAATTTGATAGTTTATTAATTCGTCAGTTGCAGTATAAATCCAATAGGATTCTTGCAAATCGCCGGTTTGAGCGGTCGTTTGACTCAAAAATAGAACGATAAAACTAAAAATGAAAATATACCGTTTATTCATTTGTGATTTTCCAATCATTCTCGCTCAAATTATAGATTCGAGTATTCTTTTCTTTGTATCCGATTCCTGCCCCCACAATGCCTAAAGCAACCCCATCCACTGCAGCACACATGGGTACGGTTAAAACCAAATAATGGTAATATCCCTCATAAGATCCCAAGACAGCACCCACCGCAGCGCCAACCATCCCGCCGGTCTTTAATCCTTTGAGTCCACGTTCTTTCATTTTC